>Ga0222714_10007348_pt1 | contig 10107 bp, 9 predicted proteins | sample C33_3DmetaG_FD_165048 | JGI IMG/M metagenome (GOLD analysis project Ga0222714, IMG submission 165048) | Estuarine water microbial communities from San Francisco Bay, California, United States - C33_3D | ecosystem: Environmental > Aquatic > Marine > Unclassified | place: USA: California... | reverse complement strand
AGATCGGACAGTTGGGGTGTCAGGTTATGGCGGATGCCGTCGCAGGGTTTATCGGCCACGATTTGCTCCTGCATGGCTTTGCCCAAGTCGTTCATGGTGCGTTCCTCGCTGGTAAGGGGCCAACGTAGCGGATTCGCGTCAGTGACGCAAACCGCAGACAGACGCGGTGCAAACGCCAGCAACCGGGTCGGGCAAGAGTGGTTTAATTGCTTGAATAAAGAGGAGAATAAATGGAGCGGGAAACGAGACTCGAACTCGCGACCCCGACCTTGGCAAGGTCGTGCTCTACCAACTGAGCTATTCCCGCTTGAACTGGAAGGTTCACAGTTTAGCAAACTTTCTGCGAAGTCGGCTCTGTTGTGAAGAGACCGGTTCCCAGAAACGCTGCAGATTCGCTCTGCATGTCCCTGCTAAAAAGAGGCGTTATTCTAATGCCTGATTGCCCCAAGTCAAGCGCTAATCCGCGTCATTTGGACGTTTGCGCCGGGTTGGGTCGCGTGACTCAGGCCACCGGCGTGGGGGGAAACAACACCGCCCAGGCCTTTTTGAAATATTGGAACATGGACCACAGGCTCAGCAGCGCGGCGATGTTCACAAGCACGAAGCCGAACTGCCACAGAATGGCGGGCATGCCGTCCTTCACCAGCAACAAGGCGCCGATGGCAATCATCTGCACCGTGGTCTTCAGCTTGCCCGAGAACGCCACGGCCACGGTCGCGCGTTTGCCCAGGGACGCCATCCATTCCCGCAGCGCCGACACCAGAATCTCCCGCGCGATGATGATCGACGTGGCGAGCAGCAGGTAGCCGTGGTTCGTCACGAGCATGATCAGGATGACGGCGACCAGCAGCTTGTCCGCCACCGGGTCGATAAACGCGCCAAACTCGGAGGTCTGGTTCAGCTTGCGGGCCAGGTAACCATCGAGCCAGTCGCTGACGCTGGCCACAATGAAGACCGCGGTCGCGAAGAAATGACTCCAGGGCAAACCGGAGTAATACAGGCCAACGATCACCGGGATCAGGGCGATGCGAGTTAAGGTGACGAGGTTGGCGGTGTTCATGCTGGTTCTTCTGATTGTGGTGTTACGTTTGGCAGTGCATTAACTCAGTCTGATCAGGCTAGCAGCCGACTGAGCCCGCTAGCTCGCATGCAAATACTCATAGATGTTTTCGGCCAGTTTACGACTAATCCCAGACACTTTCGCCAATTCCGCCGCACTCGCCTTCTTGATCTCCTGCTGACCGCCAAAATGCTTCAGCAATTCCCGGCGCCGTTTCGGCCCCAGCCCCGGAATCGCCTCCAGATTGGAGACCTTGCGGGCCTTGCTGCGACGCTGGCGATGGCCGGTAATCGCGAAACGGTGGGCCTCGTCCCGTACCTGCTGCAGCAGATGCAACGCTGGTGATTCGGTGACCAGCGCGATCTCGCGGTAGCGGTCTTCGATGCGCAGGAACAGGGTCTCCTGCCCGGCCCGGCGGCTGATGCCCTTGGCGATGCCCAGCAGCATGACCCCGGGCAGCTGGAACTTCTCGAGGATCTTGTGGGCCTGGGCTAGCTGGCCCTTGCCGCCGTCGATGAGCAGGATGTCGGGGATCTTGGCCTCGCCCTTGGCCAATCGGGTAAACCGGCGGTCAAGCACCTGTTCCATGGCGGCGTAGTCGTCACCTGGCGTGATGTCCTTGATGTTGAAGCGGCGGTAGTCGGCCTTCACCGGGCCGTTTTCGTCGAACACGACGCAGGCCCCCACCGTGCCCTCTCCGCCGGTGTGGCTGATGTCGAAACACTCGATGCGGGCTGGCACAGAATCCAGTTTAAGAGCCTCCTGCAAGGTACTGAATCGCTTCTGGATATTCTGCTTATTGCTGATGTGGCCCTGGATGGATTCCTTGGCGTTCGTCATGGCCAGCTGCAGCCACTGGGCGCGGTGGCCCCGCACCCGCATGGCCAGCTTGATCTTGCGCTCGGCCACATAGGACAGCGCGTCCTGCAGCTCCGGACCGTCCTCCAGCATCATGGGCACGATGATCTCTTCGGGCACATTGGCGGATTTATCGTCGCTCAGGTAAGTCTGGGAGATAAAGGCGGACAGCACCTCGGCCGGGCTGTCGGCGAGGCGGAACCGGGGGAAGAAGCTCTTGCTGCCGATGATGCGCCCGGCCCGCACGTAGATGGCGTGAATGCAGACATAGGGCTGCTGCAGCTCGGCGGCGAGGATGTCGGCGTCGTTGCCCTGATTGGCGACGTATTGCTGCTCCTGAATCCTCCGTAAATCAATGAGTTGGTCGCGAATGATCGCCGCTTTTTCGAAGTTCTCGGCGGCCGCCGCCTTCTCCATATTGGCCGTCAGTTCCTTGCGCAGCACATCGCTCTTGCCCTGCAGGAACAGGGTCGAGTAATGCACGTCGCGGGCATAGTCCTCAGGCGAGATCAGGTTCACGCAGGGACCGGTGCAGCGTTCAATCTGGTACTGCAGACAGGGCCGGGAGCGATTACGAAAATAGCTGTCTTCACATTGTCTTACGCGAAACACCTTCTGCAAAATCTGCAGAGTTTCCCGGGTCGCGTGGGCGCTCGGATAGGGCCCGTAATAGCGGCCCTTGCGCTTGCGGCTACCGCGATAGAACGCCAGGCGCGGATAGGTGTCGTGGTCGGTCAGCAGGATGTAGGGATAGGACTTGTCGTCCCGCATCTGGATATTGTACGGCGGGCGGTGGGCCTTGATCAGGCTCTGCTCCAGCAGGAGCGCCTCGGTCTCGCTGTTGGTAACCGTGACTTCCATGCTGGCGATCTTCTCCACCATCGCCAGGGTCTTGGCGGCGAGGCCGGAGGCCCGAAAGTAGCTGCCAACGCGGTTCTTCAGGTTGCGGGCCTTGCCGACGTAAAGCACCTCCCCCGCGCTGTCCAGCATGCGATAGACCCCGGGTTTCGTCGTCAGAGTGGCGAGGAACTCTTTGTGGTCGAATGGTGTCGGGGCTGGCTTGGGCATGGCGTGGCAGGCTTGGGTTCGCGGTGTCTAACGTGCAGCGAGAGTAGCCGATGCCGCCCAGTGTCTCAATACAACACCACAAATTCACTGCGTTACGGGTGAATTTCTGTGATGCGGGTCGGGTCGAGGTTGCAGTCGAGGCCCGATCAGGTCTTGGGCTTGAGTTTCGGGTCTGAGTTTCGTTCGTGGGTTAACGGCGGGACCAGCTCCGGGCTCTGATCAGGACCCAGATCAGGACGCAGATCAGTACTCAACCGGCGAGCGTGTGAAACGCCGGCAGATTGTCCAGCTCGCGGATGTTTTCGGTCAGGCCGTGTTTTACCGCCAGTATGGTCAGTTCCACGTCGCTGCGGATGCCGAGTTTCTCGAAGATGCGGTAGCGATAGCTGTACACGGTCTTGGGGCTCAGCTTGAGGTATTCGGCGATCTGGCTCACGCGCTTGCCGTCGGTGAGCATCTGGGAGATCTGCATCTCGCGACGAGAAAGTTTGTCAAACAGAGGCTTACGGGTGTTATTAAAGGGATCGAGTGAGAGTTTACTGGCCACTTCCGGGGACACGTAGTGCTGACCGGCGGCGACCATGTGGATCGCCTTGACCAGCTCTTCCACGCCGATGTTCTTGGTCAGGAAGCCTAGCGCGCCGGCACGCAGCATCTGGGACGGCACGACACCGGTGGCGATGGAGGAAATGCCGAGCACCTTGATCTGGGGGTAATCGGCGCGGATCTGGTGCGCCGCCTCGATGCCGCCGATGCCCGGCATGCGGGCATCCATCAGCACCACGTCGGGCCGGTTGAACGGCTCACGCTCCAGCAGTGCCAGGGCTTTCTCGCCGCTGTTAGCCTTGCCCACGACGGCGATGTCAGCCTCGTCGCGCAGCAGTCGGGACACCCCGGTGCGGGTGAGTCGATGGTCATCAACAAGCAGGAGTCGGATCGGCGAGGTCTTTTCCATAATCAAAAGTCCATAATCAGAGGTCCATAATCAAAGGACCATATTCACGGTCGGCTTTCTTAAGGGTTTTAGGGACTTAGCGCGGTCCGAGAACGGCGTCACGCGCCAGAGTTCTGCGCTGATGTAATAGCACGGGGCCGATCAAAACCACAAATTAGAAGGGGAAAAACGGGAACTGGGTCACATTTTTAGCGGGAACCGCTGGCCTGCACTCATTCGGCAGAGCCGGTAGCACCGGAATAGATAATTCGCACCTCTGGCTCAAGCGCAATGCCGAAGCGGGACAGCACCGAGGTGCTCATCTCCTGGGCCAGCAGCAGGATGTCATCGCCGCGGGCGCCGCCGAGATTGACGAGCACAAGGGCATGCTCTTTATGCACTCCGGCCTGACCTCGGGCGCGCCCCTTCCAGCCCAGCTGGTCCAGCATCCAGGCCGCGGGCAGCTTGACCAGATCGCTGTCTTCCGTTTCAAAACAAGGCATTGCCGGATAGACCTGCAGTAAGGTCTGATATTTCTGGCGAGACACGATCGGGTTCTTGAAGAAGCTGCCAGCATTACCAATCACCGCCGGATCCGGCAATTTGCTGCGGCGAATGGCGCACACCGCCGCGAACACCGCCTCCGGCGTCACTTCGCCGCCGGCCAGGGCCTCGGACAGCCCGCGATACGAGGTGTTCGGGTTCGGCACCGTGCTCAATTGCAAGGTCACCGACAGCACCAGCAGGGTCGGGCTGTTGCCCTGTTTGAAGACGCTGTCCCGATAGCTGAATTCACAGGCGTTCCTGTTCAGCACCTGAACGCCGCCGGCGACTGTGTCGAAGGCCTCCACCGTCACCACGAACTGGGCCAGTTCCACGCCGTAGGCGCCGATGTTCTGGATCGGAGCGGCGCCGGCAGTACCCGGAATAAGAGCAAGATTTTCAATGCCATAGAGCTTATTTTTCAGGCAATAGCTGACAAAGTCATGCCAGTTCTCGCCGGCGGCGACCCGAATCAGACCGTTGTCGTTGAGGCGATCGATGCCGGCGAAGGCCATGTGCAGCACCAGCCCAGGGTAATCGCCGGTAAACAGTACATTGCTGCCCCCACCCAGGGTCTGCACCGGCAAGCCATGGCGCGAGGCGTAACCAAGGGCGGCATGGAGCTCGTTCAGGTCGTGAACACTGGCAAAGGCGGCAGCTTCGACGTCGATGCCGAAGCTGTTATAAGGTTTGAGACTGACGGCCTCGTGAATCAGCATAGGGTGCAGACCTAAGTGGAGATCTGAGTGGAGACCTGAGTGGATGCCGGGCGTGGCTGGAGGTCATGTTCGGCCCGAACGTGGGCCAGCAAGCCGGCGCAGGCGGTTTCCACCAGGTCCAGCACCAGCTCGAAGCCCTCTTCCCCGCTGTAATACGGATCCGGCACCGCTTCATGGCTGGTGTCGGCGAATTCCAGCAGCAGGTGCAGCTTGTTGCGGTGAGCCTGGGGACAGCGGGCGCGCAGATCCTTCAAATTGGTGCGATCCATGGCCAAGAGATAGTCGAAGCGCTCGAAATCGGTATCGCTCACCTGCCGCGCCCGCTGGTTACTGAGGTCATAGCCGCGCTTGAGGGCCGCGGCTTGGGCGCGTCGGTCGGGACTGGCACCGATGTGCCAATCGCCGGTGCCGGCTGAATCCACTGCAATCTGGTCACCGAGACCGGCGCGCGCCACCAAGGCCTCGAACACGCCGTGGGCGCTGGGCGACCGGCAAATATTACCGAGGCACACCATTAACACGCGTACGCGGGGTGCCGGCATGGGTCAGCGACCCGCCAAATGGGCACGCACGGCATCGAGGTCGCGCTGGGTGTCGACGCCGGGAGGAATACGCAGATGCGAGACCTCCACATGTATCTCCACGCCGTTGAACAAGGCCCGCAATTGCTCCAGCTTCTCCGCCAGCTCCAGCTCCGACACCGGCCAGGTCACGAAGTCATTGAGCACCGCGACACGGTAGGCGTAGATGCCGACATGTCGGAAGCAGTTCTGGGCCGAGGTACTGGCCGAGTGCGGGATGGTGGCGCGACTGAAATACAGCGCGTGGCCGTGACGATTGAGCACTACTTTCACCGCGTTCGGGTCTTCGAGCTCGGCCTTGTCCGTAATCGGCTCACACAGAGTGGCGATGCCGACATCGGGATGGGTTGCCAGATTCGCCGCCACCTGTTCAATAACCTCGTGGGGAATAAGGGGCTCATCGGCCTGCACATTGACGATGATGTGCTCGGGCGGCAGTGCGAGTTGCGTCGCCACTTCCTGAATACGGTCCGTGCCGGAACGATGGGTGGTGGCGGTCATGCATACCTTCGCGCCGAAACCCTCTGCCGCCTCGCGAATGCGTTCGTCGTCGGTGGCGATATAGACGGCCTCGGCAGAACTGGCCAATGCCCGTTCCCAGGTATGTTGGATCATGGGTTTGCCGCCGATATCTAGCAACGGCTTGCCCGGCAGGCGGGTGGCGGCGAAGCGCGCCGGAATCACCACGGAGAAACTCATCGGTAGGCGTCCGTCTCTTCGCTGGTCAGGGTGCGTGCTTCATTGCTCAGCATCACAGGCACATCATCGCGAATCGGGTACGCGAGCCGATCGGCGAGACACACCAGTTCCTGCTTCGCCTTGTCGTAGTGCAAATCGCCCTTGCACACCGGGCAGGCCAGGATACTGAGCAGTTTTCGGTCTAGCATGAAGATTTCCTCGAGTCAGATGGGTGGCTGTCTGCGTCAGCTTGGCAACTGTTGCTTGCAGTCGGCGATCTCGCGCTCCAATGCGCTCAGCAGCGTCTCCGGCACCTCCACTTCCACCGACAGTGACCAGAAATTCGCTCGCGCGAATGCCCGGCATTTTACCGCATCCTTTTCTGTCATGACGATGGGCTGTTGCGGATCCAGGGTGCCGGTGTCGAAGTCTGCTGCCGTGAAGCGGTGATGATCGGGAAACGCAAACCGCCGCACGGGGTACGGCAAGGCTTCCAGTGCGCCGAAGAATCGCTCGGGGTTGCCCACCGCCGCCACCGCCTGCACGGTATTGCCGATATTGAACGGGGCGCCGGCGATCGGGCGTCGCTCACCGCTTAGCAAATTAATGAGGAAGCGCGGCTGTACGTGCATCACGCTGGCCTGCGCCAACTCCGGTAACGCTGTCGTCGGCTCGCCGTTGATCACCGTGTGATCGACCCCTTGCAGGCGCGACACCGGTTCGCGCAACGGCCCTGCCGGCAGGCACAAGCCATTGCCAAACAGGCGCTGGCCATCGACGACGGCGATCTCGATGTCACGATGCAACTTGTAATGTTGCAGGCCGTCATCGCTAAACACCAGGTCAACCTCGCCGCCAGATAACAAGTGTTTTACCGCCGCCTCGCGATCAGGATCGATGACCACGGGACAACCGGTTTGCTCACTGATCATGAGAGCCTCGTCCCCGCTCTGCTGCACGTCGGATTCATTGGTGACGGCAAACGGGAATGTGTGCGCCATGGCGCCGTAGCCGCGCATGACGACACCGGGGGTATAGCCTTGAGTCTTGAAGTGATTGACGAGTGCGATCAACAGCGGCGTCTTGCCGGTGCCACCGACGGTGAGATTGCCGATGACGATAACGGGTGCGGTGTGGCTAACCGGGCGCTCGACATGCTGCTGATGGCGGCGCCGCACGGCAATGAGGAGTTGGAAGATCAGTGAGAACGGCCACAACAAGAGCAGCCATCCCGCCTTGCGGTACCATGCGCGTTCGAGTGAAGTCATTCCGTCGCTGCCGTGTCGATCTCCGTGAACTGGACTTGATGCAGCCTTGAATATTGTCCGCCCTTTGCAATCAGTTCTGCATGTGTGCCCGATTCTACTATAGAACCCTGTTGCAGCACCAAAATCTGATCGGCGTTCTCGATTGTGGACAGTCGATGGGCGATGACGAAGGTTGTGCGCCCTTTCATCAACGTCTGCAGCGCATTCTGGATGTGCTTCTCCGATTCCGAATCCAGCGCCGAAGTGGCCTCGTCGAGAATCAGGATCGGCGCATCTTTCAACAGCGCACGCGCAATGGCGATGCGCTGACGCTGACCGCCGGACAACAAGCGCGCGTCGTCGCCAACCTGGGTGTCGAGACCGTCGGGCAAGTCATTGATGAACTCCATCGCATGGGCACTGGTGGCCGCCTCGATGATTTTTTCGCGCGGCACCGAGTCATCGCCATAGGCGATGTTCTCCGCCACACTGCCGGCGAACAACACCACTTGCTGGGTCACCAGCGAAATGTGATGACGCAGGTTGTGCAGGGTGAATTTATTCAGCGGCACGCCATCGAGTAGGATCTCGCCGCTGTTGTATTCGTAGAAACGGGGAATCAGACTCACCAGGCTCGACTTGCCGCTGCCGGATTTGCCGACCAGCGCAATAGAGCGGCCCGGCTCGGCGACAAAATTGATGTTACGCAGCGCGACCGCATCCGGATTATAGGCGAAGCTGACGTCGCGGAATTCGATGCGGCCGGTGACACGCGGGCTCTCATGGGTGCCGGTGTCGATCTCGCGCTCCTCATCGAGCAAGGTAAAGATACTGAAGGCGGCCGACATGCCACGCTGGATGACGGAATTGACCTGGGTCAGTTGCCGAATCGGTTTCGCCAACAGGCCGGCCGCCCCGAGAAACGCGACGAATTCGCCCGAACTCTTGTCAGCAAAAAATTCCGGTGACATCGCCAGCCAGACCAGGAACGCGAGCGCGATGCTGACAATCAATTGCACGACCGGCGTACTGATGTTGTTTGTCATCGCCATCTTCATATTCTGCAAGCGGTTCTGCTCGCTCGCGCGATACAGGTTGCGATTCACGAAATCCTTGGCATTGAAAGTACGAATGACGCGGTGACCTTTGATGGATTCGGTGGTGATCTGGTTGACGTCGCCCATCGACAGCTGCATCTGGGTACTGTAGCGACGAAACAGTTTGGAGGCGCGATTGACAACCAGTGCGACGAACGGCGTGATGATGAGAAAAGTCATCGTCAGCAACCAGTCGATGTAAAGCAGATAGGCGAGCAGCCCGATGACGGTAAAGCCCTCTCGCACCACCACCGCGAGCGCATTGCTTGCCGCACCCATGATCTGGTTTACGTCGTAGGTGAGCTTGGACACAAGTCGACCCGTCGTGGTGTTGTCGTAGTACTTCGCGGGCAGTTCGATCAGGTGCTCCATCAACTCACAGCGCAACTTGTGCATGACATTGTTGGCAATGAGTGCGAGTGAGTAGGCACCGAGAAAACCACCGAGTCCGCGCACGGCGACAATCGCCACACACAGGATAGGACTGATCAGGCGCAGGTCGGCGTAGTTTTCCTCATTGATGGCATCCACCGTCCAGCCGAGCCACCAGGAAGTCGCCGGACTCGTCACGGCGAAGATGATGTAGCCGATCAGACTGCCCCAGATCGCGAGTGGATACGGCTTCACATAGCCGAACAGACGGCGGTACAGCGCCGCAGTCTGGTATTGCTTGAGCTTGTTCAAGTCGGTGGTATCGGTCATGGTTCAGGAAGCGTCGTGTCCTGCTGTGTATCACTGAGTTTCAAAAAGCACAGATCGCGCCGCCACGGGGCGCGCTGCGCCGCCAATATCGGCTATATCGGTGAGGAACGCAACGCTGCAATGGCGTCCTCTGCGTTCCGCTGCAAGACGCGCTGCAAATCTGGTAATTGGCAGAACACAACCCGTTAGTTTATATCCGTGCGCAACGTCTCGGCAGTCTCGCTGCGTTGGGTCGCGATATTAAGGCGGGTAAAGCCCGACTGGCCGATGGCATCCATCGCGGTGACCACGGCCTGATGGGTGGCTTCGGCATCGGCAATCAGCAGCACAGGCACAGAATGGTCGCCATTGGACTCCACTTCGAGGCCTCGCATTAAGGTTTCCAGCCGATTATTGACCAGCACCCGGCCGTTGATCGCGTAGCCGCCCTCTCGCGTCACAGTGATCTCGAGTTGTGCCGGTGTGGCTTCGACCGTGTCGGCATTGGCCTCGGGCAGATTCACCAGCAGCCGGGTCTCGCGGTTAAACGTGGTTGTCACCATGAAGAAAATCAGGAGCAGGAACACCACATCGATTAGCGGCGTGATGTTGATCTGCAGTTCATCGCGCAGCTTGCGCCG
>Ga0222714_10007346_pt1 | contig 10108 bp, 10 predicted proteins | sample C33_3DmetaG_FD_165048 | JGI IMG/M metagenome (GOLD analysis project Ga0222714, IMG submission 165048) | Estuarine water microbial communities from San Francisco Bay, California, United States - C33_3D | ecosystem: Environmental > Aquatic > Marine > Unclassified | place: USA: California... | reverse complement strand
TGCTGCCATTGATCCATGACCGAATACCTGCTCAATGGAACAAGCTGTCCAGCCCATGAGGGACTAGGAATTGAAAGCCGATCACACCGCTACGGCGATGGTTTTTTTGAGAGCATTCGAATCGGTGACGGTCGATTTTACCACTGGCCCCAACACTTGGAACGCATGCATAAAACAGCCATGCTGTTGCACATGCATCTGCCCGAAGCACTGGGATCGGGAGAACTGGAAGCAGCCATTTTGGCCAAAGCCAAAGAGCGCAATTGGGAGCATTGTCGACTGCGTTTGAGCTTTCACCGCAAGGGAGAAGGCCTGTATACCCCTAGCGAATTGAACTGCCATTGGGTAGCAGAGTTATCGCCTCTGCAGGAATCCCAATACCCATGGAATGAGCAGGGATTGAACGTGGGTAACTTCAAAGAGTTGACCAAAAACTCCAACTACCTCAGTTCCCTGAAGACTCAATCAGCTTTGCTTTATGTCATGGCCGGACTCTACGCAGAGTCCAAGCAGCTGGATGAGGTTCTGATATTCAACGATTACGGCCGCGTCGCCGAGGGTCGCTATTCCAACGTTTTCTTGGTGCAAGACGAGTTCTTGATCACCCCTCCCATCAGCGAATACGGCATTGATGGCGTGATGCGCCGCATCGTGTTGCAACTCGCTGACGCCTACGGATACAGCATTCAAGAAAGACCCGTCACCGAAACCGATGTCACTGCTGCGAATGAGCTCTTTTTCACCTCAGCCATCAAAGGCATCGAGTGGGTAAACAACTACTTGGGTAAGCCCTACAAATGCAGCGTATCCAAAGTGCTGCATCAACAACTAAACGCTAGCGTATAAAAAAAGGCCCCGATGTTCGGGGCCTTTTTTTTTTACTCCTCGCTGAGGAAGGGATATCGGTAATCGGTTGGAGGATTGAACGTCTCCTTGATGGTACGCTGACTGGTCCAGCGAAGCAAGTTGACCTTGGCTCCGGCCTTGTCGTTGGTTCCAGAACCGCGGCCTCCGCCGAAAGGCTGTTGACCCACAACGGCACCCGTAGGTTTGTCGTTGATGTAGAAATTACCTGCGCTGTTTCTCAATGCCCAAGTAGCCTCGGTGGCAGCGTAGCGATTTTGAGAGAAGATGGCGCCGGTCAAGGCGTATTCGCTGGTGGAATCGACCAATTCAAACATGTTCGCCCAATCGGCATCCTCGTACACCCAAATGGTCAAAACAGGTCCGAAAATCTCTTCGCACATGGTGCGGTAACGAGCCGAAGGGGCCATCAAGATGGTGGGCTGGATGAAGTATCCCTTTGACTTGTCGTATGATCCGCCGCAAAGAACTTCAACACCGTCTTTTTTCGCTTGATCGATGTAGGAGGAAATCTTGTCAAAAGCGCGCTCGTCGATGACCGCATTGACAAAATTGCCAAAGTCTTCAGTGGGTCCCACTTTCAGCGTAGCCATTTCTGCTACGAGCATCTCCTTGACAATGGGCCAAATGCTCTTGGGAATGTAAACCCGTGAAGCGGCCGAACATTTCTGACCTTGGAATTCAAAGGCTCCGCGAATGATAGCGGCCACCAAGGCCTTTTGGTCAGCTGAGGCGTGCGCCAAGATGAAGTCCTTGCCACCCGTCTCTCCCACTATGCGGGGATAGCTCTTGTAGGTAGCAATATTCTCGCCGATCAACTTCCACATGGTGCGGAAAACGCCGGTAGAACCGGTGAAGTGCAAGCCCGAGAATTCAGGATGCTTGAATACGATATCACCTGTTTCAGGACCGGGGGTATAAATCAAGTTGATGACACCATCGGGCAATCCCGCTTCTTTGAAAACACGCATCAACAACTGGGCGGAATAGACCTGAGTTTCAGAAGGTTTCCATACCACTACGTTGCCCATCATGGCAGGAGCAGTAGGCAAGTTGCCGCTGATGGCCGTAAAGTTGAAAGGAGTAACCGCGAACACAAAGCCCTCCAGGGGTCTGTATTCCAAGCGATTCCATATACCCTTGGTCTGGGCTGGTGGTTGATCGCTGTAAATCTCTGTCATGAATTGAACGTTGAAATTCAAGAAATCAATCAATTCGCAAGCCGCATCGATTTCGGCTTGGTACGCATTCTTGCTTTGGGCCAACATGGTGGCGGCATTGATCGCGTAGCGGTACTTGCTCGAAAACAGCTCGGCCGCTTTCAAGAAAATCCCTGCGCGTTGCTCCCAGGGCATGGCTTCCCAAGCGGGCTTAGCAGCCATGGCGGCCGCAATGGCTTGTTTTACATGAGAGGCATCACCAACATGAAAATGCCCCAAGGTATGGGCGTGGTCATGTGGAGGCGCCATTCTCTGCAATTTGCCTGTTCTCACTTCTTCTGAACCGATGAACATTGGTACATCCAGTTCTTGGGCACGGGCCTCGGCCAATGCCGCCTTCAAATGCGCACGTTCAGCCGAACCAGGGGCATAAGCGTATACAGGTTCATTGACAGCGGGGGGAGTATTGAAAAATCCATTCATAGCAATTTGAGCCACAAAGTTAACCCTTGCCGGCCAAGCGACTACCACGATTAATCACCATTCGGTAACACGGGTCTCCTTACCTTTGCAATTGTCATGAAACGCGTTTTGACTTTGGGCTTATTTGGCCTTGCTTCGATGGGATTAATGGCCCAAGACATCGTTTTGGGTGATGTTCGTTTGGCCAAAAACATCGTCGTCATGATTGGCGATGGAACCGGCCTTGCCCAGTGGTGGGCGGCACAATCAGCTCGGCCCGATTCGGCCTTAGCGGTGTTTCGCATCAGCGACGCCATGGGCTTGAGCATGACCTCGAGTGCTTCAAATTTCATTACCGACAGCGGTGCTGGAGCCACAGCCATCAGCACTGGAGAGAAAACTCAGAACCGCATGATAGGCGTAGGTCCTGACTCCATGGCCCGCGAAACCCTGCTTGAATTCTACAAAAAGCAAGGCAAATCAACGGGCATGGTGGTTACCTGCGGCCTCACGCACGCCACTCCTGCTGCCTTTTACGCCCATGTTCCCAGCCGATACATGGACAAAGAAATTGCCGAGCAGTTCTACAATGGAAGCGTAGATGTGGCCATCGGAGGTGACTACCCCTTGTACAGCGAAAAATGGCTCAAAAAAGCAGGATACAGCGTCGCAATTGGCCTAGACGATATTTTGGAGACGGATTGCCCTCGCTTTGTTGGATTTTATTCCAAGGATAAAGAAGTGCCCCCCATGTCACAAGGCCGCGGAGACTTTCTAACAGCTAGCACAAAAAAAGCACTATCGGTATTAAGTCGTAATGACACTGCTGGGTTTTTTATGCTGGTAGAAGGAAGTCAAATCGACTGGGGTGGGCATGCCAATGACTTGAATTACACCGTTGAGGAAGCCCTTGATTTTGATCGCTGCATCGAAGCCGTTTTGGATTTTACTCGTAATGACGGCCAAACCTTGGTCATCATTACCGCTGACCACGAAACCGGCGGATTGAGTTTGGTCAATTACGAAACCGATTCTACCCGCTCAGTAGGTGCTTGGAGCACCCATGAGCACACGGGCATTCCCGTTCCGGTATTTGCTTCAGGACCGGGCTCCTCTTTGTTCATCGGCACCTACCAAAACTCTGATATTTACTACAAAATCAGGGCAGCCTCTGGCTTGATGTCAGAAGAGCCCAAGTCTCAAGTTCCTTTTGATCCATCGGTTCATCACGGCGACATTCATTGATCCTCGAGGCGGCATTGCGAATGAACCGTATTCGTACCTGAATCGAAGTTCCTTACCTTAGCCCTATGCTTAGCAGTTCGCGCACCTTTGCCATCGTTGTGCCGGCCCGCAGGGGAAGCACGCGCTTTCCAGCCAAGCCACTGGCGCCTCTGGGTGGGCAGACCTTGATTGGATGCGTATTGGATCGCCTGGGCCAATTTTGCCCGGTTGAGCAGCTTTATTTAGCCACTGATGATCCAGAAATTGCCACCAAAGCGGCTGGGAAATCGCAGATTGTCATGACCCCGTCTGATTTGCCCAGCGGCACCGATCGATGCCAGTACGCGGTTCGCGAAGCTCATATCAAGGCGGAACTCATCATCAATGCTCAAGGCGATGAACCCTTTGTAGAGGAATCCCAAGTTCAAGCCCTGCTTGATTTGTTCGAGCATCCCAGCACCCAAATTGGCACCTTGGCCTGCCCTTGTGAGCCCGAAGAGGTTCAAAATCCCAATGCGGTCAAAGTGGTGAGAAACTCTGAGGAATTTGCCCTGTACTTTTCACGAAGCCCCATTCCTTTTAACAGAAACCAATCTGTGATTCAGCATTGGCGCCACCTGGGCCTCTATGCCTTTCGCTCGGAGGTCCTGTTGGAACTGGCCCAATTATCGCCCAGTTCCTTGGAGTTAGCCGAGTCATTGGAGCAACTCAGATGGTTAGAGAATGGGTACTCCATCCGAGTAGCCAACGTGCATTCTCAAGGTCTCTCCATCGATACTCCTGAAGACTTGGAAAAAGCCCAATCCCTGTGGATTTGATTCAATTCGGATCCCAGTCAGTCAAGCCCTGAGTCAAAAAACTAACTACTGTTAGTTAGTTTCAATTGCGATGTCTATATTTGTTGCATGGCTCGCCCAAACCGCAAAGAGGAAATTTTCAAAACAGCCTTAGCGCTTATGCGTGTTCACGGCTACAGAAATACCTCCATGCGCGACATTGCAGGCGCCTTGAACATGGAAGCTCCTTCCCTATACAACCACATTTCCTCCAAAGAAGATTTGCTCTGGCAAACCTGCACCCGCATTGCTGGCGCCTTTGAAAAAGGTATCGCAGAGGTCAATGACATTTACTTCAATCCGCAGGAGAAATTGGGAATGGCCATTCGCTTCCACATCGAAGTATTGACGCATGACTTGGACGCCTCCTACGTCTTCGTACACGAGTGGAGGCATTTGCAAAGTGAATTGCGCGACGCATTGATCGTCAGACGCGATCGCTACGAGGCTGCCTTTCGCGAAATTTTGGCCCAAGGAGAATCCGAAGGCGTCTTCGTCGATTCTGACAACAAATTCGCTCTGCTCACCATTTTGAGTTCTTTGAACTGGGTCGTCGAATGGTACCGCCCTGACGGAGACATGAGCCCCAGTCAAATTGCTAACCAGCTCACTGAGTTTATATTAAACGGATTAAACAAACACCACAATTATGTACGGTAGTGCTTACATAGACCCCAACACCAAATTCGATGGGTACCTGGCCCCAGGAGAAGACCCCGCTCAATTGGCAGAATTCGAAGCCCGCATCGCTGCAGGCGACAAAATTGAACCCCGCGATTGGATGCCGGCTTTGTACCGCAAGCAGTTGATTCGCATGATCGAACAACATGCCCATTCTGAAATCATTGGATCATTGCCCGAAGGCACCTGGATCACCCGTGCTCCTGGATTTCGCCGCAAATTGGCATTGATGGCGAAAGTACAAGACGAAGTGGGCCACGCCCAATTGTTGTACAACGCCGCCGAGACGCTGGGCAAAAGCCGTGAAGACATGGTCAACGATTTGTTGACCGGCAAGAGCAAATACTCCAATGTGTTCAACTACCCTGCCGTCACATGGGCAGACAGTGCTGTCATCGCCTGGTTGATTGACGCTGCGGCCATCGTGAATCAATTGGCGAACTCAAAAGGCAGCTACGGCCCTTACAGCCGAGCGCTGGACCGCATTTGCGCCGAAGAGTCTTTTCACTTGAAATATGGACACGACAACGTGGTTTTCTTGGCAACAGGAACCCCCAAACAGCGTCAAATGGTGCAAGAAGCTTTGAACCGCTGGTGGGAACCCATCATGCATTTCTTTGGTCCTCCCGATAGCGCTAGCCAGCACACCGAAGTGCTCATGCGTTGGAAGGTCAAAATGGATACGAACGATAACATGCGTCAAACGTTCTTGAACATGTACGTGCCCAAAATTTGGGATTTGGGACTCAGCGTTCCCGATACCGAGTTGCGCAAAAACGAAGAAACGGGCAAATGGGAATACACCGAACCCAATTGGGAAACCTTCAAACAGGTCATCAATGGCAATGGTCCCTGCAACGCTGAGCGTTTGGCCGTTCGCCGCATGGCCGAAGAAAAAGGCCGCTGGGTTCGCCGCGCCATTTTGAAAGAAAATACCGAATACGCGACACCATTGTCATAAGGCTTATGAAAATAAATTCCTTAGATCCTCGCATCGAGCGCGCCCAATTGGACTCTGAATCACAGCAGGGTATGAATACCCCCATGGATCAGTTCCAGACCTACGAAGTATTCGAACAGAAGAAACGAGGCACCCACCACATTCACGTGGGATCGGTACACGCTCCCAATGCCGAGTTAGCCGCTGTTTTCGCCAAAGAGCAATACTCTCGTCGTGGACAGTGCGTCAACATCTGGGTCGCCCCAACGACCAGCATCTACGCCACGGCCTATGAAGATGCCGACATTTTCGAGACCACACCTAGCAAGTATCACAGAGACCCTGAGAGCTACAAGGTGATGGATCGTATTCAAGCCTACAAACAAAAACAAAACGCCTAAGCCATGGAGATGACCGAAAGACACGTAATGGGCTTGATTGAGCTTCTGTACAAAATGGCCGACGATCAATTGATCATTGGTCACCGCAACTCTGAATGGACCGGACTAGGCCCCATTTTGGAAGAGGATATTGCCTTTTCTAGCATGGCACAAGACAAGATAGGCCAATCCCTGGCCTTGTTTGAACTGTTGCATGAACTGGGCGAACAGGATCCCGACACCGTCGCCTTCACCCGCAATGCTGAGCAGTTTCACTGCTGTCAATTGGTAGAAGCTCCCATCGGGGAGTTCAACTTCTCGATTGTGCGACAGTACTTGTTTGATCAGGCCGAGGCCTTGCGCTTCGAAATGCTCATGGCATCGGTATACGAACCTCTCGCCATGGTCTCTCGCAAGTTTCGCGGCGAGATCAAGTACCACGTCATGCACGGAAAGACTTGGATCAAACAACTAGCCGAAGGAAACGAAGAGAGCCACCAGCGCATGCAAGAGGCCTTGAATGAAGTATGGCCCTTGGCTTTGGGTATTTTCGAGGAAGGCGATTACGAGAAAGAGATTTCTGAAGTCAACATTTTCGCCGGTGAAGCAGCCTTGAAATCACGCTGGATGGAAACAGTCGTTCCTTTCTTGGAGTCATGCGGCTTGAACATTCCCCAAAGCGATGCCGTTACCGGAGGCCGACATGGCCAACACAGCCCTTACTTGCAGCCATTGTTGGATGAAATGTGCGAAGTATTTCGCATAGACCCCAACGCCGAGTGGTAAACCGACAGGATGAAAACCACTGACTTTCCAGCCCCGCATCCCCTTCATGCCGTAGCGTTGAACGCGCGAGAGCAAGTCATCTTGGATGCTTTGGAAGCAGTCATGGATCCTGAAATCCCTACCTTGAATATCTTGGACTTGGGCATTGTTACACGAATTGCTTCTGAGCAAGACGGACATGCCCAAGTTCAATTAACCCCTACCTTTTCGGGCTGTCCTGCCTTGAAAATCATGGAAAGCCTGGTTCACGACGCTTTGGTCGCTGCTGGCTTTTTACAGGCCATTGTACAAACCTCTTTTGAAACCGCCTGGAATTCCAACCTCATCAGCGAACGCGGCTTAGAATCCCTAAAAAAACACGGCTTGGCACCTCCACCTCGCCATGAGGGGTATATAGAATTGGATGTACTCAGCGATACACCTTGCCCGTTGTGTGGCAGCCGCAATACGACATTGCAAACCCCATTTGGTCCTACTCTATGCCGCAGCATGCATTACTGCAACCATTGCAAGAATGGATTTGAAGGGTTCAAACCCGTTGATTAAGGCTTTTGATTTAGGGTTGAACAACGAGTGTTCTTGTCGCCCTTTCCCCGTCAGACCACTCAACCTCCACATAGTAGACACCGGCAGGCAAAGTCCCAGCATTCCATTCAGAAACGGCATGGCCTTCGTAAACCCTTTGTCCCATATAAGAGATGACTGTCATGTGGGAAGCGGGCACATTACAATCGAAATGCACGGTTCCGGAAGTTGGGTTGGGCCAAACTCGGAGTTTCGGCATGTTCCATTCCTCTGTGCGGTACACGGGATCGTTTTGGCTGCACCATTCGTGCATCAGCTGATAAGCTCTATACGCTTGCAATCGGCCTGAACTTTTGGTTCTAGTGGCCAAATCGGACAAAGTATCAACCGACGACAACAACCAGGTCGTCATCAGTTTCAATGCGCTATCGGGATCTTGCTTGCGCAAATCCAAATAGGTCAAACAGGATTCTGCGTGCAGGAGCAACAATGTTCCGGAAACCTGAGGGGCTGCAAACGAAGTACCACCCCCACTTTTGTACGGGTTAGACGGATTCTTGCTGTAAACGCGTGTGGTATGAACCCCTTCACCGGGTGCCGCTAAGTCCACATACTCAGTAGAGAATCCCGAACCAACGGGCTTGTCATTGGCATCGCTATTGCTGACGACTACCAAGTAAGGCGATGAGCACAAAGAAGGAATGTCTCCGCTGGAACCGATGTCAATATTCTGGTTGGTGGTCGCCGCCACCGACACGATTCCGACACTTCCCAGTGAGTCAAACATGGCGCACCAAAGCGGAGCATCTTCCGGAAATGCGTTATCCATGCCCACAGACATGTTGAGCACGGAAATGGGAGCCCCTTTGCTTCCTTCGGTTTGCAACCATAATTGTTTTTGGCGGTAGGCATAGACCATGCCTCGTATCACACCCAAATCGGTATCAACCCCATTGCTGGGGTAACACAGAATGGGCATCATCTTCACTTGCGGTGCCACTCCTGAAATTCCAATGCCGTTGTCCCCGCGCGCGCCCAACACACCCGCTACCATGGTGCCATGTTCGTAGTAGACCGACTCCTCATTGAATACTTCAGGCGTCTTGTCACCACTGTTCCACCCGAAAACATCATCAACATAACCGTTCCCGTCATCGTCCATGCCATTCCAAGGTATTTCATTTGCATTCACCCAAATGTTGTCTCTCAAATCGGGGTGTGAGGTATCCAAACCATCGTCAACCAAGGCTACGACCAGTTCCGTTCCACGGCGGGTGAGATGGGTACGCTGGTAATCCCACAAGGTTGGAGCCTGAATCAATGGCAGGTATTTCTGCAAGGAAATCTCTGCATCATTGGGCATGTACCTGCGTTGAACGGCCCTCTCCCTTTGCCACAGGGCGACACAAGAAGGAAACTCACTGGGAGAAACCTCCTGTTTCACATGATACATTCCCCACTCTTCGCAAATGGACTCCAGCTCTATTTCCTGCTCGCTAGCCCATGCATAAAGTTGCTCTGCGTCTTGGGCCGACCTCAATTGAATCGTGACCTGGGCCGACAATGCCGATGCCCACATGCATACCAAAACCCAAAACAGACGCATGCCCAAAAATACAAAGGCCCGAACATCAGATGTCCGAGCCTTCGAAAAATGTCAAAAAAAGAACTTAACGGTTTTCGCGGGCGGCTCTGCGCGCCTCACGCTCGCGCACCTTTTCCAAGTAGGAATCGATGGCCGCTTTGGCTGTTGCCGCTTGGGTATCTTCTGGGCGAATTTCAATCGCCATGCCGAAGTACTCGCTGGCCAACTCGTAATTCTTACGGGTCTGCGCCGCCATGGCCATTTTCACATAGGTATAGCCGATTTCATTTCGGAAAGACTCTTTCTGCTCCGCGCTCAACTTGGAGATCCAAGTCTTGTAGGTAACAGTGGCCATTCCCAAACTATCGCTTTTGTCCATTTCGTAATAGGTATCAGCAATCAATTTGTAACCCGAAACGTAGTTGGAATCAGCTTCTATCAAACCACGGTAGATGCTCAAGGCTTCCTCGTTTCGGCCAATTTTGCTCAGACTCCTTCCCCAGAAATACATGTCGCGCTCATTCAAGGTGCCCAACTTCACCTGCTTCAATTTGAAAATCTCAGAGGCATATTCCCATTCATCCTGGCCGTAGTACATGTTTTGAACGCGATCGTACCACATTTCAGAAGCGCGCGCGGTGTCGCTCAAACACTGTTTGATCAAC
>Ga0222714_10007345_pt1 | contig 10108 bp, 22 predicted proteins | sample C33_3DmetaG_FD_165048 | JGI IMG/M metagenome (GOLD analysis project Ga0222714, IMG submission 165048) | Estuarine water microbial communities from San Francisco Bay, California, United States - C33_3D | ecosystem: Environmental > Aquatic > Marine > Unclassified | place: USA: California... | reverse complement strand
ATTTCTTCTCCTGTTGGAGTAATAACTGCGGTTCCTGTAACTGTCTCAACTCCCAAAGCTGTTGTAATTGTATTCTTTGTGACAATGCCTCTTGCACCTGCGGCAGCGGTTGCAGTTCCTACATCCGATGTAATTTCTTCTCCTGTAACTGATAAATTAGAATCGGCGGCAGCGACTAACGTGCCTAAAGCTGTATCAGCTTGAACACCTGTTGAAATGGGAACAATTGATTGTGCTTCTGCAATAACAGTTCCCACAGACATGTTCATAATGTCCGCAGGACCAGTAACAGTAATATTTTGATCGGTAGCTAGATTGACGTTGTTGAGAACAGCGTTGACATTAATTCCTGTAATGACAACTGTAGCGTTGTCAACTACCTCTGAGGAAAAAGGAGCACTAGCAAAAGAGAAATCAGCAAAAGACATATGTTATAGTACAAACATCACTCGTGTTTGTAAATTAAATATGCCTTAGCTGATTCTTAGAATAGCGCTTGTGGCATCGTTTGTTGGGAACTGAATTGTGAATGTTCCGTTTGTAGATGTCTTTGTTCCGCCAAAGTCTAACACACAAATTGAAGCATTTACATTCGCTGATGATGTGTTGTAAATCAAAGCTGCTTGAGCTGAGATTGTTGCACTAGTGAATGATAAATCATCAAAGTCTACAAAAGCTGTTGATGCTGTTGCGTTAGTTTTGGTTAAGCTGACGTTTGCATTTAATAAAGTGCCTCCGCCTGCTGAATATGAGCCTGATGCTCCCACTTCGTTTGAAGCGGAATAGGCTGATGTGTTAGCATCCAAAGTTGCTGCATTTGTATAGAGAGCGAGATTGATAGTATCAGATGATATGTCATGGTCGCCATCTAACAACTGCTGTTTGAATGTTGCACAAACTGCTTGGTTAATTGCCATTTTTTATGCCCTCCTTAGGCCTTTGGGTTAGGATCCATTGATTGTAAAGGTATTCTTAACACCCCATCAACATACTCATCCCTACGTTTTCTTCCCATCTGTTCATCAGCAAATAGCTTTAAAGCAGATGTGAACTTAGCTTCATATAATTGCATATCTTGAATATTTTTCAAGTATGAAAAGGACTCTGCAAGCACTCCGTAAAGTAATACCTCTGGTGCATTGTTAGAAACAAAGGTAGTTGTGCTTGTGCTTCCTGAACCATTGCCCAATCTTTCAGGAGTTTCATTATACCACATTTCAATGGTGTAAACTTGATCTGGAGTAGGGGCTAATATTAAATTTGTATTATTCCAGTTAGCCCAATATTTAGGTTGCCCAGTGTAATTAGTATCTGTAGTAGATCTTTCTACTGCATATTCATCAATAAAGGTAGTATCAACTTGTTGTAGCCATACTCTCTCATCATTAGATTTAATTAATTGTAAAGCTCTAGCAAATCTAAATCCACCCTCTGGACCTGATACATCCAAAAATGCATTATTTGCTGTACAAGTTGTTGTTGCAAATCTTCTTTGATAATCACCATCAATAGCTCTATCTATTTTATTTTCTGTATTTGTTATGAAAACATTAACTACAGAATTAGATAATACATTGCTATCTACCTCTGTGTAATTTCTTACATTATCTAATAATTCACTGTAATTCATGATATCACCACTGTCACTGTACCAACTCTTGTTAAACTTAGCAAGGCTCTACTAGGAGTAGAAGGCTGCATACCATTACTATTAAAAAAAGTATCATTAGGAACACCGGCTGTTACTGTTACCGCTAATTGTACTTGTGGTCTTGGATTTTCTAAAGCTTGAGCATCTGCACTAGAATAGGTAGGTTCTAATTGAGGATGTTTAGGTTCATAACATTCTGGGCAGACTAATAAACCATTCCACTCTTCTTTTAGTTCTAAATATTTATATTGAAATCCACATCGATCACATATTGCTTGTGAAAATTTACCAACTGCAAAAGCCATTAGATACCTGCATAAAATTGTTTAGGTACAATATTAACAGAAGAAGATTGTGAATCTTCTGTAATTGCTCTAGCTAATTCTGATTCATATCTTCTTTCTAATTCAGCAGATAGAGCAGGATTAACTTCCTGTGATAAATAATAAGCAAGTCCAGATACCATACAAGGTAAAAATCTGTAAGGTGCGTCTGGTGTATTTGTGTAGGCTCCTACATCTTCAATTCTTTGAACATACCAATAGTTTAATTGAGTGTCTGTTGTTTCAGGGGTTAAATAAACATAGATTTGAACATTAGAAATATTTCTTTGAATATAATATTGTGTAGGTGTTCCTGTTGAATATTTATTAGGAATATTCTCATATTCAGATCTTGATATTTTTTCCATGGTAGTATCTGTAATTTGACTTCCCGATGTTTGTCTAAATACCATTTCTAAAACATCATCTGCATCAGAAGGAGCTGTGTAGACTGTTGTATTAGCTGTTAGATTAGTAGTTGTGTTTTGTACTTTCCAAAGTTTGTAACCTCTATTGGCCCACTCAGAAAATAACAAATTTAAATTATCTCTAGCAGCTTCTAGATCATAACCAGTACGCATAGAGCGACCAGCTCGTCTGTAAGCTCTTTCAATAACTTTGTCTATATTTAAATTAAAATCTGTAGTTCCTGAGGTTGCCATGAATTACTTCTTCTTTTTCATTTTTTTCTTTTTAACAACTTGTTTCTTTTTTGCCATACCGCCGCCACGCATCATTTTCATCATACCGCCGCCACGCATTTTTTCCATTTTCTTTTCCATAGTAGCCTCCTATTTAAAAAGCTTTTCATATTGTTCTTGTCTTTGAGCAACTACATCATCGTAGTACTCTTTAGGCCATTTATCGTAATAACCCATACGTTTTAATCTATCAGAAGCCTCGTATAATTGCGAGAACTTTTGTACTAACATCATGGAGAAGTCAATAGTAGAATGAGGTAAATCTGACTTATCTCCTGATGGATTTGTTAAAAACTCTTGTTCTTCATCTGTAGGTGGATTTTTAGGATGAAAACCTAAAAAATATATATCTTTTTTATTATATTGATTATTAAAATTATCTATTATTTTTTGAAACTTATTTAAGGAATAGTCTTTAAAAAATATATCACAAAATATTAATATTTCCTTTTCTGGAAAGATTAGTTTTTGTACATATTGATGAAGGTTTCTAGTATAGCCAATATCAGGATCTCTGTGTTGAATATCCACTTTATTTTCTAGCCAAGCTTTTTTTGCAAAAGGACAAGCTGGCATATTATTTAGATGGATATTAGGTATTTCAAGATAGTGTTTTGACCACAATCTAACTTCGTTTTCTATTATTTTTTTAGTTTTATTGGTTATCAATAATCTTTAGATGTTTTTATTAAAAATTCTTCTATCCACTGAGTTCGATCATCCATTTGCATGATCTTTTCTTTTATAACAGCTATATCTGTATGCATTTGCATAACCATATCTGCTTTTTTTTCGACTGCATCTAATCGTTGAGAGAACATACCCCAAGACACACCAATACTACATATGATCGCTACATAGGGTAATATCAGTTTAAGATCTATGTTCATAATTTTTTATATCATAAAAATTAATATAGCCTAAGCTAATTATTCCTAGCATCTTGTTCTAATAGCCAAGAAAGTTTATCAACCTTCTTTTCCATGACTTTCCATTCCATATGCATGGCCAATATCTCTTGAATATGTGTTTGATTATTTGCTATTCTGTTATCCATTTTAGATAAAAACCAAACAAAAGAAATACTTTGCATAACAATTACAATGATAACACTAAGTGTTTTACTATCTAAATTCATTTAGCACCTCCACCTCTTACGTGCTTGTCTTAATCTTGAATTTGGATCTGCCGCAGCTTTTGGAAATTGTTTCATTTGTCCAGCAGAACGAGCACAATAAGATTTTCTTCTTGACGCTCTTTTACCTGTTGGATCTTTTTCGGTAACTGCGGTAGATAATTTTGAGCCAGGGTTCTCTCGTCTGTAACGAGCAACACCAGCTGCTGTCATTCCCGCCCCACTTTTTGTGGAGCGGAAATATTTTTTTGTTTTAGGCGGTTGCCTATCTCTTTTACGATCAGTCATACCTTTTCAGCCATTCACACCAAACTACAAATTCTTGTCCTGCTATAGAAGTAGCAGGTATTTCCATTTTGACATCTCCTGTATATCCAGAGGCTTCTGTATTTTTTAAGCCTCCAAACTCAGAAAAATCAAAACTATTATCATAGTTTAATGTTAAGAAAGGAACATCCGCTGTTGCATCCCACGTTAAAGTTATAGAAGAGTTAGCCGCAGCTCCACTTCCATACCATATTTTATTCAAGTCAACTTTAGTGCAAGCTTTACCTTGAAAAGTATTTAACGCAGAAACATCAACCAAAGTAATAGAACTAGCATTTCCACCGTCACAAGCTACAAAACAAGTATTGATAAGTTTTCTATCTCCATCTAACTGTATTGTAGGTCCTGTTACTGTATTAGCCATATTCTACTCCTTTTTATGTATCACTGAATGGTGTTGCTAATGTACCGGAACCAAGTAATAAAGAATTATGTACTAGATACTCGGCAGATTGTAGAGCAGTAATTTGAAGTACTGAACCGACAATACCACCAGTTGTAGTTCCATTCATTGATAATACGTCATTAGATGCTCCAGGGAAGAAAGTTGAAACTGTACTTCCAGATAATCCGATTGCACATGCACCAACAAATTTATCTGTTCCGTCAGTTACAATCTGAATATCAGTAGCTGTGACATCTACATAGAAATACCAGCTAGCACCAATGTTGCTTGGGTTGTTATAATCAGTAGGACCTGCTACTGCTGCATCAGCTGAAGCATTAATACTTGGTAAAGTAAAAATACCATCTGCATCTTGTAACAATAAGATTCTACCAGCATGATCGTTTACTGTTAATGTAGTATTAGCAGTAAGTGCTTTTGTGATTCCTGGACCTGTTGTGATAAATCCATTTTTAGATATCACTGGTCCTGAAAAAGTTGTGTTTGCCATATTAAACCTCCTAGGTTGTATAGACCTTGCCACATAATCTCTATACCGTCTGCTAGCTCAGTTTATGTGACTTGTTATGCTAGAAGTTAAATATGCCATAAAAAAAGGGCGGAGTCAAAGACTACCGCCCCTTTAAAGGAAGGAAAAGTTCTATTAAGAACCTTGAGATCCGTATACACAACGAGGATCAGAAAAGCCGAAGCTGTATCTTTCTCTCGCTTTGTATCTCACATTACCTGTATCGAAGTCGCCTTCCATAGCTGTAGATAATGGAGTTCTTACAAAGTGCTTAAAGCCATTAGGTGCATCAGTTTTAATGAAATAACCATCGGTATCAGTTAAATAGTGGTTAACTGTATATCCATCAGGAATCATATTCATATTTTTTAATGCATTAATGTCATTGTCAGCTGTACCTACTCTGCCTGGAGAATTTAAAATTCTGTCGGCAACGAATTGCAATTGTACAGGTACGATTAACTTTCTACCTCTTGTTGCAATTAATAGGCCTCTCTCATCCACAAACTGTGAAATGTCAATTAAAGCTTGCTCTAATGAAGTTTCATTGAGGTCAGCATCAGTTGAGTTTCTGTTTGAGAATGTGCCGCCTAATGCAGTTGGGTGTGCTGCGTTTACAAGTGAAACGCCATCACCACCAGGATTTGTTCCTGCTGCACCAGATGCTGCAAAAGCATTGTTAAGTACATCAGCTGCTTTGATCTGCTTTGTGTAAGCCATAGATCTTGCTAATGCACGTGTGTATCGAGCAGATAATCTGTCATAGAGATTATCTTCAACAGCTTCTTCAGTGATTGCAAATGCTAGTGCAATAGTTTCGTGTGAATAACGAGCTGTAAAGCTTTCTTGAGCTTGATCAAAAGTGACCGCTGCTCCTTCAGACTTTGTTCTCGCATTACCGAAACCAACTAACATTACTTCTTCTTCAAAAGCTCTCTCAGATGATTCTTGATCAAAGATCTCTGCGTGTTCATTTTCGTACTTATCGTACTCCAGGCCGAATAAAGCGTTCAAACCTGGCTCTAACTCTTTAACGAGTTGCTGTCTTGATATTGCCATAATTTAACTCCTTATACTCCTGTTGTATCAGTTAATGAGTGTTTGTTGATCTTTACAATAATAGATGCATTCGCTGAAGAATAATCATTATTATCAGGATCAGTAGATAAACTCACTACTCTGAAGTTAGCTGCACTGCTGGTTGCAAATGAAGTACCGTCTAAAGCTACGTTAGAAACGCCATCTCTAGATGATCCTGCACTGTATGTAGCAATGTTTGCATTGCTTCCAACTTGTGCTTGTCCGCCGTTTGCATCATTGATCTTCACTTCGAAAAGTGCGTTAGGATCGTCAATTACATTGGCTACGATATCGTCAGCTGCTATTCCGCCTGGATAGAAATTTGAATAGGTTGGTTTTTGTGTAGTTGGGTCTGTGTAAAAACAACCGTTGAAAATCCCTATCAACTCAGCGCCAGCAGAAGATCCGACAGAAATTGAACCGTTTGCATTTAATACAACCGGGTCACCTTGGTATATTGCACTTGATTCACCGTTAGCGATCACATATTCGTTTTGTGCTGAAGCATTATAGCCTGCACCAACTTTTTTGACCGAACGAAAACCAAATATACTATTTATATTTGCCATCTTGGACTCCTTATGTCTAAGTTGTTAATAAAAAGACTTACGAAAGCTATTTTTTTCCGCCTCCGAAAGTCACCTTACTTTGCCTATCCGCATGGATTGGCATACTAGGGTGTTCGTCTTTAAATAAATCATTTTCAACTGATTGATTTTGTCCTAAAGTTTGTTGTCGAAAATATTCATCTCTATCTTCTTTTACTTCAATAGGACATCTCATCAGTAATAAACCACCTACTCCAATCACACCTTTATATTTACCATCTTCATATTTTGGTAAATCAAGTCTGTCTGGATATTCATCTGCCCTAACAAATTCATATCCTGAACGAAGCCTTCCCATGATGTTCTTGTCATCGGACATGCCTCGCATTTCAGCACGAACCCATCGATGATGAAAACCATCTGGTGGTTCGGGTGCTTGAAGCGATGAAGGAGGTACCCAACCTCTTTTACGAACTGTTTTTTCACGGGTTTCTTTCGAGCGTGAAGTCTTATTTATTGTTTTAGTCTCTGTTTCCATTTATGCCTCCTTCACGTATTTAGCATATTGTTCAAGTGTTACTCCTAATTTTCTAGCCATTGCGACTTGAGAAGGAGATAACTTTACTGTTCTACGCCCAGACATTTTATTAGTGCGTGTTGCAGAAGCGACTGGCTGAGCGACCTTTGTTACTTCTGGACTAACCTCATTGAACTTATGAGGAAAGTATTCACGTATTCTTTTATCCAACTCATCATAGTACAATTGTGAGCTTGGATCAATCTTTTCTTGTATGACAAGATTTTTATGAATTGCTCTTGCAGCTTCCGTCATTACCTCATCTTCACCAAACCATTCATTCTTTTCAGCCCACTCGACAGCCTTAGGTTCAGGTTTTGGTTTAGGTTGATACTGTTGTTGATTGTACTCATTTGCCTGATTTTGTTGATTATTTTTGTTCTGCTCTTGAATTTGTTTTGAATATTTAATTCTTTCAGCATCAATTGTTAGCCTTGCAATTTCTTGATTAGCTTCAATTTGTGCTTCTACATCTCTTTGAGCAATAGCATTTTTTAGTTTATTTTTTGCTAAGTCTAATTGATTTTCTACTCTAGATCCAAATTCATCTATATAATTTTTATCTAATGTTTCGTATTTAGATTTAATATCATTAGCTTCTTTTTGAATACCTTGAGCATAAGCTAAAGCAGATTCTTCTCTTCTTTCTGCTTCTCTTAATCTTTTAGTTAACTTATCAATACGTTTTTTTACAGCAGCTGAATATTGTTCTGTTTCATCTTCATTTCTATTTTCAGATAATGAAGATTCTTCTTGAACTTCAATTCGTTCATTTGGAATTATTTTATTTTGTTGCTGTTCTTCTAATGTTACCTCAATACTTTCGCCTGAAGTATCAATTGGAACTGTCTTATCTTCTTGCATGTCAGCCTCCTTACATGTTTAAGAAATCTTCAGGATCAGATATGACACCTAAGACTTCATCATCATTCATTAAACGCACTTCGCCATCTTCAATTTTAATTCTTGAACCAGCATACTTACCAAAAATTACCCAATCTTTTTCCTTGCACCAAGGTCCGTTAGGATATCTTTCTTTGTCTTTATATGCGTCAGGTCCAACTTTTAAAACTAAACCTATGCTACTTGCTATTTGAGATTCTTCTAAAGATTGATCAGTGAGAATAATCCCACCTTTTGTTTTCTCTTTTCTTCTATAAGGAAGAACTAAAATCCTCCAACCAGTTGGTTTCGGAAGTTTGTCAATCGCCGAGTCCTTCATCGTCATGCTCCATTCTTTTTAGCAACGAATTTATTTCATTTAATATTTCGTTGTATGCATGATATTTACCTATCATGAGTTTATATTCTTCCCAGTCTTTGACACCCGAAGTTAAATATAAACTAATGTCGTTCTGTTTAACTTTCAAGTTCTTTCTTAGAACATCAACTATTTTGATAATGTCCATTAAGCGTTGCGTACAATCTTACATAACGATTCACATCTTTTTGGAGTTTGTTTAAACCAACGTGAATCTCTCATGTGGCTTGCAGCCATTTCCCAATCTTTTTCTTTTAAACTAGCCCACATATTACGGAACTGTTTGACACCATTAGCTCCTAATTGAAAAACCATTTCCACAATAACTTCTTGTATAGATTGGGGTAATTCATCATGGTCACCAATATTTTTTATAATTAATTCATCCGCACCTGCGGCAGCTCTGTTTAAATCAATATCAAATAATTCCTCTACTTCTTCTTTTGTGATAGCAACACCTTTTTGAAATCTTTTTCTTTCATGTGGTTGCACCAAATGGCCTATACCCACAGTTAATTTGCCTAAACTATCCTCATAGGGCTCCAGTACGCAGCCTTCATGAGTTCTAACTCGGTTTCGAAGTTCGTTTGTAATTTTAATCATATTCCCCAATTTCTTTTATCTTCGTGTTCGTCTTTTTCAGGTTTATCTAAACCTAGAAGTTTTTTCAGCAATTTTTTTAGGTTGTTTAACAAATTGTTTTCCTTTCTTATTTCCTTTTGCTTTTGCTTTGTTGGTTGCAGCTTTTTCTCCTGAAGAAAGTGAATTCCAAGCTGCATCAGGAAGATACCTTCTTTTACCTTCAGAGGGTTTACCAGATGAAGTACGCCATTTCTGTTTACCCCAGTCCTTTAAACTTTTTTGTGATTTTTTGAGAGGCATTAGTCTTTATACCCGCCACCTTTTTTCTTATATTCAGAAGCTAATAGTTGAGCTTTTCTCGCACTCCATTGTCCTGGTCGACCACCTTTAGAACCTGATTTAATTTTTTGAAATAATGCCTTCCTCATAGAAGGCTTAGTATAATTACCTGCTTTATTAACAGTTGATTTATTTTTTGTCATCTTCCTTGACCTCTATACTTTTTAAAATTACGTCTTTTATGTTTATTCATGGTAGACCAACTTATTCTACCATCACCTATTGTAGTCTTTTTAACTACGTGTTCAATTGCGTTATTCGTTACTTGTTTCTTCATCTTGGTTTTCTACTTCATCATGCTCACAACCTGCACATTCACACATGCAAGACATTTCACAATGACAAGGACATTTACATTTTTTACACTTACAGAAGCATTCCATTTTTAATTTAATCCTTGCAGAGATAGTGAAGTGTTACAATTGCACGGCCCATATCAGGTCCTGTAATAGCAGTGCATTTAAAATTAAAAGTTGTATCATGTCCACCCCCGTTAGTATCTACTGAACATTTCCATTCTTGACCTGTAGGAACATCTCTTTTTTCTTTGTGTTGATTATTACAACTACAATCTAATTCAAAATTCCAACCTTGATCTTGTTTTGGATCAATCTTATCTCCAAAATCAACACCTAAAATAGTATAGTGTAAATCTATTTTAACTCCCCAA
>Ga0222714_10007344_pt1 | contig 10108 bp, 10 predicted proteins | sample C33_3DmetaG_FD_165048 | JGI IMG/M metagenome (GOLD analysis project Ga0222714, IMG submission 165048) | Estuarine water microbial communities from San Francisco Bay, California, United States - C33_3D | ecosystem: Environmental > Aquatic > Marine > Unclassified | place: USA: California... | reverse complement strand
AATGCTCAAAGTTGGCGGCAAGCCAATTCTTGAAACAATTATCCAATCTTTTATCGATCAAGGCTTTACTAACTTCTTTGTTTCTGTAAATTACATGGCAAATATCATTTCTGAATATTTCGGTGACGGCTCACGACTCGGAGCAAAAATTAGTTATCTTCACGAGAAGTCACGACTCGGCACCGCTGGTGGGCTTTCGTTGCTGCCGCGTGATGTTCACGCGCCGATAATCGTGATGAATGGTGATCTTTTGACACGTATTTCAGTTGATGCCCTTTTAGATTTTCATGAACGAGAAAGTGCAGTAGCGACAATGGTTGTTCGCGAAGATCACTACCAAGTGCCATACGGCGTCGTTGAGGTAGATGGCACTCAAATTATTAGCGTCGAAGAAAAACCTATCCAAAGACACCTAGTGAACGCGGGTATTTATGTCATCAGCCAAGATGGCTTGAAGAACATCCCTGGAGACACTTTTTACGACATGCCAACACATTTTGCGAAACTCTCTGCAAACGGTCATCGCACCGCAGCATTTCCGTTGCACGAATACTGGGTAGACATTGGTCGTCTCGATGAACTCGAGCGTGCCCAACGTGAATGGCCCCAGGAAATTCAGTGAATGTAGCCGTAGTCGGTGCTGGCTCAATCGGTTCACGACATCAAAGAATTCTTAAACAACTCGGCCATCAAGTTTCTGTAATTTCTGCAAGCTCACCAGCCGCTGATTTTCGATCATTGTCTAACGCGCTAGAGCAGCAAACATTTGATTACGTGGTGATCGCTAGTCAGACCTCGCAACATTCTCATGATCTCTCAACGCTGATGCGCGACAACTTTAAGGGCCGAGTGTTAATTGAAAAGCCAGTGTTTGAAAAACCTCACAAGTTGAGGTCAGATTCATTCTCATTTGCCGCTGTCGGTTACAACTTGCGTTTTCACCCAGCGATTATTTGGCTAAAAGACACACTGCCAAAACTTGGCAACTTATCATCGGCAAACTTTTACGTAGGTCAATATCTACCGACTTGGCGACCCGATACCGATTACCGAGATTCGAGCTCGGCACAAGATATTTCTGGTGGTGGAGTTTTGCGTGACCTCAGCCACGAGTTAGATCTCGCGCAACACTTTTTTGGCGATTGGCAAAAACTCACTGCTATCGGTGGAAAGTTCAGTGATCTCGAGATAACAACAGACGACACATTTTCAATCTTGATGTCTGCCACCAAATGCAACGTTGTTTCAATTCATCTGAATTATCTAGACCAAATAAAGCAGCGCTACATAACAATCAATGGCAATAACGGCACAATCAGCGTCGACTTAGTTGGCAATAGCGCAAGACTCAATGAGCTTGAAGTCAAGTTTTCGGTAACTGCCGATGATTCATACACTGCCCAACATCTCGCTGTGATTTCTAGTGATTCACAGAATATCTGCACACTTGGCGAAGGGTTGAAAGTTGTCGACACAATTGAAGCAATTGAGACTGCCGCTAAAAAGCAAAAATGGGTCAGCCAATGAAGGTTCTTTGCACAATTTGTGCGCGCGCAGGTTCGAAGGGCGTCGCCAACAAAAACTTACGGCCAATCAACGCAAAGCCCTTGATCGTTTACTCAATCGAGCAAGCCCTCGCCACAAAACTCTTTGATCAAATAGTTGTCAGCAGTGACAGCGCCGAAATCAGAAATGTCTCTCTTGCCAACGGCGCGACTTACACAGTCGAGCGCCCAATTGAATTGGCTTCAGACACGGCGCCAAAGCTTCCAGCAATTCGCCACTGCGTCGAATTAGCAGAACAAAAGTTTGGGCAATTTGATGTAATCATCGACTTAGACGCAACTGCACCATTACGCCTTCCCGAAGACATTTTGGGTGCGCTTGAGCTGCTGAAATCTACAAATTCTGACAATGTGATCACCGGTACGCCTGCCCATCGATCTCCGTATTTCAATCTTGTCGAAACTAACGAACGAGGCATCGTTCACTTATCAAAACAATCTCCAGTTTCAGTAGACCGTCGTCAAGACTCACCACAGTGCTTTGACATGAATGCCTCAATTTACGTCTGGCGTCGTAATGCGTTGTTTGAAAATGAAACTCTGTTTACGAAAAACACGCGCTTATTTGTGATGCCACGCGAGCGTTCAATTGATATCGATTCACAGGCTGATTTCGAGGTGGTTGAATGGATGATGACGAAAGGCAGCACTAAGTGAGCAATCTGAAAGATGACAACATGTTCGACCTCGCTGGCAAAGTCGCCGTCGTAACTGGCGGTGCTGGTCTACTAGGTCAAGTATTCTGCCAAGCACTTGTCACCGCCGGAGCAAACGTCGCGATTATCGACATCGATAAAAACAAAGCTGACGAGACTGCGACAAAAATTGATAAAGAAAAGAATCAAAAAGTTTTAGCTTTTGCATGCGACATAACTTCGCCTGATTCTGTTTCGTCAATGGTCAAAGAGGTCGTTAACCAACTTGGCCGCATTGACATCTTGCTCAACAACGCAGCTTCGAAGGGCTCTAATCTTGATCAGTTTTTTGCCCCGTTCGAAAACTATTCGTTGCAAACTTGGCGTGAAGTCATGGCGGTCAACATTGATGGTCTTTTCCTCGTGGCGCAAAGTGTGGGCAACCAAATGAAAGCTCAAGGCGGCGGATCGATAATCCAAATTTCTTCGATCTACGGTGTAGTAGCGCCCGATCAGCGCATCTACGAAGGTTCTGAATACAACGGAAGGGCTATTAATACTCCCGCTGTTTATTCAGTTTCTAAAGCTGCAGTAGTTGGCTTGACAGGTTATCTGTCGACATATTGGGCAGACAGCAAAATTCGTGTCAACACATTGACCCCCGGTGGTATATCTTCAGGTCAAAACAGTGAATTCAACAAAAAATATTCGAACCGCGTTCCACTCGGACGAATGGGTGAAGCGTCAGAACTAACTGGTGCGTTGATTTATCTAGCCTCAGATGCGTCGAGTTATGTAACCGGACAAAACATAATCGTCGACGGCGGTTTCTCAGCCTGGTGATTTGCTAGGTTAAATTCGCTATGAGTGACGTTTTTTGGTGTTCAAGTTGCTTGAACATGTCGACGCGGCCACGCATCACGTTTGACGAGCAAGGCAGATGCAACGCGTGTCAATGGGCAGAAGAAAAAAAGACACTTGATTGGTCGGTTCGACAAAACGAACTGAACAAAATTCTGGATGAGCATCGGTCAACCGATGGCTCTTTCGACTGCATTGTTCCGGTTAGCGGTGGCAAAGATGGCTCATACGTTGCTTATCAACTGAAACACAATTACGGAATGCACCCTCTTGCCGTGACGGTAACCCCTGCTCTAAGCCTCGAACTCGGCAACCAGAATCTAAAGAATTTCATTGCAAGCGGCTTTGACCATATTCAAGTAAGTGCTGCTGGAGACGTTATGCAAACTCTCAACAGGTTTGGTTTTATCCATAAAGGTTTTCCCTACTACGGATGGCTCATCGCAATATTGGCAACCCCTCTGAAGATTGCTGCAAAGTTCAATTTGTCTTTAATTTTTTATGGAGAGGAAGGAGAGACAGAATATGGGGGTTCTACCGCACTAAAAAATGTGCCGTTTTACGGAATTGATTTTATTCGCGATGTTTACCTTGAGAAAGGCCAAGACATTGTCTTCGAGGAAGCAAAATTAAGTGACGAAGCGTTAACTTTTTTTAGATTTCCTACACTGTCCGAGATTGGCGACAACCAACTAAAGATTACCCATTGGTCTTACTTCGAAAATTGGGATCCTTACCGCAACTATTTAATAGCAAAAGAAAAATGCGGACTCACCGAGTCTGCAGATACGAACACCGGGACATTTACAAATTTCGCCCAAAATGATCAGGCTCTTTACTCTTTGCACGCATACATGATGTACCTAAAATTTGGTTTTGGCAGAGCTACACAAGATGCTGGAATTGAAATTCGCCGTGGTGCAATGCACCGTGAGCAAGCAATCAATCTTGTCAAACTTTATGATGGAAAATACCCCGAACAATTTATAGATCTCTATCTCGATTATTACCAGATGACTCAAAAAGAGTTTGATGCGATAATCGAAAAGTGGGTTAATAAAAGCCTGTTTGAACTAAAAAATGGAAGATGGCAACCAACTTTTACGATTAAGTAAATACAATCAAAACGTGGCCAACAATGAAGTCGTAATCGTTGATTATGGCATGGGCAATCTTTGGTCTGTGGCTAGCGCAATTATATTTTTGGGCAAAATACCGGTAGTCACTGGAGATCTGTCGAGAATATCTACATCGGAAACTCTGATTTTGCCCGGTGTGGGATCGTTTCGACGGGCAATGAACACGATTCGAGATCAATCAATCGACAAAGCCATCTTTGATTCACTCCAAAACCCAAAGACAAAACTCTTAGGCATCTGTTTGGGCATGCAGTTGTTAGGTGCTTCAAGCACCGAAGACGGACTCACCGAAGGTCTTGGACTAGTCCAAAACGAGGTTGTAAAACTAGCTAACTCAGAGACAAACCCAATCAAGATTCCGCATGTTGGGTTTAACAGAGTACAAATGTCAAAAGAATCAAAACTTTTTGATCAGATTGCAATTGATGCGTCTTTCTACTTTGTTCATTCTTACGCAATGCAAATTCTGAATGACCCCTCGATATACACGACCACAACTTACGGCCATGAATTTGTGGCAGCAATTGAGTCTGGGCAGGTTTTCGGAACTCAGTTTCATCCTGAAAAGAGTCAAAAGAACGGCCTAAAAGTTCTCGAGAATTTCTTGCGCTGATGCTCACAAAACGTTTGATATTTACACTTCTTTACGACAATGGCTCATTTATGTTGTCGAGAAACTTTCGCCTGCAAAAAATTGGCGATTTGAATTGGCTCGAAGACAATTACGGGTTTGCGAATGTTGGCTACCAAATCGACGAACTAGTTGTCATTGATGTGAGCCGACAAAACAGAGATACTGCAAAATTCTGTGAGGATCTAAAACAGCTAACTCGAGACTGCTTTGCTCCTATCGCTGCAGGCGGCGGTATTAAAACGCTTGAGCATGCACGCGAACTATTGCGATCTGGTGCTGACAAAGTGATTGTGAATTCTGCGCTGCACGACCAACCTGAACTAGTCGAGAATCTTGCACGCGAATTTGGGCGGCAATGTATTGTCGCCTCGGTTGACACTCGAAAAATCGATAACTCATATCGCGTCCTCAAACACAATGGCACAGTCGAAACAGCACATTCACTTGATCAATTCTTGCTGCGATGTGCCAGCTTGCCCATTGGTGAAATCTATTTGACGTCGATTGACCGTGACGGCACAAGCAACGGATTAGATTTTGAAGTGCTTAAGCATGTCGATCACATCAAAGAACTGCCCCTTATCATCAAAGGCGGCATCGGCAATGCTGACCACATAATTGCCGGTCTTTCTGACAACCGTGTTGACGCCGTGGCTACTGCAAACTTGCTCAATTTCGTGGGCAATGGCTTGGCAAGGGCACGAGAGTTAGCAATTAGCGGCGGCATTAATCTTCCTAAGTTTTGATCAACAAGTAGATTTAAGAAATGGCGATTTTTCCTGAAACGCGAAAGATCAACTTCGCAGAGTTTCAAACTTCGAGTGATTCAAGGGCGGCAAAGTATGGTCTGCCCACCAAGGTTACTTTTTGCCAACGTTGTGTTACTTCAAATCAAAAGCCAATTTCAGCAATTGAGTTTCAACACACAGCCGCTTCGGTCAAGCAGGCAATTCACTTAGACGAAACCGATATTTGCGACGCTTGTAGGGTCACTGAAAACAAAGCATCTATTGATTGGCAAGCACGAGAAGAAGAGTTGCGAGCGCTGTGCGACAAGCATCGCAGCACCGACGGCTCGTACGACTGTTTAGTACCGGGTTCGGGCGGTAAGGATAGTTTCGTTGCGGCACACATGTTGAAATATAAATACGGTATGCATCCGCTCACCGTTACGTGGGCGCCACACGTTTACACCGAATGGGGTTGGCGAAACTTTCAACGATGGATACATGCCGGCTTTGACAACTATCTATGCACACCAAACGGACGAGTGCATCGTCTGTTGACTCGATTGGCAGTCGAAAATCTTTTCCATCCGTTTCAAGCGTTCATTTTTGGTCAAAAATCACTTGCACCAAAGATGGCCGTTCTCCATCAAATACCACTCGTTTTTTACGGCGAGAACGAAGCTGAATATGGAAACCCGATGGGCGATGCAGATTCGGCAATTCGCCAATGGAAATACTTTTCGGCACCTGAGAAATCTTCAATTCACTTGGGTGGTACATCAATTAAAGATTTGACCACCGACTTCGGCCTCGAAGAAGTTGACCTCGACCCGTATCTTCCTGCAAATCCGGATGGTCTTCAAAAACTTGGGATTGAAGTGCACTACCTGGGTTATTACATGAAGTGGCATCCACAAAGTTGCTACTACTACGCAGTCGAGCACGGTGGTTTTGAGGCATCACCAGAGCGAACACCTGGTACGTATAGCAAGTACAACTCGATCGACGATCGAATTGATGATTTTCACTACTACACGACTTACATTAAATACGGTATTGGTCGAGCAACATACGATGCTGCTCAAGAGATTCGCTCAGGGGACATTAATCGTGAAGAAGGTGTTGCGCTCGTGCAACGCTTTGACGGCGAATTCCCAACACGTTTTGCAGAAGAAATTTTTGCGTACCTGAGTATCCCTGAAAAAGAGTTTCCAAAAGCTTCGAAAATGTTTGAACAGCCAACGATAGACATGGCGTATTTCAACAACTTGGCTGACTCATTTCGTTCGCCACATCTGTGGTCGTACAATGAAGGTCAATGGTCTCTGCGTCACCAAGTCAAGTAAAGCCTCAGGCAGTTGAGACTGCACTTCGACTAATCGCCCGCCTCGACATCAAAGGCGCAAACTTAATTAAGGGCATTCATCTTGAAGGTCTGCGAGTAGTTGGTGACCCGCAGATTCACGCGGCCAAGTACTACCAAGACGGTGCTGACGAGATCATTTATATGGACACTGTTGCGAGCCTCTATGGCCGCAATAATTTGGTTGACGTTGTTTCGCGCGCAACCGAACATGTTTTTGTGCCGATCACCGTTGGTGGCGGAATTCGCTCAGTCGAAGATGCTCGAACTCTGCTTCGCGCTGGTGCTGACAAAATTGCGATCAATACTGCGGCGATAAAAGATCCAAAGTTGATTAGTCAGTTAAGCGACGTTTGGGGATCTTCAACCATTGTTTTGTCGATTGAAGCGAAAAAAACCGGAGATAACAAATGGGAGGCTTACACAGATAACGGTCGCGAGCGCACAGGTTTGGATGTCGCACAGTGGGCAGAGACGGGAGCAAAACTTGGTGCAGGTGAAATTTTCGTCACCTCTGTAGATCAGGAAGGCACCCGAAAAGGCTTTGACTGCGAGTTAGTCGCTGAAATTACAAAACGAGTAGAAATCCCTGTCATTGCCAGTGGAGGTTTCGGGACACTCGATCATCTGAGTCAACTAGTGCAAACTTCCAAGCCAACAGGGGTAGCGATTGCTGATTCACTTCACTACAACCGCTACTCGTTCGAACAAATTCGTTCGTTTTGCTTGGCTAATGGCATTTCGACCCGAAATTTTAGGTCTGCAGCAAAGATCAGTTCATGAACTTAGATCTGAAACACTTCAACTCATTCACTAACGACATCATTGTCGTGGACGGATTTTGGGGTGGCGGAAAATCAGTGGCTACATCATTGATTGGCTCAATGACCGGTGTTGAGAAGAAAAAGGTTGAGCATGTTTACGAATACGTTTGCATCGCCCACTCAGCAGGAAAAATGGACAGTGATGCAGCTAAAGCATTTTTGAAAATTTATGCTGACCTGTCGCAATACAACAACTTGATCGGACGGGAGGTAAACCTTAGATGGTCAGATGACTCAGGGTTGCGCAATAACCCTGGCAGTCTCATCTATTTAAAGCGTTTGTTCCACCCCGGTGGCGACAATGTCGCAGACAAGATAAGCAAAGAGAACTTGGCACTACTAATTGCCTCTCATGAATTAATTGCGGTCTCAGATCTGCTCTACGAGTCATTTAGTTCGCGCTTGAAACTAATTGAAGTTGTTCGTCATCCTGTTCATTTATTCAATAATGTGCGTGACTACACAGCAACTTTCGAGCGCTCACGAGAGTTCACACTTTCTTTTGAAGTTAACGGTGTGAAAGTTCCATGGTTTGCAGCAAAGTGGGCAGACGAATTTGTAGCCTCATCAGTTACCGACCGTGCACTGCTTTCAATTGCCCGCATGCAAGGCGCCATGATTGAGTCCATTGATTCGATCAATTCGGCACAAAAGCCCTTGCTCGTATTATCTTTCGAAAGCACGGTCCTTCAGCCGCAAGACTCAGTCAACACGCTCGAAAAGTTTTTAGGTCGCCAATCAACAAGGCGTACAAATAGAGTTTTGAAGCAACAAAACTTACCAAGAAAACAGATTTCTGCGGGCAAAGCAACTTCAAGTTACTCATTTACCTCGAGCAGCTCAAGTTCAGAAAGTGAAATCTACAAAAATATACTGTGTGAGATTCAGGCAAGCGGTTCAGCAAGCGCAATCAAAGAGTTTAGAACTGCGGTCAACACTTATAATTTGCGATGGCCGAGCCAACTCAACGAACTCGAAAAACTCTGGGAAGAATGACTCGTGCTTGGCGACTTTTAAAGTCGGTGACAAGGCTTAAGTGGAGATTTAAACAACCAAAGCAACGCGAAGTCTTGCTTTTTTTCAAAACTGGCGCTGAAGTGATCGGCCCTTACTTTGAGCCGACTGAGTTTCAAGTTCTAGACCTACGTGAATCTGAAGTAAATATCGCCATAGTAATTAGATGCCTCTTAGATAGAGATCTAAGTGCCGAAAACTACGCTCGACAATTTATAAAAGTCGCCAAACCGAAACTGATCTTGACATTTATTGATAATTTTCCGCCGTACTATCTGCTCAAAGATGAGTTTCCAGAGACAGAAGTTTGGCTAATCCAAAATGGAGTGCGCAGTGACCGCGGAGATTTATTTGGTCTGTTAAAAACAACTTCTTCAAGCCGCATTAATCAAGTCGACAAAATGTTTGTTTTTGGCACGGCGATCGGTGAAAAGTATCTCGAATACATCTCGGGAGAAACCGTTGTTCAAGGCAGTTTCAAAAACAACCTCGTGCCAATATCGCCACCAGTGAAAAACTCTGTGGCTTACATTTCTACATATCGCCCAGGCCAAAAGCGGTCATTTGTTGTACCGGAAAGTCGACCAGAACAACCCGTTACCTACGAGCAAATCGTCACTCAGCGTGAAAAAGCAATTTTGTGGCTTGCCGAATACTGCACAGAAAAACAGCTCAAACTAACAATCGTTGGCAAAGACGAAGACCCTCAACGAGAAGAGGATTACTACCGAACTTTGCTTGTGAATTTCGAATTTGAATTTGTTGCTCGTGAAATAACTTCATCTAGTTATGAAGCCATCGACAAGTCCGAAATCGTCGTGTTTACGAGCAGCACGCTTGGTTACGAATCTCTCGCCCGCAGCAAACGAACTGCTGCGTTGATGCTCGACGCCAAAATTGTTGGGGCCGAAGCACTGAGGTTCGGCTGGCCAGCAAAACTTCAAGACGACGGTCCTTTTTGGACGCATCAACTTAACGAAGTTCGACTGCGCGAAATTATGGACTATTTGTGCAAAGTTGATGACTCTGAATGGGACAAAATCCGAACACAGACAATCAAAGACGTAATAGTTTTTGACCCTGATAACTCTAAATTTAAAGATTCAGTTGATCAGATTCGCCAATCCTGGCGACTCCATCAATCAAACAGCTGATTGCCGACTAGCGTTATAACTGACCTGCTGGGGAGCCATTTTGCAAATATTAATCTCCACTTCAACTTTTAATCTAGAAAATTTTTCTGAGCTCAGCGCTGTCACTAATTCTGGGATCAAAGTCAAGCTAAATCCGTTTAACGCGCGTTTAACTGAAGACCAAGCCATCGATTTACTGGGCAAAGACTCAA
>Ga0222714_10007342_pt1 | contig 10110 bp, 9 predicted proteins | sample C33_3DmetaG_FD_165048 | JGI IMG/M metagenome (GOLD analysis project Ga0222714, IMG submission 165048) | Estuarine water microbial communities from San Francisco Bay, California, United States - C33_3D | ecosystem: Environmental > Aquatic > Marine > Unclassified | place: USA: California... | reverse complement strand
GTAGTTAATTCTGCCAAGTTAATTTAGTTCTTATTGTTTCACCACATTTTTTGAGAGTGTCACCTCTCTCGTAAAAGATATCAATCCTAAAATAAGTGCACTCATTGCTCCGATAAATAAGAAAGCAATAAACTGATCAAAGTTAAATTGTATTTCTGTACCAATAAATATTGAGGCAATAACAATACAGGTAAGCAATGCTGATAAGGTGGTAAGTGCAATCGCCCAATGCGTCCATTTAGCTCTTAATCGCAACATATTTAGTTCTAACAAGTCATCATTACTCAATTTAGATCGAACCTCATTTAATACTCGAAACCGATCAATAATTCGTGCTAATCGATTGGTCATGACCGTTAAAGTCGCACCGATTGCCGTGAGAAGAAAAGCCGGGGCAACAGCAAGTTGAATAGCGCTTGCAACTTCTATTGACGTAGACATTTTTTAAATCTATTTAAAATCATTGAATCATTATATGCCAGTTAAAGATTAATTTGAAAATAGTACCTGAAATTCAACATTACATTCATAGTTATTGAAAATAAGCTTATTATAATTACCAGATTTAATATACCCAATAAAATTATATCTTCTATCTTTTTTAAAAATATTATCATTGGGGCTTGAAACTCCATATCCAACAGGATTTTTATCATTTAAACCTAAAAATGAAATATATTTACTTTGCGGGTTTATCCCCCAAAAAGATCCCTTTATCAGAAAAAACTCATTATCAACTTTAGAAAATTTACTAATAATTAAATTACATGATAATTCTGATGTTTCATGCTCAGTAAATAAGGGCTCATAATTCCTCATCCTTGTTAAAACATCATTACCAAACAAGCCAAATTTACTATCAATAAGTCTCTGAGAGTCATTGAAAACAGATGGCTCTTTAGTTAAGTGATAAATTTGATCCATATCCTCAACATTTAAATTTAAGCTTAAAATTGCCCCTTCTCTATTGAGAGTTTTTGAACTTGGAGAAAATGACTTTAATTGAAGACCAAGTAAATGAATAAGTAATAAAATTAGTAAAAATAAGAAAAATTTGTTATTGAGCAATTTATTAAATTCATTCCTATAAGCAACAATTATAATAATCCATGCAAATAATGAGAAAGTGATATATCGACTACTTGTCATTAAATATAAGCCATCTATATGCCATCGATTCAGAACAATTAAAATAAGAGTTAGAAAATAAAAAATATTAAATAAAGTAAAAAATACAAAATAACTAGTTTTTGCTTTATTTAAATTTTTAAAAATAAAACTTAAAGTTAAAAATATGTATAGGAAGCTAGCTAAATAAGCAAAAAGATATGAATCATTAAAAATTTTATAAAATAAATTGCCATTTAAAATCATTACCATTTGAATGTAATCAAAAATCAAATTAAATTGAGGTGCTTGACTACCCGAGTCGAGGTGATAGAGATTAAAAATAAAAATAGTTACAAAGAAAGATAGAGCAGCAAATGAGTATTTTTTATAAAAAATGAAGCATAAAAATAATAAAGCTGGAACAATTAGACCATTGGCAAATGTCAGAGCTGCACAAAGTGAATAGAAGATTGAGGCTAAAAGATATCTATCATTCTTTTTTGAAACAGCATCAGCGAAGGTTGATATAGTTAAAATTGAAAAAAGTAAACTAAACCAGATTTGAGTCTGATTTGCCCATGTAAAGTTTTGACTATGAATCCAAGTATATGAAAAGCCTAATAGCAAGAAAAATAATAAAAAATTTTGGGATTTACTAGTTCTAAAAATTAACAACAAAATAAAAAATGGCGAAATAAAATTGACAAAAAGTGGGAGTATAAATTTATCCTTAAAAAGGAGATGGTCAACGACATACGAAACTTTTGTAAAGAAGATTGGATGATTTACAGCCTTATATAATAAAAATGATTTAATATCATTGTCTACAAAAAGATTATGAAGAAGAACTATGTTGTTATGCCAGAGATCTGACCAAGGAACGTCTGAATAGCTATTTATAATTCCATAAAATGCCATTCCAATCATTAAAATTGACCAAATGAGAAAAAATAAATACCTATACATAATCAAAATATAATAAATTAAACAAAATGATTAACTAAAAATTATTCATTTTTTTAATTAATTTACCAAGAATAAATGATAATAAATCTCCAGAAATACAAAGCAGTCTAAAGAGAATGGATGCTGAGCCAATAACTGATATTGGTATTAAGGGGGATAATAGTTTTAAAACAATAATTTCTCTAACACCAAGCCCTCCTGGAGCTCCTGGGGAAATAAACCCAATTAACCAAGAGAAGGAAATTATGGAAAACAAAATAATAAAATCAATCTGAATAGTGAAAATTGAAAATAAAATATAGTAATAGATAAATGAAAGAATTAAAAAATAAATTATGTAAATTATAAGGATAAGAATCGTTGATCTAAATGTAATATTTTTAAAAATAATATGTTGATTCTTTATCTTAAGGTTCTTAATTTTTTTAATTAATTCTAAAATATAATAAGTTATCGTTACAATAATTAGAGAAAAAAGCAAAATTAAAACCAATGGCGCATTAAAAAATAAACCATTAAAAAAGTACTCATTAATGTAATTAAAAGAAAATAATGAAATAATAACTGCAGCAATTGCGAACCAAACAGTTTCTAAAATAATACTATTAACCCCCAATGAATAATTTAAACTATTTTTTTTTCCAAAATACAACCTGCCTAAATAGTGCCCAATATTTCCAGGAATGTATTTATAAAAGTTAGTTACAAAAAAAATATAAATTAACTTTAAAAAACTTTGTTTTATATGAAATTCATTGATAACTATTTTCCAATTTAATGATGCTAAAAGATTAACCAATAAAATAAATATAACGAAAATGAACAAAGATAGATAATTTACAAAAGATAAATTTATAGATGGTAAATTTGAGATTTCACTAAAAAAAATTTTGAAAAAAAATACAAAACAAATTAATGAAATTATTATATTAAATAATTTCTTTAAATAATATTTAAGCATAAATTAATTTAAGATTAATAAGTTTTATCTATAATGACTCTAGGAAATTTTTTAACTTGATAAAATATTCTTCCAATGTACTCACCAATTATTCCAAGAAAAATAGCATTTAATGAAATGGAAAACAAAACCAACACAGTTATTGTTGTAAATCCATCAGGCCAGTTTAAGTTAAAAAAGACTTTAAAAAAAGAATATCCAATTATTGATAACAACGTTAAAAACGAAACAATAATACCAAATATTGATGCAATTCTCAGAGGTATAACTGTATGATTAAGTATTCCATCTGCTGCAAGCCTTATTAAATCTTTTGCTTTGAACTTTGAGCTACCCTTCTTTCTCTCCAGTCTATCATAAGGAATTCCTATTTGCTTAAAACCAAATGATGCAATATACCCTCTAATGTATATTGAGTAATCATCAATAGATATTAACAAATTTACGATTCGCCGATCAATTAAACGAAAATCACCTGCGTCTAATGGCAAATAATCATTACTTAAAAGATTTAATACTCTATAAAATATTTTACGAAGTACTTTTAAAATCAGCTTATCTTTAGTAGATTTCCTAATACCATAAACAACTTGGTAATTTTTTTCCCATTTTTTAATAAACTGAATAACAAGCTCAGGTGGGTCCTGCATATCCGCATCAATTTGAATAACTGCCGAGCCTTTAGATTTTTGATAACCATAAAATATTGAATTTTGATAACCAACATTTTTTGAAAAAACATTTATTTTTAAACGCTTATCTTCTTTTTTTATTCGCCTTAGAATTTTTACCGTATTATCTGAACTACAGTTGTCATTAAAAATAAATTCAAAATTATATTGCTTTGATAAAGAATTGGTTATTCTAATTAGCTTTTTATAAAGATGCATTATATTTGCCTCTTCGTTTAAAACAGGAATAACGAAAGATATTAATTTTTTCATTTTGATTGTATTAATTTTTTATAAATATCATCTAAACCGTCATATAAGTCAAATTTTGGATGATAATTTATAAATTTAAATAAAGAAATATGTTCATCAAACATTACAAAAGAATCGTCATTATCAGGAATAGCATCAAAAATAATGTCTGACCTTGAGTATGTTATTTTTTTTAAAAACAAAACAACATCCTTAATTGAGTATGAATTTTCATGTGCCAAATGAAAATCAGTAAATGGCTCCTTAATAAATTCAAGATTATTTTTAATTAAATGACAAATTGAATTCACTGCATCACTTATGTATATAAAATTTCTTATTTCTTTACATGAAGATAATTCTATTCTTTCATTTTTCATTAACCTATCAAATAAGCTTGGAATAAACTTATCTGAGTTAATTTCATGACCATACAAATGAAATAACTTTATATTAATAAAATTAATAGATTTATATTTTACAATCTGCTTTGACCAATCAAGAAATTGTGTTTTTGATAATTTATAAAATGGAAGTCTTTTAGAATTAATATTTTTACTATATGAAAAAAAGGAATCGATATTAATAAAGTTTTTAACGTTATTTTTTATTGATAGGTTTAACAAATTTAATGGCAATAATAAATTAGAAGAAAAACATTGATAATAATCTGCTGGATCTCTGTCATATTTTGTTGCGCTATGAAGTACTAAGTCAAAATCAATCTTATCAAAAAATAATTCAATATCATTGGGGGTGATTTGCTCAAAATGATCATCTAAATCAGGATCGATTTTCCTTAGGTATAAATATAATTTAAGACCATTAATAGATGATAATTTCTTTAATAAGAAGGACCCTAAAAAACCCTTACCACCTGTAATTAGTATTTTCATTCTACTTTATACACAACATAACTATCATTTTCATAAACATTTTGATAGCAATTAAATAATTGTTTCTTCTCAACGGTATTTAATAAAATATAGTTAAAATTAAATTTAGATTCAATATTACAAGGTGTATCAAAAAAGTTTCTTTTTTTAATATTATTTTTATACCAGTCTAAAAGGTGAATGTTTGAGACTGGAACAAACTTCCAATTAACCAAAGAAGGTCTTTTAGCATACATTTCAAAATTATATTCATTCAGATAAGATTTAGATTTGTAATTACTAATTAAGAAAATTTCAGAATGGTTTGTAGACATTTCTATCCAGTCCAGAAGAGATTTATCATTTGTATTGAAGCTTACGTTTTGATTTTTATTTGTAAAATCTATTGACCTCAACATGAATAAAAAAATTAAAACATAGCCAAGTAGATTAAAAAGATATGAATGCTTAAATTTAAAATTTTCTAGTTTTGTAGAAACAAAATTGATAAAAAGAGCAATACTAAAAAATTTCATAAATGCTGCTGGTCTAAAAAGATAAAAGCTGGCAAAGTTATAATTTGTTTGATCATAGAATGAAATTATAAGGGCAATAAATAAATAAATATGGCCAACAACAATAACTAAAATAAAATTTTTTAATTTTTTTTCATAAGAAAAAAAATAAATAAAGATTAGTATCAAACAATTTCTGAGAGACGATGTTAATCCGCTCTTCCATATCCAGTGATCAAATTCTAAACCATTAAATGGAGCAACATGGTGTGGTACTCTCAATTTTGAATAAATATAATTTGCAGAATAATTTATATCTACATCAGATGTGTCTACTGGAAGTAGATTAAAATTTGGAGAAGAAAAGGAATAAAATAAAAGAACGATAAAGAGAAAAAATGAAAAAAATATGATATTTTTAAAAAATAATTTAAAGTTTTTGTCATTTAGAAAATTATAAAAAGAATATATAAAAGCCCAGAAAACACCAACTTGAAAGTGAAATAAAATTGATAATGCAGAAAAAAAATAAAAATATTTTTTATTTACTGAATTTAGAAAGTAAAATGATAGTAACGAGCAAATATAAGCAAAAACTTTAGCTTCAACACCATCAACAATCCATTCACCACCAAAATAACTTTGCCTACCTTTTAAAAAAAGAATTAAAGATAAAAGTATTACCCATAAACTTATATTAAAAATTTTTGAAAAGTAATAAAATCCAAATGATAGACCACAAACAACAATTAGCTTTAGAAAAACATATCCATAATCTACTCCAAATAATTTTAATGGTAAAAAAATTATTAGCTCAGATAGTAATTTATGCAATCTTGGTTCGAAAGATGCATAATTTCTAAATGACTCAATTACATCAAAACGCAAAATTGACTGTAAAAAATAATTTAGCTCATTTGCATTAAATTGATGATTAAGTTTTAAAAAAAAAAGAGTAAATAATAATAGAAAGGGAATATAAAAATTGGTAAGTTTTGAAGGGCTAAAAAAATTTTTATTTTTAATCATATCGATAGATTCTAACAAGAACTAAGGTAAAATAAAAACTAAATTATTATTAAAGTTTAATCATGAAAGTTGTTATTCTGGCAGGTGGTTTGGGTACGAGACTATCTGAAGAAACAGTATCAAAACCAAAACCTATGGTTGAAATTGGTTCAATGCCAATAATTTGGCATATCATGAAATATTTTTCTTCCTATGGTCACAATGATTTTATAATTTGTGCCGGATACAAGGCACATATCATTAAAGAATTTTTTACTAATTATCATATGCACGCCTCAGATCTATCTATTAATTTTGAGTCAAATAATCCAATAAAAATTCACAAGAAAAATATTGAGCCTTGGAATGTTTCGATAATAAATACAGGCGAGGACACTCTCACTGGAGGAAGAATTAAAAAAATTTATGATTTAATAAAAGATGAATCATATTTTTTTATGACTTACGGAGATGGACTGTCAAATGTAAATATTGATAAGCTTGAAAAATTCCATATCAAAAATAAGAAGTTAGCTACTGTTACTGCTGTTAGGCCTCCAGCACGGTTTGGTTACCTAAATATCAGCTCCAATGATGAGGTTATAAATTTTGAAGAAAAAAATCAAAAAAACGAAAGCTATATTAATGGTGGTTATTTTGTGTTAAATCCAGAATGCATAAATTTTATTGAAAGTGACTACACTTCCTGGGAAAAAGAACCGATGATGAACTTAACTTCCAGTAATAATTTGATGGCATTCAAGCACAATGAATTCTGGTTACCAATGGATACGTTAAGAGATAAATTGATGCTCGAAGAATTATGGAAAAATTCTAAAGCGCCTTGGAAAAGATGGTAAACGCTAGTTTTTGGAAAAATAAAAGGATTCTAATTACTGGTCATACAGGATTTAAGGGTTCATGGCTAACATTATTACTTAATGAACTAGGAGCTAAACTTTTTGGTTTATCTCTTCGGCAGAATGAAAAATCAAATCTTTTTTTTAAAACTAAAATAAATAAATTAATTACAAACTATTATGGAAATATTACTAATGAAAAGTTATTAAAAGAAATAATTAGTCATACAAAGCCAGAGGTAATTTTTCATCTTGCTGCCCAATCCCTTGTTTTAAAATCATATGAAAAACCCATTGAAACAATTAAAAGTAATATTTTAGGAAGTGCAATTGTCATAAATTCATTTATTAATTCTAAGAATCCAAAAGTATTGATAAATGTTACATCTGACAAGGTATATAAAAATAATAATTTATCAAATTCATTTGTGGAAACTGATGAGCTTGGTGGAGAAGACCCATATAGCGCAAGTAAAGCATGTGTTGAAATAATCTCGAATTCAATGGCAAAATCATTTTCTTACAATAAATCAATTTGTAATGTAAGAGCAGGAAACGTAATTGGTGGTGGAGATTGGTCTGATGATAGGCTAATACCAGACATTATTAAGTCTGTTAAGAATAATGAAGAATTACAAATAAGATATCCTAATTCTACGAGACCTTGGCAATTTGTTTTAGACCCCTTGATAGGATATTTGCAATTAGCTGAAAAAGCTTATAATGATCCAATAAATTATAATGGATCATGGAATTTTGGACCGCATGAAAAAAAACAATACTCAGTGAATGATATTCTTGAATTTTGTAAAAATAATTTTTTCAAACACCTACAGTACAATAATTTAACTAAAATAAATAAAAGTGAAGCGAAATATCTTAATGTAAATTCTGATAAAGCAAAAAAAACAATTGGTTGGCAGAATAAGACTTCAACTGAAGATGCCCTAAATATGACTTTTGAATGGTATCTCAATTACCTAGAAAATAATAATATTGAAAAATTATGTAAATCACAAGTAAAAGATATTTTAAACAAGTATGAATACTGAACAAAAAAATAATATTTTAAATTTTATAAAAAATGAATTAAAAAAAAATAGCTTCATTAAAGAAAAATTTATTCCTGGAAAAACTTATATCCCCGCTTCAGGAAAAGTGTTAGATTTTAGTGAATACTATTTTATGATTGAGTCTGTACTTGATGGATGGTTAACCTCTGGTAGATTTAATGAAAATTTTGAAAAAAAACTTTCTAACTTTCTAGGTATCAGGCATTTACTTACTACTAACTCTGGTTCATCAGCTAATTTATTAGCATTTTCTGCCCTAACCTCTGACTTATTAGGTAAGGACAAAATTAAACCTAATGATGAAGTTATTACGGTTGCTGCCGGATTTCCTACAACAATAAATCCAATTATTATAAATAATGCAATCCCTGTCTTTGTTGACATTGATATTAAAACTCACAATATTGACGTTAACCAACTTGAAAATGCCCTTAGCAAAAAAACAAAAGCTGTTATGTTGGCACATTCATTAGGAAATCCGTTTAATTTAAGCGTTATTATGGATTTTTGCAAAAAAAATAATTTATGGTTAATTGAGGATAATTGTGACGCATTGGGCTCAAAATATAATGGTCAATATACAGGAACATTTGGACATATTGGGACACTGAGCTTTTATCCAGCCCATCACATTACCATGGGAGAAGGTGGTGCAATATTTACTAATGATGCAAAACTAAAAAAAATTATTGAGTCAATTAGAGACTGGGGAAGAGATTGTTTTTGCAAACCTGGAAAAGATAATACATGTGGCAAAAGATTTGATTGGCAACTCGGCAACCTCCCTAATGGTTATGATCATAAATATACATATAGTCATATTGGTTACAATCTTAAAATAACAGATATGCAAGCAGCATGCGGTCTAGGTCAATTAGAAAAATTAGATTTTTTTATCGAAAAAAGAAAGAAAAATTTTGATTTATTAAAAAGCCTTTTAATAAAAGCTTCAGAATTTATTGAGCTCCCAGAAAAAACAATCAATTCAGATCCATCATGGTTTGGCTTCCTAATAACTCTTAAAGTTTCATGTCCAATAAGCAGAAAAGATTTAATTAGGTATCTTGAAGAAAACAAAATCGGCACAAGATTACTTTTTGCTGGCAATGTTACTAAACAGCCATACTTTAAAAATATAAAGCATAGGATTATTGGTGACTTAAAAAATACAAATCATGTAATGAAAAATAGTTTTTGGATTGGAATACATCCTCAACTTGATGAAGAGGAAATTAGGTATGTAGCAACAAAAATTAATTCAATCTTAGGGCTAGAATTCTAAAAAATATAAAAAACTGAAGTAATAATAAATATTGTAAAAATATTCATTATAAAACCTACTTTAACCATATCCACAACCTTGATTTTTTCAGTTGCAAAAATAACTGCATTCGGAGGTGTTGCTATTGGCAACATAAAAGCACAGCTTGCCGCAATCACCATGATGGTTCCGAGAAGCTGAACGGGTAATTGAAGATTTACTGCCACAATACTGACAATGGGTAGAAAACTAATGGTTAATGCGGTATTAGATAATATCTCAGTTAAAAAAATAACACTGAACACTAAAATAAAAACTGTAGTGATATCAGAAAAGTCAGTTAAAAATTCTAAATTGTTAGCAATCCAACTAGCCAAACCGCTCTCCATAATTGATTTAGCTAACGCCAAACCTCCCCCAAATAATAAAATCAATCCCCAAGGAATTTGCCTCATATCATCCCAACAGAGAAGTTCGTTTTTATTATTGCTGGATGGAATGATAAAGAGCAAAAAAGCTGCTGAAATGGCAATGCCCGCATCCGTTAGTTCTGACAAT
>Ga0222714_10007339_pt1 | contig 10113 bp, 8 predicted proteins | sample C33_3DmetaG_FD_165048 | JGI IMG/M metagenome (GOLD analysis project Ga0222714, IMG submission 165048) | Estuarine water microbial communities from San Francisco Bay, California, United States - C33_3D | ecosystem: Environmental > Aquatic > Marine > Unclassified | place: USA: California... | reverse complement strand
GAGGCCGCCATTTCACTGACTGCATAGCCTGCACCGAGGCTGCGACAAAGCTGCCGGTAAGGGCGGTCGGTGACCCCCGCCATGGGCGCAACAAAAACCCGGTTGGCAAGCAGGTGACGGCCGATGGCAAGGGGCTTCGTAAAAATAGGAATGCCTGAAGCCGGAACCTGCAAAGCGGCAGGATGAACGACCGACGTCATGGTGAGACCTAGGCCCGACCCGCCATCAGGTCTTCAATCGCCTGCGGGTCGACCGGAACCCCACGTGTGATGAGTTCGCAGCCCTGCTCGGTTACAAGGGCATCGTCTTCAATGCGAATGCCTATATTCCAAAAGGCTTCGGGCAGACTTGGCGAGGGCCGAAGGTAAAGACCTGGCTCAAGCGTTAGCACCATGCCGGGTGCAAGGGGTTCGGAATAATCGCCCACATCGTGCACATCCATGCCAAGCCAATGGCCTGTGCGATGCATGTAATAGGTTTTGTAGGCCTCGGTCTCAATGGCCTGCTCGACGGTTGTTGATGCGATGAGCCGCAGGTGAATAAGGCCTTCGCAGAGCACACGTACCGCCGCCTCGTGCGGCGCAGTGAAGGAAGCCCCTGCAACGGCGGCTGCCTTCGCCGCCTCTTGCGCTGCCAGCACCACCTCGTAAACAGCCTTTTGTTCGGGGCTGAAACGTCCCGACACCGGAAAGCTACGGGTAATGTCGCTGGCGTAACCGTGAAGCTCGCAGCCTGCGTCAATTAGAAGCATCTCGCCTTCACGCATTACACGATGGCCTGCACGGTGATGAAGAATGCAGCTGTGCGGCCCACTGGCCACAATGGACCCATAGGCCACCGACTCCGCCCCTTGGCCTCGAAAAGCCTGAAGCAAGACCGCCTCAATGTTGTACTCGGCAAGCCCGGGGCGTGTGGTCTGCATGGCGAGGCAGTGGGCCTTGGCGGAAATGGCCGCCGCCTGCCGCATGGTCATAATTTCGGCCTGGTCTTTGAGCAGACGCTGTCGGGCAACCAGATCCCCTAGCGACAAAAGCTCACTGGGTGCTTTTTTGCCTGCCCTGGCCTTGGAGCGGCATTGCCGCAGCCAGCCTGACAGGCGAGACTCAATGGCCTCCGATTCGGCCCAGGGTGCAACCAGGGTTGGCCGATCGATAAGTAACTCGGGTAGATCGTTGTCGATCTCGGCAAGTGACAGAGACTCGTCAAAAAGATAACGTTCGGCGGCCTGCTCGGGCCCTGTTCGCACGCCGTCCCAGATCTCTCGCTCGGGATCACGAGGAAGGCAGTAGAGCCGATCGGTCATCTCGCCATGGACGTCAATTCGTATGACCAGCCAGGCATCGGTCTCAGGAAAGCCTGTGAGGTAGAAGAAGTCGCTGTTGAAGCGAAAGGCATACGGGTTGTCGCGGTTACGAAGAATTTCCTTGCCACTGAAGGCAAGAACAATGGCTGGTCGCCCATTGGATCGTGCGGCCACCGCCTGAGCCAGTGCCTGACGCCGCTGCCGGTGGGCCTCGCCATGAACGGGGCCGACAACGGGCTCGGGCCTTAAGTGGCTGGGCAACTGCTCGACAAAGAGTGTCTGGTCTGACGCGACCGACTGGGTATTTAGACTGGACATAGACGCGATGGTAGATCTTTCTGGCTGTTGATCCATTCAAGCCGCTCGGGGGTTCCTACATCAACCCAGAGGCCATTATGAAGCCTACCTTGAAGCCGACCCTCTTCGGCCGCCTTTTGAAGCATGGGCCCAAGGGCCTGCCTCTGGCCACGGGCCAGGTGGGAGAAAAGGCGCGGATGAAAAAGGCCAATGCCGGAATAGGTAAGGGCTGTCGCTTCAGCAGACTTTCTTCGAAGCTGCTGGTCTTCATTCAACACAAAGTCACCCTCCGGATGGTGTTGCGGGTTCTTCACCATAATAAGTAGGGCATCGGTGGGCTGGTCGGCGTTAGTAAAGACATGGGCGAGGGTCTCGGCCGTTTGAAATGGCCAGTCGCACAAGACATCACCATTAATAACAAGAAAGGGCGTGTCAAGGTCGGCCCAGGGTCGGGCGGTTGCAATGCCTCCTGCCGTCTCAAGGGCGCCCTCGGGTTCGCGGCTGTAGCGAATATCCATCTCAAAGCGACTGCCATCTCCAAGCTCTTGCTCAATCATCTGGCCAAGGTGAGCAGTGTTAATAACAACCTGTTGAAAGCCTTGCGCAGAAAGCCTCAGAAGATGCCATTCAATTAACGGTCTTCCATGCACGGGCACAAGGGGCTTGGGGCAGTGGTCTGTAAGGGGGCGAAGCCTTTCGCCTCGACCCGCAGAAAGAATCATGACCTGCATCACTAGAAGCTGTACACGGCCTGGCTCACCGTTCCTTCGGCTCGCCGCAAAAGCCTTGCCAAGGGTGCAAGCTCGAGGTAACGGTTGGCGACCTGCTGGGCATCTTTAAGAACCTTAGGAATATCTTTCAGGTAGCCGTCTTTGCCGTCTCGAATCGAGAGTCGGGAAAAAATCCCCAAGACCTTGAGGTGGCGTTGCAGGCCCATGTACTCAAAGTCTCGGTAGAAGTCTGCGAAGTCCTCAGCCAGTGGAAGCCCCGCTGCGCGCGCGTCTTGCCAGTAGCGAATGGCCCAGTCCATTTGGTTGGCCTCGGGCCATTGAACATAGGCATCGCGAAGCAGGCTGACCAGGTCGTAAGTTATGGGCCCTATCACCGCGTCCTGGAAGTCAAGAATGCCTGGTACCTCCCCGGGGCGATCGGCATCCACCATGAGGTTACGGCTGTGATAATCACGGTGGACAAGAACCACGTGCTGGGCCAAGGCCCTTTCCACAAGCATCACCTCGGTGCGCTCGAGCATGACTTTCTCGGCATCGCTAAGGGAGAGTTGCAGGTGCTTCTCAAGGTACCAGGTGGGAAAGAGCCGCATTTCGTCCTGCAGGCGTTGGGCATCGTAGGCGGGCAGCACGCCAATGGCGACACGACCCGCCTCAAGACTCCAGACCTGCAGTTGGATGAGCGCCTTCTGGGCGGCCTGGTAGAAGGCGTTGGCCGGCTCGGGGGCGAAGCTTGTATTTTCTAAAGCCTGCAACAACGTCGTCTGGCCGAAGTCTTCGAGAAGTAGAAAGCCGTCCTGCGTCTGCTCAGCAAGTGTCTTGGGTGCTCGCAGGCCCGCCTTGAGGAAAAGACCCTGAACCCTTAAGAAGGGCTCCACTGGCTCTCGGTCGGGAGGGGAGTCCATAAGAATGGCGGTGCCGTCGCCCGGGCCATAACAAACCCGAAAATATCGCCGAAAGGAGGCATCGGCCGAGGCTGGGGCCAGTGTCTCAGGCCGGGCAAGGGGCAGGCTTTGAAGCCAGCGCTGGGCGGCTTCTCGCCTTAGGTCAGAAAGGGTCATGGTCCTTATAATAATTTATGCCTATCAAGCCGTTGTGGCCTCTTATTGCCTTTTCCCCTGTTTTTCTTTTCGGCAGCCTTGCCTGGGCCGCAGAATGCAGGCTGGGCGCGACACTCTCGTCACTCGAACCGGCCCTTGTTCGCCTTCAAGAACCCACAAGTGGAATTCAAGCCAGTCGGCCTTCTTCCCGAGGCGCTCGTGCGGACCTCTCCGAGGGTGGTTACCTTGGTTTTCTACCGCTTCGATTGGACCCAAGGCTTAGTCTGCAGCCCTCGAGCGCTCAGACTCCATCCTATTTGTTTGGCCAGGCCCTTGATGGCCAGTTTCAAGACCAAATTCGTATCGAGGGTGGGGCGGCCCTTCGACAGCTTGGGTTTTCGCTTAAGGCCAGTCAGCTCACCATGGACATGGTCCCGAATAGGCTTATCGCTCGGGGGGAGGTGACGCTCTTTCGTGAGGGCGAGTTGTACAAAGGGCCCGAACTCACTCTTGATCTGGGTACTCAGCAGGGCTGGTTTCGTAATGTGAGCTACGAGTTCAGCAGTCTTAATGCAACAGGGCAGGCCGAGCGCATTGACTTTATTCAGCCCGGTGAGGTTGTCTTGTCCAATGCCAGCTTCACCACCTGCCCGGTGGATCGCCCTGCCTGGCGGCTTGAGAGCAAGACCTTAGCCGTGGACCAGGTTCGTGAAATGGCCAGCAGCCAGGGCAGCCAGCTTTATTGGGGAGAGACCCCCTTGCTTCCCTTGGGCGACCTCTCGTTTTCAATAGGGGAGCAACGAAAGTCGGGCGTCCTGCCGCCTCTTTACAGAGTCACCTCCAACCTGGGCCTGGAGCTCGAGGTTCCTTATTACTGGAACATCGCGCCCAACCGAGATATGACGTTAAGTCCTCGATTAATTCAACGACGGGGGCTGATGCTTGGCGCTGAGGGGCGATACCTCTGGAATCGAGGGTATGGAACCCTCGATATTGACTATCTTCCCAATGACCAAGTTATCAAGGCTGATAGGCATCGACTTGAGATGAATCATGTTTTTCAGGCCCGATCCGATCTGCGGCTGAGCCTGGGTGGTGCTCGTGTGTCGGACGACAGCTACTTCGCAGATTTTGGAGGCTCGCTTCTTGGCTCTTCCCGAAGGGTTTTACCCGTATTAATCAGTGCTGATGCACATTGGAAGGGCGTTCAGATGGCCGCTCAGGTGCAAGAGTTCCAAGTGCTGCAAGATCCGAACGCTCCCATTATTGCGCCCTATGCTTGGTTGCCGCGTTTTGTTGTAAGTCGATCGGGTACGTTTGAGCCAAATCTTTTTTCTCAAGGAACGTCACTTCCTCGGGTGAAGTGGCAAAGCGACTTTGAGGCCATCTCCTTTCGACATCCAACGCTTGCCGAGGGGGATCGTTTCGTGGTGAGAACCAGTGCAGAGCTTCCCATACAGCTTGGTGTTGTCGAGACAAGGGCTCGGCTTGGCCTTCACGCCACCCATTACGCCCACAAGAAAAACGGTAGTCTCGAGGAGACGGGCAGACGTTTTTTTGGGGGCCTTCGAGACCCAGCCCTTGGCGTCTTTCAGCCCAATGTCGGCGAGACTACCGAGTCGTATTCGCGGGTTTTACCGTCTCTTAGCCTCGATGCATCGACGACGTTAGAGCGAGACATTCGTTGGCAGAGTAAGAGCGATGTCTTGACGATTGAGCCACGGATGCTCTACGTCTACACACCCTTTAAGGACCAAGAAAAGCTTCCGGTTTTTGATGCGGCTCAGCCTACCGTTAGCTTTGCTCAGATCTTATCTGACAGAGTTTTTAGTGGCCAAGACAGGATTGCAGACCAGAATAATTTAACGACAGCGTTAACAGGTCGAGTTCTTGATAATGAGACGGGACAGGAAAGGCTGCGGGCCTCTTTTGCCCAGCGTTTCTATTTCACAAAGCAGGGCGTTGTCTTGCCTGGCCAGAGGCCTCGAAAGGACATGGAGAGCGACCTTTTTGCCGAAGGCGGATTTTCGGCCTTTCGAGATTGGCGCTTTGATGCGGTTGGGCAGTACACCGCCAGACAGGGGCGTTGGCAGGGGGGGGCTACCTCGGCCAGGTATGAGCCGCGCCCCGGGTACTCCGCTTACATGTCCTATCGCTTCACCAGGGATTCGGTCAATGTCCTCGATCTCGCGTTTCAGGCGCCTGTCGCAAAGAATTGGTATGCGGTCGGCAGATACAGCTACTCGCTTGCACACAAGGAAAATGGTATTCAAATGGATGCTGGCCTCGTCGAGGCCATTGCCGGGTTTGAATACGATGGCGGTTGTTGGGTGGGCCGTGTTGTCTTGCAGCGCTTTGCCACCGCAGCCCAGGAGACCAATACAGCGGTATTCTTGCAGATTGAACTCAATGGCATCGCCAGGGTGGGCACAGATCCCCTGCAGGTTTTACGTCGTAGTATTCCAAGTTACCGCATGGTGAACCAGTTGGCGCCTGGCCCCGCAAGGTTTGAGAACTTCCAGTAGCACGTGGGCCTCGGGGCAGAGAGTAAGAAAGGTAGGGATGGCATTGCGAAGACCAGTTAGTCAAACAGCGGAACGATCCCAAGGCATGGCTGTTGCGCATATTTTTTGTGTTGGCATCGCCTCAGCCTTCATCTGGGCTCAGCCCACATTGGCAACCGCTCAGTCGGGTCTGTCGCCGGGCTCTTCAAGCAAATCGCCATTGTCAACGCAATCGGCAGGCCAAGCCCGCGCACCCGTACTCCTTGATCGAGTTGTGGCCGTGGTCAATAACGATGTCATTGTCGAGAGCGAACTGCGCCGTCGTCTCAACCAGGTGCGTCGTAACCTTGCCCGCCCGGGTCAGGCCCTACCCCCTGAGCAGGTCTTGCGTGATCAGGTGCTCGACCGTATGACGACCGACCTTGCCTTGCTTCAGCGAGCACTTGAGGCGGGCCTGCAGGTGGACAACCAAAGCCTTGATCGAGCAATCGTGAGGCTTGCTGAATCCAATGGCTTAACCGTCTCAGCCCTTCGGGATCAGCTAAGAGCAGAAGGCGTTAGTTTTGAAACCTTCCGCGAGGACATTCGCGATGAAATCACTATCTCAAGGCTGCGTGAACGCGACGTGGAAAATCGCCTTCGAATATCCGACTCCGAAATCGATGCCTTTCTTGAGTCGCAAAGCCAAAGTATTAAAAAGGTCGAGGAGTGGCTGATCTCGCAAATACTTATTCCTCTTCGGTCAGATGCCACCGAGCGGGAAGTTCAAGAGGCATCTCTGCGCATAAAGGCTTGGGCAGAGGCTGTTCGCAAGTCGGAGGCCTCTTTTGCAGAGCTTGCACGGCAACACTCCAAGTCGCCTGAGGCGGCACAAGGCGGCGCACTGGGATGGCGCTCTTCGGAACGTATGCCATCGCTTTTCTTTCAGGCAGTTAAAGACCTTCAGGCAGGAGACTTATCGACGCCCTTGCGCAGCGGCAATGGCCTGCATCTTCTGCGTGTTGACGACCGACGGGTTGCCCTTGGCGGAGAACTTGTCGATGTCTATCGGGCGCGCCACATTCTTATTCGGGTGGATGCTAATACCACCGAAGAACAGGCCGCACGAAGGCTTGTCGATCTGCGCGAACGCCTGAAGCTTGGGGAGCCCTTTGAGCGACTGGCACGCGCTGTTTCGCAGGACCCGGGCTCTGCTGCAAAAGGTGGCGAGCTCGACTGGGCCTACCCCGGAGACCTGGTGCCCGAGTTTGAGCGGGCATTGGCTCAGCTTCGGCCCGGTGAAATAAGCCCGCCTGTGCGGACCATGTTTGGGCTTCATCTTATTGAGCTTCTTGAACGAAAGCGTGAGCCACTCTCCGAGGAACGTTTTCGGCTGGCAGCCCGGCTTGCCTTACGGGATCGCAAGTTGTCGGAGGCGGTGAATGACTGGATGCGCGAGGTGCGTGCCAACAGTTATGTGGAGATCAAGCCCTAGGGCTCTACGGCCGTGAAAGCCAAGCGCCGGTTTGGTCAAAACTTTCTGCGTGACCAGGGTGTTGCCCGTGCGATCGTCCGCTGCATTAACCCATCTCCAACCCAGATGGTTGTTGAAATCGGGCCTGGCCAGGGTGCCCTGACGGAGCTGCTGCTTGAACAGGCGGGCCGTCTTGCAGCCATTGAAATTGATGAAGACCTGCTTCCGGTTTTGCGTCAACGCCTAGAGCCCAAGGGGCTCCAGCTGATTGCCCAGGACGTCTTAACCGTTAACTTCAGTTCGCTTGCTCATGAACTGCAGGCCTCGAAGCTTCGGGTGGTCGGCAATCTGCCCTACAACATCTCGTCGCCCGTCTTATTTCACCTGCTGGCCTACAGCCAGGTCATAGACGATCAGACCTTTATGCTGCAAGAAGAGGTGGTAGACCGTATGGTTGCGGCCCCAGGCTCGAAAACCTATGGACGGCTCTCGGTCATGCTTCAGGCGAAATACGCTATGGAAAAGTGTCTGCATGTTCCGCCTGAGTCGTTCTGGCCGGTTCCCAAAGTTCAGTCGGCCGTGGTGCGCATGCAGCCCTTGCCCGTCGAGAACCTACTGATAAAAGACTGGGAGGTGTTTGGAAGGCTTGTGACCCAGGCCTTTTCATCTCGGCGCAAGATGATTCGAAATACCTTAGCCGTTTACCTTGACCGGCTTGACCTCGCAGCCCTTGGCGTGGATGCTCGACAGAGGCCCGAAGAACTGAGTGTGACTCAGTACGCAGGCCTTACGAATCAACTTACCGACTCAAACGTCACCCCTTTAAGCCCCTGCTGACCGGCCTTGTAGTTGGGCAGTATGGTGGCGACCTCGTCCCAGAAGGAGCGGCTGTGGTCCATTGCCTTCAAGTGGGCAAGTTCGTGGGCAACAACATAGTCAATGACTGCAAGGCTAAACTGAATAAGCCGCCAGTTCAGACGAATATGACCGTCCTGGGTGCAGCTGCCCCAACGGGTGCGCGCATGGGTAATGGAAAACCGGCTGTAGCCGCGCCCTGACTTTTCAGACAGTGCATCCAGCCGCTCTTTCAAAATATCTTTGGCCTGTGCCTGCATAAAACCGTGTACGCGGTCGCGTACCTGTTCGTGGTTGGGGTCGCCTGCCGAGGGCACGAGCAGTGCGGCATTTTTGGCATCCCAGAGCACGTCCTCAAGATGGGGCTGGAGTTTCAGAGCGCAGGACTGACCAAGAAACTGAACCGTTGCTCCGTGAGCCCACCGGTCTTCGGGTTCAAGCTTATTGGCCTGACGGACCTGCCATTCTTTAAGCCGGTTGGTGAGCCAGCGTGACTTGTAGTCAAGAATGTTTGCAATCTCTGTAAGTGGCACCCAGTTGGGCGCAGTGACCTTAATACGACCTTCAAGAATGGTCATGCCCACGGTACGTCGTCGGCTGCGGCTTAACTCAATGGGGATCTTCTGGCCATCGAGCTCCATAAAGGGGCCCGAACGGCGCAGTTCAATGGTTCGTTGCGAGCGGCCAGCAAACGGCCTTGGCTCTGCTCGCGCATTGTCAAGGGCCTGTGCGTTTTCAAGTGAACTGCTTTTTGGATTCGGGCTGGCGAGTGTTACACCAGATTCCTCGGACTCAAGAAGAGACAGTTGGCTCGGAGAGTCGTTGGGTTTCGTTTTCAATGAAGGTCTCGATGCGAGACATGAGTGCCTCGGGGGTCTCGTTGGGTTTCGGGAAAACAGGCTCGCCAATTGACACCGAGATACAGCCTGGACGTTTGATGAAAGCATTGCGTGGCCATAACAACCCCGAGTTTAGAGCAATTGGCAGAACAGGTACACCCAGGTCGATGGCAAGTCGGGCAGCGCCGGCTTTGTAGCGGCGACGCTCGCCGGGCTGAGTGCGTGTTCCTTCAGGAAAAAAGGTAATCCATCGACCCTGATCGAGTTTGGTTTGCGCCTGGGCCGCAATGCTCTGGTAGGCATCCCGGCCATCACGCCGGTTGATATGAATCATGTCAAGAAGACCTATGGCCCAGCCAAAAAATGGAATGCGTAAGAGTTCTTGTTTGAAGACAAAGCAAAGCGGGCTAGGCATAAACGATGGAAGAAAAAGTGTCTCCCAGGACGACTGATGCTTGGCGCAGACAATGAGCCGTTGATCTTTTGCTGCTTCTAAGTGCTGCAGGCCTTCCACTTTCCAGAAAATGCCTAAAAGAAACCGCGCAGCAACCACTGTCATCGCAGGCCACTTCATGGCAAGCCTGTAGCGATTACGCTGAGATAAAAGAGGTGCTGCCGTTATAAAAATTGTGGCCCAGACAACAAGGCTCATCGCTTGAAACCCACCAAAGACCAGCGAACGAAAAAGTGAAATAACCAGACTCACGGGGTCGCAGTAAGCCGTGCCAGGTCGGCAACCTGGTTCATGGCGCGGTGGGTCTGGCCAAGCAGTGCCATACGGTTGGCACGCAGGCCTGGGTCGTCTGCGTTGACCATAACGGCCTCGAAGAACGCATCCACAGGTTCCTTTAGTGCAGCAAGGCTTTCAAGTGACTCTTGAAAACGCCCCGACTCGGCAAAGGCCTGTGCCTTGGGGGCCGTCTGTGAAAGTGCCTGGGCAAGTGCTTTTTCTTTGGGTTCGATAAGCAGATCGGAGCGAACATCCCCCAAGGCCTTGTCGGCATCGGCTTTCTTAAGAATATTGCCAATGCGCTTATTGGCTGCGCACAAGGCGGTTGCATGGGCGGTACTTAAAAACGCATTCACGGCTTGAA
>Ga0222714_10007337_pt1 | contig 10115 bp, 16 predicted proteins | sample C33_3DmetaG_FD_165048 | JGI IMG/M metagenome (GOLD analysis project Ga0222714, IMG submission 165048) | Estuarine water microbial communities from San Francisco Bay, California, United States - C33_3D | ecosystem: Environmental > Aquatic > Marine > Unclassified | place: USA: California... | reverse complement strand
TGAAAAAGAACTAAAGATGGAGAAGATGGATAAGATGTGGACTCAAATCTATTATCAATGGGATCACAACAATCCATATAATAAAAGTTATTCACAAATCAAATATGCCAGTGGCAGAGTAGTAACCAAAGACTTAAATAAATTAAGTGAGCCTACAACCACTTGGGAAAGAGTTAGGGAAAGATTTTTTAAATTATGGGACAGATCCTAAAAGGAATAATTATTTTATTTAGCACAGGATTATTAGCTGTATTAACCATGCTATTAGGAAATGCATACATTGATTACAAGGAGGGAAAAGATGATTAATAATGCAAGATTTTATTTTAACTATGATGGAGATCATATTGAATGGACTTATAAGGGAAGCATGGATGATGAGAGGAGTCCTCTTTATCGTGCATATAAACATACAACCTATAAGCCCAGATTAAATGATTTCAAAATCATAGATCCTAAAAACCACAATGTTACCGATATCAAGAAAGCATTGTTGGCTGACATTAACGAGCAACCAAAAGAAAAATCAAAATCAATATGGGGGAGATAATTATGCACTTTGAGAAAGCAGACTATTTACAAAGATGTCACCTGAGAGATTCAGGTTATATAGGCGAGTTGCCCTATGCAGATAAAAAAACATCCATGCAAACTCCAGAGGGAGATTGGCTACTAAAAGACCAATACGGAGATAAAATTGCAGTGGTAACTAAGAATGGGAGAGTGATACGATAAAGTTTTCGGCGCGGGCTGCTTATCTAATTCCCTCCTTTCCTTAGTGAGTGGCCCAAACCGACCAACAGTAAATGCTTACGCTTACCTGCCTCCGCTTTCACCACCTTCCGCTTTTCATTCTCTAGCACACACCACAAGATATTCATCTCAATCATCTCGCTAATCGCCCTACCCACGCTCCTGCGCTCTAAGCCAACCATCTTAGCGTAATAGCTATAGGCATCTCTCGAAGAGAACGAAGAGTGTCTATACCGCTCACACACCGCCCAAAGTACACAGGTCGCTACCGCTCCCAAATCCTGCCGCCCCGCTTGCTTGCGATACCAGTCCCATATATGTTTGCGCAAACGCTTAAAGTCTTTATATTCTTGCACAAATCTCACTTGCACGAAGCCGCTTTCGCTCTCTCGCTCAGGCACTCCGTTAACGATCCACCAGTAGTCGTTTAGTTCGCTCACCGCTCACGCCCTCCGAGTGCGCAAGCGCAAACGCTAAAACTCCCCCTGCGAGAGCGTGATGAGAGAAAGCCCTTTAGGGCTTTTCTCATCTCATAGTATAGGTATAGGTTACGGATATATGTCACTCTACGCCACCTTGATGGCACTCTACGCCACATTAGTGTCACTCTACGCCACATGTTTATGGTATCTCCTTACCGAAATTGATCTGCATTATGAGGTTTTCAGCCTGTGCGATCAAGCGTTTTTCTTCTTGGTTTTGCTTTGGTTTTTGCATAATGGGAGCAACCATTTTGGTGAGCGCCTCGGTGAGAAGCGCTTTATCTTCGCTGCTTACTATCAGTCTTATTGCCATTTTTCTTTTCCTTTCGTTTACCAAAGATACGATCAAAGTTCTCGTCAAACTTTTGCTTGTCGTGTGGTCTAACTTTATCTCCTTTACCAGACATTACTCTTGCCTCCATATCATCCAAGCAGCTAAGACTGCTAGGAATACTATTAAATTGGTTATAAAAAATGTATTCATCTTATCTCCTTAATGCTTGCCATCATGCCAAGCGTATTTGTTATTCTTTCTTTGGCTATACCAACATATTCTTCGTTCAGCTCGCACAGCACCGCATTTCTGTTATGTTTGTTTGCAACTATTGCAGTCGTTCCACTGCCACCAAAGGGATCTAATACTGTTCCGCCTTCTGGACATCCTGCTAATACACATGGCTCTATTAAATCCATAGGAAAGGTTGCAAAGTGTGCGCCTTTAAATGGTTTGGTGGTTACAGTCCATACTGACCTTTTATTCTTTTTTGTTGATCCCCATACTCTTTCTCCATCGCTAAACCTTTTTCCCTTTGTATAGTCTGCTTGATAACCCTCTCCCATTTTATCTCTTGAAACAGGTGCAGTTTTTGCATCTTCCTTGATTGATTCATTGTCAAAGTAATATTTAGGACTTTTACTCAATAAAAATATGTATTCATGAGCCTTAGTGCATCTATCTCTAACGCTTTCAGGCATTGGATTTGGTTTATGCCAGATAATATCTTGCCTTAAATACCAACCATCTGCTTGTAGTGCTAATGCAACGCGCCAAGGAATACCAATTAAATCTTTGGGTTTTATACCTTCACTTGGTTTTGGTCTAGTAACTCCATAATCTTTATCACCGCGCAAAGTTTGATTAGTGGTTGTTGTTCTGCCACCGCTTGAATAACTATCACCAAGATTAAGCCAAACTGTGCCATCATCTTTTAATACTCTTTTGACCTCTCTAAATACCTTAACCAAGTTATTAACAAATAATTCTGGAGTATCTTCTAAGCCAAGTTGTTCTTCTTCTCCGTTGTAATCTCTCAATCCCCAATAAGGTGGCGAGGTAATACAAGTATTGATGGATTGGTCATCCATCTTTTGTAATGTTTCTAAACAATTACCAATATAAATATCTATGTTCATCAAAAGCCCTCCAGGCTAAATGCGCTATCAACATAAGGCTCTAATACCGCGTGTTTTCTAAACATGGTTTTAATGGACATATCTACTTCGGAGGAGTTAGCCTTGACCACCCCCGCTCTGACCACTCGCAAGCGGTCAAATTCCACGCCATTTTCTAGGCAGATACGCTCCGCTTCTGCCTCATCGCCTAACCATAAGGCGATGGCGAGCCTGTGACCATCGATAAAGCTGCTTGCTCCCCTGACTGCCGCTCTGGCTAGTAGAGGATCATCACCATTTGCTAGGGCCACCTTCGACATGTGGTGAATGGAGATACACACACATTCCATCCGCGAGGATATGGAGGCAGCCAACTGGCAATATAATTGAGCGCTTTCATTGGAGCTAGTCGAAGCGCTGGTGACAGCTTGTATGGGATCGATGATCACAAGCTCTAAATCTTTTATAGTTTCTAATTCTTCCATGAGTTCATTAGCTTGTTGGGTAATGTTTAGCCCAGAAGAATCTTCTTTAATTAATGTTAATGGTTTAGGTGCATCAGGAATGGTGTAGGCAAAGATGTCATACTTTGTGTCATACCTTTTTCCTTCAGGATCTAATGCTTTTAAACGCCTAGCTAATTCAAGCTGATCATCCTCGGCGCTAATAATAACCACATTACCCTGCCTTCTGACTGGATGACCAAACCAATTACCTCCCCCATTAGCAACCTTTAGGGCTAAATCCAAGGTGAGCATTGATTTTCCCACCCCGCCCACGCTGCTTAAGATTACAGGTTTGCGGCGTTCTAAGAAGTTATCCACAAGCCACTCACGCGGTGGCGGATCGTTTACTAGGTTTCTGATAGCGTATTGCGATAAGCCAATACCTTGTTGCAGTATCTCTAATTTGACCTTTTCTAGTCCATGCTCAATATAAATATCGTTGTAATCGCCGTAGAGGCTCGGTATGCGCATGAAACAATTATAGGTAGTGGAGCATATATCTTGCGCTTTACGCTCTCCTACGCCGTTAGAATCCCTGTCAAAGCATAAATAAAACTTAGCGTCTGTTTCTTTTCTAAGATTATTAATTGCATCCTGACCAAAGTTAGCGGAAAAGACACATGCGACTGGTATTCCTGTAGCCTCCCAAATGGTAGCTGCGGTAGCGTAGCCCTCGCATATACACATCTGTTTAATATTTCTTAATGAATGAAAGTCTGCGCCAATTAAAAAGACATTACCCTTGATTTCAGAGCCAGCTTTAAATCTTTTTTGTCCACTTTTGTCTATTAGCTGTAGCGATCTTAATTCGCCAGTGCTAGAATACACAGGAATTACCAAGCAACCATTTTGGTCAATTTTCAATCCATAACTTTTAACTTTTTTATTGGCGAGATATTCATGTTCCGTTGTATTTTCAAGAGAGCTAAATGTGAGTTTTACCTCATTAGCCACTTCCTCACTCCGTTGTTTTTGAGCTTCGTCTCTCCGCTTTTGAGCCTCCGCCATTTGTTCTTTTAGTCTCGCCGCCTCGCTCTCGCTCAGAGTGTTGGGGCTGATAGATGACCATTTATGCTCCGAGCCAGTTCGCCAGTTGCCAAAGACTGCGAAATAATTACCAGATAACTCGTTGACACAATACCAACCAGAACGCTGATTACTTTTATCTGCTTTTCCCCCTGCGCCCTCGCCCACTCGGACTCTAGTTAGTTGTCCCGATAAGTCTAGGTCGCTAACCATGAGACCATGGTTGTTCATTTCTGCTATTAGATCGTTAAGATCCTTTCCTTTTTTAAATGCATAGTCTTTGTTTATTACTATGCCTTCCTCTCCGTAATATTTAGTTAGATCCATCCTGTATTACCTTCTCCATTTTACCTGTGCGGGCTTGCTCATTAGCCCAGGTAAGATAATTGTCTACGATTGCTCCAAAAAGTAGTTCACGATCTTCTCTATCCCACTCATGCATGACATAGCTACCAGTTCTTTTAGCTATATCTATATAAGTTTTTTTAGTTTGATTGATCGTGTAATCCAGTCCCTCGGTACAAGTGACTGCGATTTTCTTTAATGGTTTCTCCTCGCGCATTTTGTTTAAGTGTTCCAAACTACAAGCTCCGTATATTTGTTCTTCTGTAATTCTTAAATATGGCCCAGCAGGTCTGCGACAGTAGCCACATAGTGCTGGGCGCATTTTCCTAACATCAAAATGGAATTTCGTCTGAGCCATTGTCAGTCGGTTTATTCTCCACCTTTGGTGCAGGTTTTTGTTCAGCTACACCCTTAGCAGGTTGCCAGTGTGAGCCAAACTTTGAGTCAACTTTGTTTCTGTCACCATCAACAATGACCATGCAAGATGCAACTTTGCCCTTGAGTTCATCGGTGTTTGTCCAATTACCCTCAACGCCCATAGCTATAGACATCTTTAGCATATCTTGTTTACCCCAATCTACTCGCTTGGGATCATCGTGCTTCAAGGTAATGGTATGCGATGCATAACCTGGTACGCCTTGAATTTGAAACATAAGCTGTAAACCAAGCCACCCGTTCTTTCCAGCTATGGGTGTGCCATCTCCGACAGTCCCCATAAACTTAAGATCATAACGCCCTGGTTTAACAACTTCGTTGCTGTTACTGGATCCACCTTCCGATGGATTCATTTCTCCGAAAAAGTCTGATATATCAGCCATATTTTTTTCCCTTACTATGCTTCAACCCAAGTCGTATGAATCAAATTTCTCAATGTGACTCATAAGATCTTGGATATCAGCGTTAATAAATGCAAGCCATTTAAAGCCATCAATGGGTAAGTTATTGTTTTCCTCATCTATGAGCTTAAGTTCTTTTTTTATTTTTTCAGAACACTCAGTCAATGTATTAAACAATCTTTCATTTTCAGGTAAACGACTCACTTCAACATTTCCTCTCTAATTGTTTTCCAATCGAAAGGCATTTCAGCAGGAAGTCCGTATCGGTTTTTAGCCTGATAACCAGGTGCTTCCTGAGTGAAAATCTTTCTATCACCAGCAATGGTTTTAGTAGTCATGCCACCGCCCTTGCCTTTAACTTGAACAGTACCAAGTTTGTAATTGCAAAAAAAGACGGCATCACTGTGTTCAATGATCAAGTCGGCGGCCTTATTGTTCAGCTTAATTTGGTGGCGGTCATGCGGCTCATTAGCTGGATCTTCATAACGCTTTACAGTGTTATGTGCGATCTGAACGATTGTTAGGTTTCTTTGATCTCTTAGATCATCAAGCAACTTTACATAATCTTTCCAAACCTCTAATGCAGCTGCAAATCCTTTGCCAAATGCAGGCGCACCGATTTCGTTCCAACCATTCTGCTCACAAACATAATCATGGATGAGGTTTTCTAGCCAATCTAGACTATCAACCGCTACCACCCTATATTCGTGATCTTCTTCTAATAATGCATTAAGTCTTCCGATAAATTCATCATAAGATTTTGCTACTGGAAAATGATCGCACTCGATCTTTCCAATACCATCTTCTGTTTGCACAATGATTGCTTTATCCATTGTGGATACAAAGGATGTTTTACCGATACCACCAGGGCCATATATAACTAACTTAGGCGGCTTTAATTTAGCCTTACTTTGAATATCAGCTAAACTCATTGCACCACCTCTATTTCTTTATCGTCACCTTCAACAGCAGTTTTTAATAAATTGCTGTAGTGCTGTGATAATAATTCTAATTTCTCAACCTCAAAGTTAAGATTGCCTATTTGGTTTAGCAAATCTCTCCTTTGGTTATTGCATAAAACTACTTTGTTATAAAGTAATTTATTTTCATCGTTAAGATCATTAACCTTGTATTCTTTTCCGTTTTCGTCAAAGGTAAAAGTTAATTCCTCTTTGCTCTCTTGCTTAGCCATAATTTACTCCTTTTTGGCGTTTGTTATATGTATCACAATCTGCTTTGGCACTGCAGAATCTACAGTGATCTCCATATACATATTGTGGGTTTTCTTCAAAGCAAGCCTCAATGGCTGGCTTTAAACTATTGAAGCCCCAATCAACTAAGTTGGGCGCTGTGATCTCAAATGTTTTTACAGGTGTTCTTTTGCTTACTCTTGGCTGGCAGATGGATAATTCCATAATGGTATTTTCATCACCATACTTGGTTAAAACACCCAATCCATAAATCATAAGCTGTTTGTTTCTTGTTGGATCAACGGGCCAAGTACCAGACTTTAAATCAACCACTTGTATCCTATCTTTGCCTATTAATACAGCATCTGCTGTTCCATGACACTTATCTGATATTTCATCAATGGTAAATTTTTCTTCAATCAATAGCGTTGCATCTAATTCTTCTTTTCTTTGGTTGATGTAGTCCACATAAATTTTTGCACAATCAATCATGTCTTGATCAATTTCTATTTCAAAGTCTTCAATAATTTCTTTTCTACCTAACCAGTATTCTTCTAAGGTCATATTGTTTAGACGATCCTTTAAATACATTTCAGTAATGCTATGAATTAAAGTACCAGTCGCCGCTGGTAAACCAACAGTGTATTCAGCATGGTAATTAAGCAAAGCTGATGCTGCGCATTTAAACCACCTTTCAGAACTTGAAGGACTACAGATCGCGTGAGCCATTAAAAGATACCTTTGAGCCTTTTTCGTATTGTTCTATTTCGTTCAAATCGTAAAGTATTCTTCCAACAATTTTATAAGGTTGTGGGCCTACTTTTTTACCTCTCCAATTATCAAGAGTTCGCTTGCTGCGCCCCCAACGCTCAGCCAATTCTTCGGTGGTAAGGAATTTTTTATCATTAGTATCGTTCATTGTATCTCCCTACTTGTTAATACTTATGGACAAATTTACACGCTTTTACTATCATTATCAATACATACATTAAAAAAAGGAGAACTTTATGAGTATTGATAATTTAACAGAGAGCGACTGGGATAAAGCAATTAAGAATTTAGCCAGTAACAAACAGGTCGGTGGTAATCATTATAAGACTTTAAAAATATCACCAACTGAATATGTTTATGCGAACAATCTGTCTTGGAATCTTGGGAATGTTGTTAAGTACATAACCAGAAGAAAGACAGACCAGGTGGAGGATCGTGTTAATGATCTTCTAAAAGCAAAGCACTACATAGACCTGGAGTTGCAAATGGTCTTTGGTAGAGATGGAGAGGGAAAGGACATTGGGCCATATACCATTGAAACTAAGGTCTAGGAGTATGGATATGAACTTATCAGACTTTAACGATCCTATTCTTTCAGAGAGGAATGGGAGAAAGCCTGTCTATATGGACAGACATTTGGTTAAAGACTTTTTAGTATTCTGTAGAGATCATAACAAAGATCCTCATAGCGTTGCTGAATACCTACTTAAACTAGGTATTCATGCAACTCAAAAGGATAATATTTGTATTGATATAGATAACTTATAAAGTTCTTGAATTTATAATACTTTCTATGTGATTGCCGACCACCCTTGCGTTTTCAATCGCTTTTTCTTGGTGGATATGAGCATAGCGTTGGGTAGTAGCAACATCTCTGTGTCCTAATAAATTACCAACATCTGATAAATTAACTTTCTGCAAAGACCATGATGCATAGCTATGTCTTATATCATGTAGTCTCGCATCCGCGCACCCCACGCGCTCACGGATAATTTCCCACACCGCTCTGGGCGTATTGATACCAATGATATATTCTCCGCCCCCCTCGCACTGCGCAAGCACCTTGCGGACTGCTGGCGTAATGTGGATGATACGATCCTCTCCGAGTTTATCGGTTTTGTGGTCTTTGATAATTAACATATCTCTCTCTATGTCAGACCACTTAGCCTTTCGTATCTCGCCCACCCTTGCGCCTGTCAACAGAAGGAGTTTAATGAATAAACAGCCCTTAAGGTAGCGTTTGCGCGTGCTTAGGGAATTTAGCTCATCGTAGATAGCAATGAGTTCTTTGTTAGATAAGTAGCGTTTACGCTTCACTTCTCTATTCTTCGGTATATTACTGGCAGGGTTATGCTCCATATAACTGAGCGTGATAGCCAGATTAAACATAGCCTTGAGGATAGAGAGGCACTTATTAGATGTATAGGGGGAACGATCTGATATATCAAATAGTAATGATGCAATATCACCACGAATGATATCAGCGATCTCCCTATCCCCAAGAACTGGTTGGATGTCGTTATTGTAAAACTTTTCAATGCGGTGCGCGGTTTTTGCGCCGCGCCTGTTTAAATCCTTTTTATAGGTGTTGAATAAGTCATTAAGTGTCATATCGTTCTCCCTTAGATATAAGAGTATGTTAGTGCAAAAGTGTGATTTATGTCAACTAGAAAGAATATCTAGTAAATTACGAACAGCATCATTGTTTTTCATGTGTTCATCAATGATGGTTATTTGATTTTCTGTATGTGGTTTTATAAACACCATGTTGCGGTGTTCTAAAGAAACCAAAGCAAAGATATCTATTAGGCCTTTCTTATATTCTCTGTCTTTAGTATGCGATCCTCTGCGAAGATCAAACCGCCAATTCTTTTTGTGGACTTCTTGCTTGGATTTGCTTTTGACTTGTACTCTGTAAAAAATATCTTGGTATTCAAATATGAGATCAGCTAAACCAGCGTTGGGTGTAAGTAGTACATTGTCTGAAATAAGCGAGAGGACAGAAGCTGTCAGATATTCACCCGATAGACCTATTCTATGGGTTGGATGGGACACTTTTTATTCTTCTTGGTTTGCCTGCTGTGCTAATAAACTTTCTATTCTTACTGGGCCTGCATAAGGGGCAGCGCTTTTTGTTATATCTATAAGTGATTGATTAAGTCCTGGTATTTTTATTGCAGATGGTCTAGTTAAAGCACCTAATCCGTATGAGGTAAATCCTGTGAGTTTAGGGCTTGTTCCTGCTGCTATTAATGCGCCAATACCTAAATCGGTTGCTCCTGTAGTTGCTAATATACCATATGGACTAATCTGTCCTGCTAAACCTCTACCTCCTAAAGAAGATAATGCTTGACCTGCAACTCTTTCCGCTAAGAATAAATTATCTATGGAATCTAATGTTCTAAAGTTTTCTAATTTTGCGCCAAAATTAGTATTAACATTATTTCTCATTACAGATTGTAATTTTCTTAAAGCTGTATCAGCAGATGCTTTTTCGCCGCCAATCAATGATTTTTTGATTTCATCCAATAATGTTGATGCCTCAGCATAGCCTTCCATAACTTTACCATATTTAGGCTCAACATCTAATATTGCTTTTCTAACAACTCTTGTGGCATCACCAACAGCAGTAGCGGCTTGTTTAGTTTTGTCTGTAATCCCTGGCTTTAAATCATCGATAGCTATTTTTAGTGCATCTATGCCTTCGATTGTGTGTAACGATGGATCTGATTTCCACTGCTCAACCAACTCTTTAATATCATCAATTTTAGTTTGTGTTGTTTTGCCGCCTTTTAAAACTTTACCTTTTTTTCC
>Ga0222714_10007335_pt1 | contig 10116 bp, 9 predicted proteins | sample C33_3DmetaG_FD_165048 | JGI IMG/M metagenome (GOLD analysis project Ga0222714, IMG submission 165048) | Estuarine water microbial communities from San Francisco Bay, California, United States - C33_3D | ecosystem: Environmental > Aquatic > Marine > Unclassified | place: USA: California... | reverse complement strand
TAACCCCGAGTTACACCCAGCGACAAAAATTACATCTGTGCAAGATGTGGTGAATCGTCACGGTGTTGTGAGTGAGGATTCCCCGACCCAACAAGGGATCGCCTGACTTACCCACAATCCACAGCACTTATTACCGTTACTAAATATTTCTTTATCCATCCACAAATAACAATGAACAACCAAGGAAGTGGTTTCCATGAAGTTCCGAGTTGAGCGAGAAGTTCTGGCAGAAGCACTCGGTGCCTGTGCTCGAGTGGCCTCCACGCGCAACAACGCAATGCCCGCGTTGTCCGGCGTTCGTCTTGCCCTCACCGGAGACGAGCTCACGATCACGTGCACCGACAACGACCTCTCAGTCCAGTTCGTCCTCACCGTTGGCGGCCAGGGCGATGGCGTCGTCGTGGCGAGTGCCAAACTCTTGAGTGACATCGTTCGCTCGACCCCAGACGGCAAGGTGACGATCGAGACCCAAAACGAAGAAGCCGTTGTCACTTCCGGCCGCTTCCAAACCACCGTGTCGACCTTCGCTGCCACCGACTTCCCGAATGTCACCCTCGCTTCCGCCCCACCTGTGACGATTTCTGCTCCGTTGTTGGCGGATGCTTTGCGCCAGGTCGTGCGGGCCGCCAGCACCGACATGCAACGCCTCGCGCTCACCGGTGTGTTGATGGCCGCTGAACCGGAAGGGTTACGGCTCGTTGCAACCGACTCCTACCGCCTCGCCGTGCGAGATCTTGCGGTAACCAACGTGCTCGGTCACGGTCAACGAGTCGTGTTGCCAAGCCGTGCGCTCGGCGAACTGCAGCGACTGCTCGCAAACGGCGACGAAGCCACCATCTTGTTCGGCTCCGAAAAGGCCACGTTCACCATTGGCAACGTGACGCTCACGACGAACTTGTTGCAGATCGAGTTCCCCAACTACCGCCAACTCATTCAGGCGAGCTATCCGAACAAACTGACCACGTCACGCGAACAACTGATGGAAGCGATTCGTCGTTGCCGCATCCTCGCCCGCGAGACCACACCCGTGCGTCTCGAGATAGGCAACGAGTCCCTGCGCCTCGTCGTGATGACCCAAGATCTCGGCAACACCGTCGAAGAAATCGATGCATCGCTTTCCGGCGCGGAGATGACCGTCGGATTCAACCCGGAATATCTCGCTGCTGGTGTCGAAGCAGTCGTCGGTGATGAGATCACGATCGAGACGAGTGATCCGATCAAACCCGCGGTCTTGCGCGGTGTCGGCGCAGAGGACTACCTCTATCTCGTCATGCCACAACGCTTGAACAACTGACGTCGAGTCGTGTTCGTCAGCCGACTCGAACTCACCAACTTTCGCAACTACGCGCGACTCGAGTTGGACCTCGCCGAGGGCGTGACGGCGATCATCGGCGCGAACGGTCAAGGCAAGACGAGTCTCACCGAAGCCTTGTCATATCTCACAACGTTGAAAAGCTTTCGTGGCGTGCCAACGGAGGCGATGATCCGCACGGGAAGCGGCACCGCGATCATCCGCGCAACGGTGATCCACCCGGATGGTCGGGAAATTCTTGTCGAAGCAGAGTTGGCTCGAGTTGGACGAAACAGGGCACAGGTGAACCGGCAACGATTGGCCAAGACCAAGGACCTGTTGGGAGTGGTGCGCACCACGGTCTTCTCACCGGAAGATCTCGGCCTCGTGAAGGACTCACCAGAAACCCGCCGCGTGTTCGTCGATGACGCGCTCGTGGCGATCTCGCCCCGCCTCGACCAGGTCTGCACCGAAGTGGACCGAGTGTTGCGTCAACGCAACGCGCTCCTCAAACAAGCAGGTGGACGATTGACGACCGAGATCGAAACGACCCTCGACGTGTGGGACGAACGATTCGTCGAGTGCGCAACGACACTCGGGAACGAACGTGCGAACCTGATCGCCACGATCCAGCCGCTCGTGCAACAGGCATACGAAGACCTTGCCGAGCGAAAGACCCCACTTCAACTGACCTACGACCCGCAGTGGAGGAGAGACGGACTCGCTGCCTCACTTGCTGCAAGCAGGGGTGACGATGTACGTCGCGCAACGACGACGGTCGGTCCTCACCGCGACGACATCGACATCTCCCTCAACGGCCTCCCCGCTCGAACACACGCCTCGCAAGGTGAACAACGCACACTGGCCCTTGCGTTACGGCTCGCGGTCCACCGCCTCGTCACCCAGGTCACCGCAGGCCCACCGGTGCTGATCCTTGACGACGTGTTGTCCGAGCTCGATCCTCAGCGCAGCGCTGCGTTACTCGGACACTTCCCAGAGGGACAAGTTCTCATCACCACGGCGGGGGTCTTGCCCACCGCGGCGCACCCGGACCGTATCGTGCAGATCGACGGCGGAACCATCGTCGAGGAGGGGACATGATGAGCGACTTTTTCGATGACGTCGGATCCGATTCATCCCGTCGGCTGAGCGAGTCACTAAATGCGCTCCTCGCACGAATGGGAAGCGCACCCATCGATGCCACTACCAGCGTGTTCGGTTCCTGGGACGCCATCGTTGGTCCCCAGGTCAGCGCACACGTGTCTCCGACCCGGCTCGTTGGCGGCACACTGCACGTCGATGTCGATGATCCGTCATGGGCAACACAAATTCGCTTCCTCGAAGCACACATCGTGACGATGATCAACGAGACGACTCCGACCACCGTGACCGGTATCGAAGTTCATGTAAAACGTGCCCCCAAGAAGCGCTGATTGGTAGACTTTGACGTGTTGTTTATGACGTATCAGAACGCCTTCGTCACTGATTCGGCGAGGGCGGGGACGGGTAACTGATGGCCGCGACGAAAGCCTCCAAATCCGCGACCGCGGGCTCGGCAACGTATGGCGCCAAAGACATCCAGGTGCTCGAAGGTCTCGACCCGGTGCGCAAGCGCCCTGGTATGTACATCGGCTCCACGGGTCTTGCGGGACTCCACCACCTGATTTGGGAAGTGGTCGACAACTCCGTCGACGAAGCGATGGCGGGCTTCTGCAACAAGATCACCATCACCCTGCACGAAGACGGTGCCTGCTCAGTTAGCGACAACGGCCGCGGAATTCCCATTGATCCATACCCAAGCGGTCCCCACAAGGGCAAGAGTGCCCTCGAAGTCGTGCTCACCGTGCTCCACGCGGGTGGCAAGTTCGGCGGTGACGGTTACAAAGTCTCGGGTGGTCTGCACGGCGTCGGCGTGAGCGTCGTGAACGCGTTGTCGAAGCGCGTGGTTGCCGAAGTCGATCGCGGTGGCACTCGCTATCGCCAAGAGTTCGTCGATGGTGGAAAGCCAAAGGGCAAGCTCGCCAAGGTCGGCGCATCGCCGAACAAGTCTGCAACGGGAACGACGATCACGTTCTGGCCTGATCCGACGATCTTCGCCGCAGAAGGCGTCGAGTTCGTCGCACGCACCGTGACCGAGCGTCTGCAGACGATGGCGTTCTTGAACAAGGACCTCGAAGTCGTGTTCGTCGACGAACGTGGTGACAAGAAACAGAAGATCACCTATCAGTACAAGGGCGGCATCGTCGACTTCGTGAAGCACCTGAACGCGTCCCGCGAGGCGTTGTTCACCAAGGTCGCTCACTACGAGGCGTCCGAGTCGGATCAGACCCTGGACATCGCCCTGCAGTGGAACACCGGGTACTACGAGGGCATCTACGGGTACGCCAACGGCATCTCCACCGTCGAGGGCGGTATGCACGTTGAGGGCTTCAAGACCGCTCTCACCTCGGTACTCAACAAGTACGCCCGAGCATCCGGCGCACTGAAAGAAAAGGACGACAACCTTCTCGGCGAAGACATCCGCGAGGGCATCACTGCGATCGTCGCCGTCAAGTTGCGAGAACCGCAGTTCGAAGGCCAGACCAAGGCCAAGCTCGGCAACGTCTCAATCCGCTCCTTCGTGCAGAAGGAAACGAACGCACAACTCGAAGAGTGGATGCAGGAGAACCCGACCGAAGCCAATCGCATCGTGAAGAAGGCGGTTGCCGCCGCACAAGCACGCATCGCGGCGAAGAACGCACGCAACGCAGTCCGTCGCAAGACCGCACTCGCCGGAGCGGGAATGCCCGACAAGTTGAAGGACTGCACGAGCACCGATCCCGCCGAAGCCGAACTTTTCATCGTCGAAGGCGACTCCGCCGGTGGCACCGCAGTCGACGCACGCGATCCGCGCACGCAGGCGATCCTGCCGATCCGCGGAAAGATCTTGAACGTCGAACGTGCCCGACTCGACAAGATGTTGAAGAACAACGAGATCCAGACGCTGATCACCGCCATCGGTGGCGGCATCGGCAACGACGAATTCGACGTCACCAAGGCTCGCTATCACAAGATCGTGATCCTCGCGGACGCCGACGTGGACGGCAGCCACATCCGCACACTGCTTCTCACGTTCTTCTATCGCCAGATGAAGCCGATGGTGGAGTCCGGATACATCTACATCGCTCAGCCACCGCTGTATTCGACGGAGATCGGTAAGGAAAAGATTTACTTGAAGGACGATGCGGCCAAGGAACAGTTCCTGAAGGAACACCCGAACCACAAGAAGGAGTTCCAGCGCCTGAAGGGTCTCGGTGAGATGGACTGGCAGGAATTGCGCAGCACCACCATGCACGCCGACTCCCGCACGCTGCTCCAGGTCACCGTCGACGAAGCTGCACTCGCCGAAGACATCATGAGCGTGCTCATGGGTGACGACGTCGAGAGCCGCAAGCAGTTCATCCAGACCAACGCGCGCGACGTGCGCAACCTCGACTTCTAAGCCCCGGGAGCACGATTCACCATGGCCAGCAAGAAACCAGCAAAGAAGTCAGCGGCAAAGAAGCCCGCGCCACGCAAAGCAACGAGCGCGACCCCTCCAACCAAGCCACCAGCGGGCCAAGACAACCTGTTCGCCAACCCGGACGCCATCCAACCGGTGCAGTTGCAAGACGAGATGGAGCGTTCGTTCCTCGACTACGCGATGTCAGTCATCATGTCGCGCGCACTACCCGACGTGCGCGACGGTCTCAAGCCCGTGCACCGTCGAATCATTTGGGACATGGACCAACAGGGCTTCCGCCCTGATCGACCGTTCGTCAAGTGTGCACGTGTCACCGGCGACACGATGGCGCGTTATCACCCGCATGGCGACGGAGCGATCTACGACGCACTCGTGCGCATGGCTCAGCCGTTCTCGTTGCGCCACCCACTCATCGACTTTCACGGCAACTACGGCTCGCCGGACTTCGGTCCCGCAGCCAGCCGTTACACCGAATCACGCCTCCATCCGTTGGCGATGCAGTTGCTCGCCGACATCGACGAAGACACCGTTGATCTCATTCCGACCTATGACGGCACCGCGGAAGAACCCATCGTCTTGCCGAGCCGATTCCCCAACCTGCTCGTCAACGGCAGTCAGGGAATCGCCGTCGGTATGGCGACGAGCATCCCGCCACACAACTTGGGCGAAGTCGTGGACGCGACGCTGCACCTGATCGAGAATCCTGACGCAACACCAGCTGACCTCATGAAATTCGTGAAAGGCCCCGACTTCCCAACGGGCGGCCTCATCCTCGGACGCGAAGGCATCAAGGACGCCTACAAAACCGGTCGCGGCAGCATCAAGATGCGCGCCAAGGTCGCCATTGAAGAGGGCCAGCGTGGCCAGATGCGCATCGTCGTCACCGAGTTGCCCTACCAGGCGAGTTGCTCGGCGATTGCCGCCCGTATCCAGGAACTCGTCGACGGCGGAGATCTTGAGGGCATCGCAGACGTCAATGACAACTCTTCTGGTGGCACCACCAACCTGATCATCACCCTCAAGCGCGATGCGAACTCGAATGTCGTGATGAACAACCTGTTCAAGCTGACCCAGTTGCAGACGAGCTTCCCGGTGAACATGGTCGCCCTCGTCAACGGCGTACCGCGAACGTTGAATCTGAAGGACGCAATCTCTGGATACGTCGATCACCAGATCGAAGTCATCACCCGTCGCTCCAAGTTCCGCCTCCAGCGCGCCAAGGACCGCAATCACATTCTCGAAGGTCGTTTGAAGGCCCTGAACGTCATCGATGAGATCATCAAGTTGATCCGCGGCAGCGAGGATGCGAACGCCGCCAAGGAAGCGCTGATGGGGAAGAAGTACGGATTCTCCGAGCGCCAAGCGATCGACATTCTCGACATGCAGCTCCGCCAACTCACACGTCTCTCCCGCATCGACCTCGAGGCTGAGCAGAAGGACGTCAAGGAGCGCATCAAGGAACTCGAGTCCATCCTCAACAGCGACAAGAAGTTGCGTGGCGTGATTTCGACAGAACTGTCGGCCATTCGCGATTCCTTCGCCACACCGCGCGTGTGCCAGATCACCGCAGATGTTGGTGAGATGAGCGTCGAAGACCTCGTCGACAACAAAGAACTCGTCGTTGTGATGACCGAGGCCCAGTACATCAAGGCTGTGAGCGCGGACTCATTCCGCACTCAGGGTCGTGGTGGTCGTGGTGTGAGCGGTGCTCGACTCAAGGCCGACGACATCGTGCGCCACGTCATCTTCACGACCTCGCACGCGTATCTGTTGTTCTTCTCCAATCGCGGACGCGTCTATCGCCTGCGCTCACTCGAGATCCCCGAGCGCGAGCGCACCGCCAAGGGAATCCCGATCGTCAATCTCTTGCCACTGCACCAGGGCGAGACCATCCAGGCGATCATCGACACCCGCGAGTTCCCCGGCGAACGCTTCTTGTTCTTCGCAACCAAGCAAGGTCAGGTCAAGAAGACCGCGTTCAACGAGTACGACTCCAGCCGTCGTGATGGACTCATCGCACTCAAGTTGCGTCCGAAGGACGAACTCGTTCGCGTCATCGAGACCTCTGGTGCCGACGACGTGTTCATGGTGACGGCCAACGGCCAAACCATCCGCTTCTCGGAAAAGACCGTTCGCCCGATGGGTCGTGCGGCAGCCGGTGTACGCGGCATGAAGGTTCGTTCGGGAGACGAAGTCGTCTCCGTCGATGTTGCCAAGAACGATTCCTCGATCCTCATGATCACCGAGTCCGGCTACGGCAAGCGCACCCAACTCACGAACTTCGCCCGCAAGGGCCGGGGCGGCATGGGCATGATTGGCATCAAGCTCACCGGCAAGAAGGGTCGCGTTGTCGCAGCCTTCATGGCCGGCATCGACGACGAGATCGTGGTCGTTTCCTCCGGCGGCACCACGATCCGCACCGCGGCGAAGGAAGTCTCGAGCCAAGGTCGCGCGGCAACCGGCGTGCGCATCATGAGTCTTGACGCAGGTCAGACCGTCGCCTCCGCGGCGCTCATCCTCGCCACCGACGACGTCTGAACGACAGATTCGAATCTGGGTCGATCACCTTCGGGGTGATCACATGGACCGCAATGGCTCTGTTGTCCATGTTCGCCATCACCGCTCATGCACGCGAACTGATCACATTTGTCCGTGCAGGCATCGTCGCCGACGCAGTGGCGCTCGCCGCTGCGCTGAGTCCAGAGCACGCATCTGTCGTTGCTCGCGCCAACCACGTCACGTTGCGCGAATTGGAAGTCATCGACGAAAAACGAGGCAGAGTATGCGTTGTGGTTCAGTCAGGCTTTGAAGTGAGCCGTGCGTGCGCAGAGTTGACGACCTCTACACTGGACAACTGATGGCTTCTTCGCCCCGCGTTCGCCGTGTGTCGCGAGTGATTCGCGAGATCGATCCGATCACCACGCTCAAGGTTGGAGCGGTATTCCATCTCGTCGTCTATGTGACCGCACTTGTGGCGCTGGTGTTGTTGTGGAGCGTTGCCTCAGCAACCGGCACCATTGACAACATCGAGTCGTTCCTCGAGAGCTTCGGCTGGGAGACCTTCGTCTTCAACGGACGCCAACTCTTCGTGAACGTCATGTTCTTCGGACTTTTCCTCGCCGCACTGGGCACGATTCTCTGGGTGTTGGGGGCAATCGTGTTCAACCTCATCGCCGATCTCGTGGGCGGTGTGCGTGTGACGGTGCTGGAAGAGGAAGTCACCTCGGTTGAGGGTGACAAAAAGCGCCGTTAGGCTTTTTGTCCCGAGTAATTCGGGGCTATAGCTCAGTTGGTTAGAGCGCATCCCTGATAAGGATGAGGTCACAAGTTCGATTCTTGTTAGCCCCACGGAGGTTCCTGCGATGAATTTCATTCGCCGTGTGTTCATGGTGTTGGGGATCGCGGGTATTGCTGCAGCGATCTTGCGGGTGAAAGGCAAATCCGAGATCTCCACTCGCCGTGGCGGATGGCGACAGGTCAACCCACCGATCAGCGAATGACCTTTTGACTCGATTGAGTAACACGTGAACCCAGTTCGTATTGGCGTTGTTGGTTCCGGGGTGACTGGCACTCGAGTTGTGGCACAGTTAGTGACCCTCACTGGGTCGACCATTGCGGTTACGGACTCCAATCTCTTGAAAGCACAGCAACTCGCGTCTCTGTATCGAAAGGACGGAGTCGCCATCGAGGTGGTTGATGACCACGAGTTGACTCAGAGCAAAGTTGTCGTACTTGCCTGTTTGAAGCCGCACGTTGCATTAACGAAACGTTTGTTGGGTGTCGGGGTGAACGTCGTTTCGATGTCAGATGATCTTGGCGACACGATGCAACTCCTTCAACTTCACGACGAAGCACGACGCAACAACAGCACGCTCGTTGTTGGTGCAGCCGCATCCCCGGGACTCACAGGCCTCTTAATACATCACGCCATTCGCAACTTCGATTCGATCGACGAGGCCCACATCGCACTGCACGGAACCGGCGGTCCGAATTGTGCCCACCAGCACCACGATGCGCTCGCTGGCCAATCGATTGGATGGCACGACGGAGATTGGCTCCGCCGCCCAGCTGGCAGCGGGCGTGAATTGTGCTGGTTCCCGGAACCTGTTGGCGCATATGACTGTTATCGCGCGGAGATGACGGATCCGGTGTTGCTGAAGCACGCGTTGCCACAGCTTCAACGAATCACTGCCCGTATGTCGGCAACTCGACGGGATCGATTCACCGCACGACTTCCAATGATGTCCCCGCCTCACGCAGAAGGCGGTATGGGGAGTGTTCGCGTTGAGGTTCGAGGTTGGAAGTCGGGCTCTCGGGCTGTGGAGATCGTCGGAGTGGCCGAACGTGTGGCACAGATTGCAGGCGTGGTCGCTGGTTCGGTTGCGCATGAGATCGCGACTGGTGGAATAACTGAAACTGGTGTTGTGATTCTTGGTTCGGCGATTGTTCCGAATGAGCGACTGCTGACTACGGTTCAACGTTCGGGAATTCAGCTTCATGAATTCGTCGGGAGCTGAAGATGTTTCCGCAGGGCCGGCGAAAGTAGATTTTCCTCGTGGGACAGACTCATCCAAAAGTTGGTTCGGATGTCCACGATGCGGTTGCTGAACAACTCAGAGCCCGTCAGCAGAGATACACGGCATTGCGGAAGAAACTTGTCGAGACGCTTGGTGGCGCAAGTGATCCGTTGACAATTAATGATCTGCAGCGCGCTGCGAAGGGCGTTGCGTTGAGTTCTCTGTACCGAAACCTCGCCATCCTGGAAGAGTGTGCGGTGGTGTCGCGGATCATGACCTCGAACGGATCCGCCATTTTTGAGTTGTCAGAAACCCATTCTGAGCACCATCATCACCTGGTGTGCGCAGAATGTGGAGTTGTTCGCGACATCGTGGTCCCCGAGTCGATTGAACACGGGCTCGACCAGCAACTGGTGAAGTTGGCACGAAAGGAAGGCTTTTCGTTTCAACATCATCAGCTGGACGTGATCGGATTGTGTGGGAAGTGCTCATGAAGCGGCGCCACACACACCATGAATTGCCGTGGCTTCCCCCAGCCGAACTCGTCTCGGTTGCAGGAAGGGGAGAGTTCTTCGTTCGTCGATTCGTTCACCCCAACCCTGGTGCACCGACATTGCTTCTTCTTCACGGCTGGACCGGAACGGGGGACATCAATTTCTTCTCTGCCTATGAACAACTCGCGGAGAAGTACTCGTTCATCGTGTTGGATCATCGTGGTCACGGACGCGGTCTTCGACCGGCCGAACGATTCCAACTTGAGGACTGTGCTGACGATGCAGCAGCGATTTTGCGCGAGATCGGCGTGC
>Ga0222714_10007334_pt1 | contig 10118 bp, 16 predicted proteins | sample C33_3DmetaG_FD_165048 | JGI IMG/M metagenome (GOLD analysis project Ga0222714, IMG submission 165048) | Estuarine water microbial communities from San Francisco Bay, California, United States - C33_3D | ecosystem: Environmental > Aquatic > Marine > Unclassified | place: USA: California... | reverse complement strand
TTATAGACGAAAATGGTGGTATTGAAGGAGTTATAACAATTAAAGATGTGCTTTCTGAATTCGTAGGAGATTTACCAGATGAGCACGACAATAGGTACACAGGCATTAAACGAATTGGTCCCGGACAGTGGCAGGTTGATGGTAAAACTGATATTGATGATTTTGAAGAATTTTTTGGCTTAGATTCAAGTGATAAAGATATTGCTACAGTTGGTGGCTTGTTCTTAAGTCACTCAGAGCAACTACCTTCAGAAGGTGAAAAAATTAATGTCGAAGGCCTAGAGATAACTGTAACTGAACTAGACAATAGAAGAATAGAAACAGTTTTAGTAAAAAAAATAGCAAAAAAATAATTCAAAGCTTCCTATAGTAAAATCATTTTATGGCATTATTTTGGCAAATCGTTTCTTTGTTATCAGTTTGGCTACTTTATGGATTAGTAGCATCATTATTTGTAAAAAACAGTAACAAAAGAGACTATCTCCTATTAATTGTTTCAGGTTTGTTTGGTGGTTTATTAGGTGGAAGAATTGGAAACGTATTGGATGTACCAGATAATATTTGGTGGTTACGTGAAGTTATTAAACTAGGCGTAACAATACTTTCCATGTATACATTACAAAATATATTTAAATGGAGTGGTTTTAGAAAATAGCTATTTTTTAGGTATTCTCGCTGCTTTTAACAAACTGCCATTTTCATCTATCAATCCACATCGTTTAGAAATCAATTTTGGATTAAATGCAAATAAGTTCTTTCTCCAAGTTGCAATATAACCATACCCACCAACAGAATCTAGCCTTGAAACTGCTGCATCAAGTTCACTAGTACTTAGGGCTAACACAACTGGTAAGCTTTCATATGTTGCATCCCATTCAGTAGAATCTGAAACTTTTGATGAAGATTTAAGTTTATTTAAAAATTCTTCACTCATCTTTTGCTATCAGTTCCTCAAATCTTGACATAAACTCTTCCTCGTTTTCACCATCTAAGCTTAAAGTAAATGTTGTTCCTTGCTTTATTGCAAGTTTTAAAATACCGATCATGCTTTTCCCATCAACTTCTTGATTGTTATAGGCTATTCTTACTGAACCCTGAAACTGTTGTGCTAACTTTACAAACTCTGCTGCAGGTCGAGCATGTAATCCAACTGATGCTAATACACTTAGTTCTTTTGAAAGTGCCATTTAACTTAACCTTTCTATATACTTTTGAATATTTTCTTCAGAGATTTTCCAAAAATCTTTTAAGAATTCTTCCAATCCGCTTTGAAAAGTATAATAAAATTCATCAAACCCATCAACATCATTAAAATCTTTCCGATTCAAATGCTTAATAACTTTTTTAAATGTATCAATATTTTCATTATTCGCAATTAATAATCTTAGTGGGTACTCAAACCTTTCATCTTTTGAAAACTTTATAATAGGGTTTCTTGCAACTCTTGATAATTCATCATTTACTTCAGGCATCGTGAATCTACTTAAAATTGTTTCACAATAATTAGTTAAATCTATTGATTCATTAATTTTGTAACTATAAGCTTTAGCTAAGCTTTCGATTGCTGATTTTGCAAATGCTATGTAATCTTCATTTTCAAATATTTCATGAATATAAGTTAACTTATTAGCTAACCCAAAATAAGCTAACTGAAGATGGAGGCCATTCAACAACCAAAGTTTTTTAATGAATTCATTTTCATAATTACCATACCGAACAACATCTGAAACTTGAAGTGGCTTGTGATTAGAATCTTCGATAAAAATTGATCCATATGATTCTACAATTACGTTTAATGTTTCTGAACTATGAGGTGGAACAATTTTATCAACGACAGCATCCAAAGGTACTAAATTCTTATTTATATTATTTGCTTCTTTAGCTGCAATTGATGAAGCTCTGTATTTATTTTCAAAAGCTAAAAATGGGATCGGTTTTAGAAAATTAAAATTTTTAACTGTATTGATGGCAGATAAAACATGTTGTGGCCCAACAGAAGTAGAAATAATATCTACAGTTTCTAATATCTCTTTAATTTTTACCTCGTCATTTATATTTACAGCTGAAACATTTTCAACTAAAAAGTTTGAGTCCGACGAAGCGCCTAAAATATTTACTTCATAACTCTTTTTATCATTAATCAAAGAAATAAGTGCTTCATTTACATCAGCAAAAATTAATTCATAACCATTTTTTTGTAATTCAGGTGCAATGAACCCTCTACCTATATTGCCAGCACCAAAATGAAGCGCTTTTTTAATCATTAGCTTGAAAATTTATCAAAAATTATGTCAACATCAGAAAGTTTATGAAACTCTTTAGCATCATCGGGATCTTCAATCAGTTCAGCTAATTTACTTAATACATCCATATGGTCATCGTCCTTTGCAGCAATACCAACAATTACATAGGCCATTTCACCATTCCAGTCAACGCCATCAGGAATCTGAACAATTGATATACCAGTTGTTTTAATATATTTTTTACCATCTTCCATGCCATGTGGAATCGCTACACCATTGCCTATATAAGTTGCATAGCTTTCTTTTTCCAATTTTTCCAACATTGAATCAACATAGCCATCTTCAGCATATCCGTTTTCTACTAAAAGTTTTCCTGACAAAGATGTAGCTTCTTCTTTTGACGATACAGATTGTAAAACTCGAATTGAACTCTTTTTGATAATCTCCATTATTTAGGAAGATTTAATATCGTTACCTTCAGAGAGATCTGAAACTAACTTATTAATTGCAGGATCATTCATAAACATATTGAATGAAATTACTACAGAATTTACAGCTACTTCACGGGCTCTTCCTGATAAACCAGCATGTGCAACTACAACATCTGCATCTTGTGGAATTTGATTGACTGGTGAATGAACTATTTCAATGCTTAAACCAGCTTTTTGAGCTTTTTTTAAAAGGCTATTTTTTACCATCAAACTTGAACCCATTCCAGCTTCGCAAGCTAGGACAATTTTTTTTACATCTGATGCTGCTATTGAATCTTTACTCATATGTCTCCTTAAATAATTTGGGGAGGTTTTACACCTCCCCAAAAAATTTTAACTTAAAGAAAGCTTTTATGCAGTTGGAAGGTCGACTTTAATATCGTCCTCAACTCCAGAATCTGTTTCTTTAATTGGTCTTGCTTTAAGAATAAGTGTACCAACAACTGCTGATGCCACTGCTCCAAGCAACACTCCACCTAATACAGCAAAATGTCCGCCTTTAGGCGTGACAGCTAAATAGGCAAAGATACTTCCTGGTGAAGGTGTTGCAACTAAACCAGCTCCTGTAATTTGGAACCAAAGATCTGCAACGATACCTCCTGCCCACATAGAAAGAATCATAATTGGATGACCCAAAACATATGGGAAGTAGATTTCATGAATTCCACCAAAGAAGTGAATAATTATTGAACCAGGTGCTGACTGTTTCCACATTCCTGTACCTGCGAACCAATATGCAAGAAGTAATCCTAATCCAGGACCAGGGTTAGTTTCAAGCAAGAACCAGATGGATTGTCCAGATTCTGCAGCTTCTGCAGCACCAAGTGGACCTAATACACCATGGTTTATCGCATTGTTTAGGAAGAGTACCTTAGCAACTTCAATTGGAATATCTGCTAGTGGAACTAATCCAGCTTCAACTAAAGCACCAGCTGCATTTCCTAATGCATCTGTTATACCTTGAAGAATTGGACCAATTACGTTTTTGCTAACAACAGCAAGAACTGTTCCAAGGATACCCAATGAAAAGTTGTCAACCAACATCTCAAAACCTTCTGGAGTTGCTGGTTGTAGCACACCATCAAGTTTCTTTTGAACCCAAGCAGCTAGTGGACCAATGGCCATAGCTCCAAGGAATTGTGGGGTGGTTGAACCAACAACGATAGCTGTTGTTACAACTGCACCGATTACACCGCCTCTATGTCCGTGAACCATCTTACCGCCTGTATAACCAATAAGAATTGGTAACAAGCTAACGATCATCGGACCTACCATTTCAGATAGACCCTCGTTTGGAGTCCATCCTGTTGGTATAAAGAGAGCTGTAATTAACCCCCAAGCGATGAATGCGCCAATGTTAGGAATTACCATTCCTGCCATAGCACCGCCAACGCGTTGTACGGTTTCTTTCATATACATCTCCTTATAGTTGTTTGTATATTTGATTAAATTATTTCACAAAATAATCAATCTAAGTATATTTAACTCGACTACAGATTTCCCATCTGAATAAAAAAATGTTTAAATTATATGTAACATGAAGCAAAGTTTTGACATCAAAATAATACCAAATTACTAAATGAAAAATCTTATTTATATCCTTATAGGGGTTGGTTTTTTAGCAATAATCTCAAGTAGTGCTTCAGGTTTTTTGACTACTGAAACAAGCTCTACCTTAGATAATATATTTATTGAAACATTTTACATTGACCCTGAATCTGTAATTTTACTTGAAAACGAAGTTTCAATTACTTTAGTTCAAAATGATGGCAAGAATGCAGAAAAAAAGATTATGGACTGTATAGAGTTTTATAAAACTGAATACCTTGGATTTAATGTTTCTTGCGATTTAGTAATTAAAACTAACGTAGCATTAAAAGAAACTTGTAATCTCTTATCTGGAAAACTGACTTATGAAGAAGGTTTTGAAGTTACAAATTTAATAAAAAACACAGACTGTTAGTCAAAAATTGATCCTAGTAAACTATCTTCTTCGGTTTCAATTTCTGCAAGAACTTCACCAACATTGACTAAATCACCTACTGATACAGCTAAATTCACAATCTCTCCAGCATAAGGGGAATCTAAATCCATATCTACCTTATCAGTAGATATTTCACAAATAACATCTCCTTTATTAATTTTATCTCCAACGGAGACTTTCCAAGATAGTAGTTCAGCTTCAGTCATTTGGTCTGACATAGCTGGAAGTAAAATGTTTTCTTTTGGCATATATTTACTTATACCATATTTTTTATATATTTAACAATGTCATCTATTTGCGGAATCACAGCTGACTCTAAATGTTTTGCAGAAGGCATTGGGCTATGAAGTCCAGACAAAATTTTTGGAGAAGATTCTAGTTTAGAAAATACCTCTGAACCTACAACTCTTGTAATAACAGTTGTACCAACTGAACTATGAGAAGGAGCTTCTTGAACAACTAAAAGTTTTCTCGTTTTACTTACTGATTGAAGAATAGTTACAATATCTAGGGGTGAAATAGTTTGTAAGTCTACTACTTCAGCCTCTATGTCAGTTAATTCATCAGAATTTAGAGCTTCTAGAACAACATTAACCATATTTGAATATGAGACTACAGTGATGTCTTTTCCTTCTTTTACAATTTTGGCTTTTCCAATCAAATCGGAGCTATCAGGAATTGGATTTAGAATAACTTCACTTTTTTGTTTATATATTAATTTATGTTCCATTAAAATTACAGGGTTTTGATCTACAAAAGAATGTAAAAGTAAATCATATGCATTCTGAGCGTTTGAAGGTGTAACTACTTTTAATCCAGGAACATGGCAAAACCAAGACTCAAGCGATTGACTATGTTGTGCTGCTGCACCAGTACCTCCTCCACTTGCACCTCTAATCACAATTGGAACATTAACAGCACCACCATACATAAAATGAAGTTTTGCTGCTTGGTTCACAATTGGATCCATCGCATTAACAATAAAATCACTAAATTGCATTTCAACAATTGGTAATGAGTTTGTCATAGAAGCACCAACTGCTAAACCCGCTATTACATCTTCAGCGATTGGAGTATCTTTTACTCTTTCTTCACCAAACTTTTGTAACAATCCATCGGTAACACCAAAGGCCCCTCCATAAACCCCAATATCTTCTCCGGCAATAAATGAGTTCTCATATGTTTCAAGAATGAGTTCTAGTGCTTTATTAATTGACTGACCTGTTGTTAGTTCAGGCATATGAATCTTCCTCTAAATTAGTTTCTGGACTAAGTGGCGAGTCTAAGGCTTTTTTTACAGATACTCTAATTAAGTTAACTACATCTTCATCTAGTTTTTTCAATTCTTCAGAAGTCAATCCTTCCTCTTGTAACTTACCAATAAATCGCTTAATGGGATCTTTTTCTTCTTTCCAGTAATTTATCTCATCACTTGTTCTATAAAGATTTCTGTCAGATTTTGAATGTCCTCTATATCTATAAGTTACAGCTTCAATAAACCTTGGTGATTTTGTTTCTAAAATCTCATTTTTAAATTGTTTGACTGTTTTATAAACTTCTTCAACATCATTTCCATCTATTTGAATACTCTTTATACCATATGAACTTCCACGTGCTGCAATTGATTCTCCTGCTACAGCTTTATTTGAAGCCATAGACATACCATATTGATTATTTTCACATAAAAATAAAACTGGAAGCTTCCATACTGATGCAAGATTTAATGCTTCATGAAATGAACCTTCATTGACAGCACCATCACCAAAAAAACAAAGAACAATGTTATCTTTTTTTTGAAGCTGAAAAGACAGAGCTGCACCAACTGAAATAGTTAAACTACCACCTACAATTCCATTTGCTCCTAGATTACCGTTTGATAAATCTGCAATATGCATTGAGCCTCCACGACCTCTACAATATCCATCTTCTCGACCAAGCAATTCAGCAAACATCTTATAGGGGTCAGCACCTTTAGCTAAACAGTGACCATGTCCTCTATGAGTAGAAGTTATAAGATCTTCTTTTTCAAGCGCTAAACAAGCACCTGTAGCTGTTGCTTCCTGTCCTATTGATAAATGCATTGTTCCATGAAGCAAACCTCTTGAGAACATTTCTTCTAATGCTTCTTCGAATAACCTAATAAGCATCATCATTTTATGTAGTTCAAGTTTTGTTTCAGTTGTTGTAGACAATTTAGTTACCTTGAAGCTTCCTTAAACTATTAATTAAATTATCAGGGAGTTGGACCGCAGTTTTAGATATAGGTTCACCTTTCTTAATATTTTTAGTGACAACAGCACCTTCTAGTAATCCAAGTGGAACAAACTCTTTGCTGTCTTCTATAGGGTATGTAACACCATACGAACAGTACCCACCAATACCATCAATTTTATCCCCAACTGATAAATCTTTCTTTGCATGCCCGATAACTTCAGCAATCCAAGTAGTTGGTTGTAGACCTGGTTCATTATTTATAATTGCCATTCCAACACTTCTTGGTGCCTCAATTGAAGCAAGATGATAAGGGCGATAGAAAGTATAATAAGGACCTGGCCCCATTGAGAGATATGCCATTTCATCTATAACTGTTGGATTATCTGATTTAACAATTGAAAAAACTCCTGGTGCTGGACCAAAAGCATAATCAACTCTTCCAATACCATTTAACACTCCACCATCTTCAATTGGAATTAAAGTTTTGTTTAAGTCTTTAACTTCACTAATTGGACCATTCATACCAACTTTGTCTGGAGGAAGTCCAATTGCATTTGCTAATGCTGCCATTTCAATCATAGTTTTTGAACCATCTTCAAAACTTGCTAACATTTTTGGATTCATTTTTTTCTTTGTAGCTTTTTCCAAACATGTGTCTGGATTAGCAGTTTGGTCAAGAGGGTTATTCTTACCTTTACCAACACAAACAATTTCGAAACCTAGATCAACAGAAAAATCGTATAGCTCTTTACAAGCTACAGGTTCATCTCCATTTGCTACACTATAAATTACTCCATTAGCGTTAGCTTTGTTTGCTAAATATTTCCCAATCGTGACATCTGTTTCAACATTTAACATCAAAATGTGTTTTTTTGCATCGATGCAGGCATCCGCTACTTCTGCGCCAACCCACGGAACTCCTGTTGCTTCATAGACAATATCGACTGGTAATTCAGCTAGAGCTTTTGCATTATCGACAACACCACCTTGTCCATTTTCAATATAAGAAGTTGCATCTTTGTTATGTCCAATTTTTTCTATTCCTGCAAGCCTCAAAGCATTTTCTGCTCGTGCTAAATCTATATCAGCACAAGCAACTAATTCCATTCCAGGAATTTTTCCAATTTGAGCAGCTAGACCGGAACCCATTTGTCCAGCACCAGCCAAACCAACCCTAACTGGTCTACCTAATTCTTTTTCTCGTTTAATTAATTCTTCTGTAAAGTTCATAATAAAATTTTTAAACTATCTCCTATTTTTACTTCAGGCTTTGTATCGTAACTACAACTAACATCTCCCGGAAGCGCTGCTTCAGTTGCAGAATCTAATTTCAAAACTAAATGGCCAAGGTTTTGAAAATTTTCATTTGCAACGTGACCTACAGCCGTAACTTTTAAATTTGATCCAGATAGTTGTATTGTTGAACCAACTACAATTTCTCCTGAAATTTCATTTAATTTGTGTAAAACGGCAAAATCTTTTAATTCCTCTGGGGCATTATCTCCAAAAAAAACAACTATCCCCTCATTAAGAAATAACTCTGCCTGATCGCCAATATGAACGATTTCAGACTGATATATGTTCATTAAGCTTCGTTAACTTGATCCTCAGATACTCCTGAAACGAAGTTTTCTTCCTTAATAAACATAGCTAAAGGTCCAGCTGGTGTTGTATCATGTATATCAATTGTTGGAACACCTTTCATTGGGTAAACGCCAATTCGTGCTGTACCACCACAGTCAATAACTGCACAAGCCATTGCTCCAAAACTACCTTCAGGAGATGATTTGAAACCATCAAAGGCTTCAGCTCCAGTTAGATCGGCAATTTTTTGAGCAACTGGATGAATTCCACCACCAGTTACACAGACAATATATTTCCTTTCATCTGTTGGTTGAATTTCTAAAGGTCCTCCCCATCCACTTGGGCCAGCTTCAACTTTTACTTTCTTATAATCTGCCATTTAAATTTTCTCCAATTTTTGCTTCTATAAATGTAACGCTCTGATATTTCACAGAGCGTTACAAAATTATAAATTGTTAGATATTTTTTTACAAACCTAATGCAAAGAGATATCCAACTACAACTGAGATTGGTCCAGTAATCATTCTACTTGTTAGAACTGCTGGAACACCAACTTCAACTGTTTTTGGTTCAGCTTCACCAAGAGCTAAACCAACTGGTACGAAGTCACAACCAACCTGTGGGTTAATTGCAAATAAAGCAGGAAGTGCCATTGAAGGATCAATATTACCTCTACCTATTTCAGTACCAATTAATACACCTACGATCTGGGCAATAACAGCACCAGGTCCCAAGAGTGGTGATAACAAAGGAATCGCACAGATTATACAAACAATCATTAAGCCGCCTAAGCTGCTTGAAAATCCTTTAATACCATTAGCAATAGCATCACCAATACCTGTTTCAAGGATTAAACCAATAACAAATGTAACGAATGCCATGAATGGAATAATTGTTTTTAAACATAGGTCAACTGCATCACGACCAGCTTGGAACAATGTTCCAACTACGCCACCAACGGAACGACCAATTTTTTCAATTAAGGCTTGCATTATGATGCACTCTCCTTTCTTGCTGACATTATTCCATAGATAATATCTGTTGTGATACCTCTAATCAAAATAACTACAAGTCCGGCAAGTAGATAACGTACTGCAAGAGCTGTAACTGTGTCAGGTGCAACAATTTCTACACCTGCAGCTATTCCTAACCAAACGAATAACTCACCACCATTTGCGTGTGGAAAGATACCTGTAATTGGATGGACAAAGCTTACTGCTGCATCGTAAAATGCTGGTTTGTGCTTTTCAGGTAAGAATGTACCAAATGTATAACAAACTGGGTTTGTCAACATAAAGACTGCTACGAATGGTAGCAATGTATATCGAACTGGCATATAGACCCAACCTTCTTGGGAAGCCCATTTAGCAAATCCTTCTACTCTATCTTTACCAATAAAATTAACTGTTGCGTTAACAGCAGTTAAAAACACAACCACAATAGGAATAATTCCTGTTGTGAAACCAACAAATACATCTGCAGCGGTTCTAAATACTTGGATAAACGCTTCTGCGCCTGCTACCAAAGCATCCATTTTTTCCCCCTTAGATTTACTTTGTTGAATTACTACTTGACTCGCTTTGAATCTTTTTTATCAAAGTA
>Ga0222714_10007333_pt1 | contig 10119 bp, 10 predicted proteins | sample C33_3DmetaG_FD_165048 | JGI IMG/M metagenome (GOLD analysis project Ga0222714, IMG submission 165048) | Estuarine water microbial communities from San Francisco Bay, California, United States - C33_3D | ecosystem: Environmental > Aquatic > Marine > Unclassified | place: USA: California... | reverse complement strand
AAGTTGAAGTTAAGTTTAGAAGTTTTTCAAAAATAAAATCTTAATTATTTTTGGAATACTGGGGGATACATAATTATATGAAAACATAAAAAATTCAACAACTTCAAGGAAGTACTTTGGTACACATGGAACCCGGAGTATCTCTTGGTTCAACTTTATTGTTTTATATTTTTTTGAAGTTGAAGTTAAGTTTAGAAGTTTTTCAAAAATAAAATCTTAATTATTTTTGGAAAATGTTTATACTTTGATATACATAATTATTGGAAAACATAAAAATTTCACAAACTTTCAACAACTTCGAGGCAGTACTTTGGTATACATATGGCTATATAGAACTTATCGGTACACAGAGGGCTGTGGGGCTCGGGTAAAATGTGATCTACATAGGAGTTGGCCAATGTTGTATACGTATTGAACTTATTTTGTCATTATAATAGCTACTTGGTAATTGATTGCGACCTTCTGATAAGGTAAGCCCCCATCCACCGTAATCGGGGTGTTCATATGCGGTTGCCGTACAGTTACCAGATTTCTCGTAAGTTGTTATTTCATCATGTCTGGAACCAGTTGAACTCACATTTGGTAAAGTATCACGAATTGTCCAGCTATGACTTGAAAAAACGTCTTTCCAGGTTGTAACATAACATTTCTGATAATTACAACCACCCGGTTGGGTTCTTTCTACAGTGGGTTGTGCACAATTCACCAATGTTTTACGTTGAAGCGTGGAATTATCGGGGTTACATGCAATATTTACCCAATCGTTACCCTCATAACAACAATTTTGTTGTCGTGAAGTTTGTGTACCCGCTGGGCATCCAGAGCTAACACTACGTGTAGATGATTGTGTACCATTAGCTTGACAGGCACCCCATCCACCCCATTCACCAGTATAACAACATGACTCGGTTTTAGATGTGGCCTCACCACTATTGACAACATCTCTTCTATAGTGCTGTCGACCATCTGTACCACACCCACCAACTATTACCCATGGACCTACATATGGACAATCTACTTGTCTCGTTTTTAGACTTTCTGCACAATTAACTGTAGTCTGTGTTTGAGTTTTTCTACCAACTTGACTACACCCAGTTGTGTCCGCCCAATTGCCCGCTTGATAACAACATGCCATAAATTTAGCTTTTGCAGTTTCAGGGCACCCTTCAGGTTTATTCTCTTTATACGTTTGTGTATACTTGGCAGTCCCATCAGCGTTACAAGCACCAACCATAGCCCAATCACCTGCCTGTACACAACATTCAAGGGCTGATCCAGAGTTTATCCGTTGAGTGTCACCATGTGGATAATCGCAAGAATAACCACCATGTGCCGCGGCTGTTGTCATAGTGTATGTGCGTTCTTTGTATGGCTGAACGCCACATGGTTCATCTGATTTGGGGGCACTCCAATCACTCCAAGACCCTACACAGTTTATTGGACAGGGACTACCTGTACAATCTTCCCATTTTGTAAGTTCTGGACAATCTTTTGGATTTGTGGCGACATTAAAAAACATCTTCTTACCCGTTTGACCACATCCAACCTTTATCTGACTATTCTCATTGATGACACACCCAAGACCAACATTTTCAACCCAACCTGTATAATTGTTACACTGAGGGGGTTCAGGTACTGGGCACGGGACATTACAATATCCACCTTTTGATACTGGACACGAACCCGTACCCACAGCTGGTTTATAGTCTGGCGCATTCTTATCAAGATTGAACTGTGTTATACCCTCACCACATTTGCCCGCTGTGCCATCTAAAACAGTCTCAACCATGTTACCCCTTGTGTCATATGCCTTACGAACGCATCTACCTGTATCTACCCAAGTATCTCCTTCGCATGGTTTGGGGCACGGAACACTACAGTCTCTCTCCTGTGGTTCGCACTTACCACTGCCTGTGGCTGTTTTAAAGTCTTTGTGTGTTGGATCAAGAATCCAACGCTCTTTACCTAGACCACAACTCCCCTCTGTCCCATCCATAGCAACTCCATCTAAAGAACATACAGACTGTTTGATCCATTCCGTACCTTCACAATCTTTGGACTCAACAAAGGACACACCCTTTGGAAATTTAAACTCACCTTTTTCTAAGGCGTGTCTGGTTGCATCGTTGAGCTGAACTTGTAGTGATTCGAGTGATGTCGCACCAGTAAATTTCATAGCTAAAAATCCAAGACCTATCAATATAACGAGAATAATTACAATCTTGAGTGACATCTCTCTATATATTAATTGGGATTTTTTTTGAACTAAGTGTTATGGTTTAGGACAACATCTATATTTAATTCTACCCTCACCGCGACTATAATTCCATCGAGTAAGTAACTTACCTTCTGGACATGAAATAGTACCAGCTTGAGCCCATACACCCGCGTTTTGGGGTTCACCAAATTGGTCTGACATTAATTCTTCACAGTTACTTGGGTCTGGAGTTTCTATATTTGAACAAGAATATACCATTTTCATAGAACTACTCCACTGTTGTAATTGCCATCCAGTTATAAATTTATTATCACACTGAACTGGATGAGAAGTAACATCCCACATAGCATTTCTATCACTTTGTTGTGAACCAGATGCACCATGTGGTGTCTCTTTTGATGTTTTATCTGTAAATTGTTTAGAACTCATATAACATTTATACTCATTACGAATTCTACCATCATCATTCTTTGCAAATTTAAAAGACGTGAGTGCACCATGGTGATTATCTTTATTACATGAAATATTGTGAACGTTACCATATTGTTTTGTTCCACCATCTGGGCCGTATGGTGTTTCAGCTGATTTGTTGAATGTATACAAACAATCAACTTTTCGTTCAGTTACATTTTCATTTGGACAATTGTAAATAGTGCGCTTCTGTAACATTTTACCACCGTCTTCGTCTAGACAGGCACCAGAATTTTCCCACTCACCTATATAACAACAGTCAACCTCCTGTGTTTTAGCTATATAACTCTCACAGTTTACGGTATCTCTTTCTTGGGTTTGTTTTCCACCACGTGCCTTACAACCACCCACATTTCGCCATTCTGGTGATATGTAGCAACAATCTTCTTCTGTTTTGATTTCATTTCCATTCAAATCGTTTGTAGTACGTATTCTTTTACCATTTGAACCACACTTAGTTTCTTTTGTACACTCTACTTCACGCGTCTTCTTATCACTTGGACAATTTACAATAGTTTGCTTTTGTTGTTTTTTTCCACCCAAACAAAATGACATATCTAACCAGTTACCTTTCTCGTAACAACATTCCATCATCTTTTTATCAATACCCTTTGGACAACCGGTTCCATCACCTGTATTATCTATAATAGTTTGTGTGTGTTCACCCATTCCATTATATTGACATTCACCGGTGAGCTTCCAGTCGCCTTTAACTTCACAAGCTTTTAGACCTGATGGTAATACAACGGATAGCGGATCTACAACCTCTGGAACATCTTCCAATTTCGCACTGGATGCATTAATATCTGACATTAAGTTTAATGATGCTAGACCACCTACACCTATAAGTGATGAAGACGCACACAGTAACAAAACCAGAACTATACCTGCGCTCATATAATTATAGATAATAAAATTATTTCATAGTGAACATAATTATAACGAGTAAAAGTATAAAAATACCTACACCTGCATATGTGTATAGTTTATATAAATTTTTCTTTTCTTCATTTTGTTTATTTTTTGCATCTAATTCAAGTCTTCTAAGTTGTATACGGTCTTCTTCTTGCTTCCTTAGGCGTTCAACGTCATCTTTCTCATCTTCCTCAAAATCAAGTTCCCATGGGTCTGTACCTATGAAATTTTCGTTAATTTTACATTCTGTTTTTACTTCTGTATCAAGGGCCGTATTTATTTCTGTGTTTTGTAAACACATATCTAAATTAAAACTACAAGGTGCTGTTTTTCGAAGATCGTCCATAATTGGTGGTTTATACTTGTTCTCTCCAACACAAACCCTACCTGGACAATATAGTCGTTCCATCAAACCGAGTCTTGCAACAGCCTTGTGTGGACCCTGTGTCTCTGGAATTACCGATACTACACTATCTACATATTCAAGTGCTTCTTTACACCCAGGTATATTCGATTCCTTTTCACAGTCTCGTTCTATTACATTGTAACAAGAACAACGTTCATCCAACTTATTTATGTCCTGTAAACAAAATGCTTCATCAACAGGGGTAGACATCTTACAAATACTAGAGAATTAAAATAGTAACTGAAATTAATATAGCTACCGCTAAAAGTATTAATAACAATCGTTTTTTGTTTTCATTGTTATTTTCAATATCTTGTCTTATTTTATCTAATTTTTCCAATCGTATTGTCTCTTGCTCGTCGAGCTTAGCGAGACGTTCAGCTTCTTCATTTCTACCCTGAGCTCGGAGTTCTAGTTGTAGTTTCTTATTCTTTGCGGCAATGAGTGCCGCATTTTCACCTGTACGTAGACCTAATAATGCCTGAACACTCGGATCTTGTGCATATACCGAATCCAAATCTTGAAATACTACATCATTTATAGAACAATCTCTAAAAAATTTAGCATTTATGCTCTCTCCGACGTTAACATTAGATGCACATAAATTTAGCTTCCAGGTACATCGTCCAGTATTAAGAAGATCATTATATTCTGGAGGTTTGTATTTATCATCTGTACACGCACCAACCCAATCACAGTAATATCTGGCGGGTGCTTCTATGTTTATCAATTGTCTCGCCGAATCAAATGTTGCTCCCCCTGGTATAACACTCGTTAATGAATTTTTCCAATCATTTCCTTCCTTACACCCTGCTATGTTAGGGTTGGCAATACAATCTTTTGTTACAACGTTATAACAGGAACACATAGGGTCATTTGGATTTGATTCACAAATCTCCTTTGACATCTTATTAATGTCATATATTTTTTTTGTTGTTTGTGGCTGAACTACGATGCACACAAAAAACAAAATTGGTTATAAAGATTCTAGGTATTCGATTAATTTTTGACGGTCACCCAATTTCACAAGTGGTATGACACGCGCGAGTTTTTCTTCATCTTTGGTGATCTCAGATGCGAAACCATACACAATATATGGGTTAATAAACTTTTCAGGTGAAGCTTCCGTCACATACTTCAAAGCTTTAGAATACCCACTCTCCGTGGGTCCAATCGCGGGTCCAACTGAACCCTCTAAATTCTCACGACGTAGTGTGTACAACCAATAAATAATAATTAATATAGACACGATCACTGCAATTCTATTAAGTTGACCCCTTTTCATTTATATAATTGGAGAAAATTTTTACCGAAATTATCGGTTTGCACCACCATTTGCAGGTCTCTGACCAGATGTACCAGATTGTGACACCGCCATCACAATTGCGAATACTATTAAGAGACAACAACACACACCACACGCGATTATTGCATACTTAATTGGTCCTGTAAATGCATTTCCAACAGAATCTATAACTTCGGCTGCACCACCAGCTTTTTTGGTAATTGTGGCATCAGAAGTTGCCGCAATTTCACTCGCAAGCTTGTTTGTAGTCACAGCTGAAAGAAGATTCTTTGCGACAGCCTGTGCCGCGAGATCTGCTGAAATGTTCTGCTTGAAACTGAGAGTTTCACCATTGAGGCAAATAGTTTCACCAATATTAATTGTTTGTTCTTGAATATTTACAGCTTTGTTAACAGTCTTTGTGAGATTTTCAGTTGTAAGTTGTGTTTTTACTATATTTTGAATCTCTGAGTTGATATTTTGAGTAACATTTTGTCTATCACCAATCTGTAAGTTCCCCATCTGTGATTGTTGATCAAGAGCCGCAGCAGCCTGAGCCTGAAGTTCACTCACGATGTCATTTTCAACATTTTGAAAACTATCTGTGATTTGTTCGGTCGTAGACGTAAAACTTGACGTAATAGACTGCTCTGTTGATATATTACAACCAACATTTCGTAATACATTGAGTTCCATACCCTGTATATTTTCCATTGTATTTTCATTTATGGACTCATTTTTTGTGACAGATTCATATAGAATGTCATTTACAACACTCATATTAAAGTTCTGGTTGATAGACTGAGATCCACCACCACCCATGTTTTATAATGTGCTGAGAAAAAAAAACATACATCTTTACGTTTCACAAAGCTCCTCTAATAATTTCTTACCGTCATCTGAAATTGTACTCATAAATCTATTATAAAATGTTGCAGCTGATACGCGCGAACCATTAAGATAGGTAATTTTGATTGTACTAGAATTCTTAAAATTTTCAACATTATCCTTGTTTGTAGCACACCATACCTTTATGTTTTCTATGTGTGGCTTAGAACGCAACTCAGCTTCTTCACGTTGTTTCTTTTTCTCAGCAAGTTCAATCTTATATTCTATAAATGTATCAACATCACCTGCAAAATCTGATAAAGTTTTTTCAGGTGGACTAATTTTAGTATCAGCAGCAACCGCGTCAATTAGAATTTGTTTTAGTTTGTCAAGTTCATATTTCTTTATATAATATTCTTCTGTACCAATTATCATACCAGTTTTCTTTGCGTGAAGTGCGGCACCAATTGATAATGCACATGATATCATCAAAAGTACAAAAATTATACCAAGTGTAACTAACTTATTCATCTATAGTGAACATAGATAATTATCTCTGTGTAGTATAAATGTCCAGACCAGTCGAAACTGTTATGATTGAAGCCCTAGTGATTGGTCTGATGAATGCCGCTCTATTCTACGCTCTCAAATCACTTCAGATTCATGTTTCATTCTATGCTCTCCTCATATTATGCGGTGCGCTCATTCACATTATTTTCGAATACACAGGAGGTAACCAATGGTGGTGTAAAAAGACATATTAGGTAATATTACAATGGTAATTGTGAGCGTACTTCATTATAACGACGGGTAAGAGTTTGCATGCGTTCATTCAAAATTGGTAATTGTACTTGAAGGTCTCTCATAATATCTCGTGTAATCGCATTTTGTCTGTCCATATAGCTCCTATAAAAGTTTCGTTCATTTGGTACATCATGACCGTGTGCACGAAGCTCCTCCATAGTATAGATTCGTATTCTAACCCCAATTTGTTGGGCTCTCTCACGTACAGCGTCCATTCTGATTTGTTCCGTGATTCTTTGTTTGATCTTCAAATACTTCAAACGACTTTCAATCCGTTTAATTTCAGACGATGTTCGACTCATCGTGAGCGATGTCGTATGTAGTTCTTGTCTCAATTGTTCATTGGGTCTCATTTCATAGTCGTCGTCATCATCAGAGTCTGAGTCAGACTCGGGGAGGGGTCTCACCGCATTCACATTCACTCGCGGTAAGAATACCTCCGGGGACGTAGCTCTGGGGACCACTTTGTAAATATCCTTCATGTAGTTGCACATCTTCAAGTAATCCCCCTCTGGGAGTAACTTGGAGTTGAGGTCTATCGCGGACATAAGACTGATTAGGGAATCCATTGTGGAGGTAGACGTTGATTTTTTGGGTGTCTAGGTATGACTTAGGTATTTTTTAAACAAGTGGACTATACTCTAGTTCAACATGGGTTGGACATTCGTTGTTGTTGTCTCTTAAGCTGTCCGATATAGGACCTGGAATATTCATATTATTGAATGTTCTTGCATCACTATTTAAATATCTTAATAACAACCTATGTATTTTTACATTACTAACCGCAATAGAACAAGCATGTGGTGTATCATTTATCGTTCTAGTTATAGTACCCCGATCAGTCAGTCGTAGAGCGTTTGCATTAAGGGACGTTCTGGCTAATACTACACTATCTCCAGGGTTCCCTTGGTATAACGTTATACTGACAGGTGATTGGTTGTTACCACTCGACGAAGAACCTGATGGAACTCCCGATTGTTGAGCTTGAACAGCAACCTCTGGATTATCGAATTCAGGACTTATTCCTTGAGTTACCCACGAAGGTAATTTTGAGCTTGGGTCGATTATGTATGCTCGAGCAACTACTGTAAATTGTGGTAGTACTTTAACTAATTCTTCAGCATTATTGTACAGCTCAACCCGCATTCTTCGTATTCGGTCTTGGCAACAATCCCTACGATTGACTATAATGATTGCATGCATATCTATATCTCTACCATAATCTAATGTAATACGTTCATTTCCATTACCCGCGGTATGTCCAAATGTATTTATGTTACCATCATATAAATTAGTGTATGGATGACTCGGGTGTGCAGGTGATGAATTTATGATAGCAGCAAGAGGGTAAGGCTCTTTATTGTCGTTATCGAGGTTCAACACTGCAACATCAGCTATATTAATATATTCATTGTATGAGGAGAGTCTAACGTATCTTGCCCTAGTAACTTTAGACGCAAGTTGAGCTTGGGCTGTTCGAGCAGCTTGAGCACTTTGAGCAGCTTCAACTCGGGCTGTTTGAGCAGCTTGAGCTTCTCGCTCAAGTTCACGTCGGGCTGATTGAGCACTTTGAGTAGCTTGAGCAGCTTGAGCTTGGGCTGTTTGAGCAGCTTGAGCACTTTGAGTAGCTTGAGCTTGGGCTGTTTGAGCAGCTTGAGCACTTTGAGTAGCTTGAGCTTGCAATTGAGCATTATTGGCTGTAACTGCTTGTAATCTCTTGTTCAAATCAATGACTCGTTGAGCTTCAGCTTTTGCGGCATTAAGTGCGTCATTTGCTTTTTTATCCGCAGCAGCAACTTTCGCAGCCGCATCCGCAGCTATCTTAGCCTTCTCGGTAGCCAACGCCTTCAAATTTGCATCATTTGTTTGATTAGCCTTTTTCATAGCATCGTCAGCTTCCTTTTTCTTTTTGTCGGCATCAGCTTGAGCGGTGGCTGCCGCAGACTTCAAAGCATTAGCATCACGAACCATTTTTGTAGCTGCAGCCATGTCACTGTCGACTTTAGCCTGTGCTCTTTTCAAAGCCTCTTGTTGCGCTTTAATTGAAGCAGCTCCTTTATCCTGTTCTATTTTCAAAGCCTCTTGTTGCGCTTTAACTGAAGCAGCTCCGGCAGCTTCCTTAGCCGCTAGTGCTGCCTGGTTTGATTTATATTCAGTATCTAACTTTATCTTTTCAGCCTCAAGATTAGCCTTATCTAAAACCGCTTTCTTTTCGGCTTCGGATGCCGCATTCTTTATATCCTGTTCAGTCTTTATTCTGAGGTCATTAAGTTCTGCATTACTCTTTGCTTTAAGAGCCTCTAGTTCTGCACCACTCTTTGCTCTAAGATCATCTAGTTGTTGTTGTGAAGCAGCATTCACACGTTGTTGGGTAATGTAAAAATAGCCTGACATCGCACCGATGACGCATAGGAAGAATACAATTATATAGAGCGTAGAACTTCCACCTGGATTGGGTGGTGGTGTAGTTCCATAAGAACTCATTGTACCCGTAGTTATTACTTTGTACGGATAAAATAAATTTAATTACATAAATCGTTGTTCAGCTGGACCAGTCGACGCCTTTGACTCCATCATGTTCAAGAAGTCCATGAGTTCTTGTTCACTTGCTTCCTCGTATCGTTCAGTTCGGAGACGACCCATCAAAAAGAGAACGATGATAGCTAGTAAAGCACCAGCACCAAGATAGGTGACTGCTTGCCTGGTGTTTGTGTTTTTCATTGTTTATATGAAACAACATTTTATTTTATAGTCGTTCAAGGTCATCAATCATATGATCAATCCTCTCAACTAGACTCTCGATGCGTACCCTGAGCTTTGACCTAAACTGATTTTCCACAAGAACGTACGACCGGTACAACTTTTCTAATGCCACTTCAAATGTATCACTAGACTCCCCAAGTATGTAATCATTTTGGTCGTGATACAATTTTAAACATTCCGGTGTATGGTCGTCTAACACTATACTATGCATGATACAATAATGAGCTATTGCGTTTGTACGAACGTGCTTTGTAATCCGTCTAATTGGCATATGTAAGCTACGCTCTCTCAAGAGACAATCCAGTTGTAAGTCTAAGAATGTCTTATCTATACAAAGTGCTGTATCGAAATAGTAATTCTCAAAGTAGTTTATAGTTTCATCGGATTGAACCATTCCAGTAACCATAGGCTCTTCGTAATTAAATATCG
>Ga0222714_10007330_pt1 | contig 10123 bp, 9 predicted proteins | sample C33_3DmetaG_FD_165048 | JGI IMG/M metagenome (GOLD analysis project Ga0222714, IMG submission 165048) | Estuarine water microbial communities from San Francisco Bay, California, United States - C33_3D | ecosystem: Environmental > Aquatic > Marine > Unclassified | place: USA: California... | reverse complement strand
AAGTTTGGAAATACAAATAAATATATAAAAAAAAATGGGTTTGATATTATTAATAATTCAAATTTTAAGAGACAAAACTTTTCTGATCAACCTTTATTTATTTCTCGAATACTGGGAGAAGAAATAAAATTATTTTCAAAATATATAAAATCTGTTAGGCCAGATTTAATATTTGTTATGGGTGACAGATATGAGATGCTAGTAGCACCGTCCGCTGCTATCCCCTTTAATACTCCTGTATTTCATTTTTACGGTGGAGCCATAACAGAAGGGGCAATAGATGAACTTGTTAGACACGCTATAACTAAAATGTCTCACCTTCACTTTGTTGCTCTAGATATTTATAAAAAAAGATTAATTCAGATGGGGGAAGAAAGTTGGAGAATTAAAGTAATCGGAATACCCAATATTAAAGATTTAAAAAAAAAGGTAATTTCAGTAAAAAAATTTTCTAAAATCATAGGATTTGATTTAACAAAAAAAACAATTTTATGTACATTTCATTCGTCAACATTAGAACTAAATTCTCTCAAACAGCAATTAAACATACTTTTGAATTCAATTCACAAATCGGGATATCAGTGTATTTTTACTTATCCAAATGCAGATAGGGGTCATGGTTTAATTGTTAAGGAAATTGCTAAATTTATTAAAAATAATAAAAAATATCTTTTTATAAAATATTGCACCACAGAAGAATATTCTAACCTATTAAAGCATTGTTGTTTAATGATAGGAAATTCTTCAAGCGGAATAGTTGAAGCTGCATCTTTTAATTTGCCTGTAATCAATCTTGGAACTAGACAAGATGGAAAGATTAAACCTAAAAATGTGTTTGATGTAAGTTATAACGGGAGTCAGTTGCTAAAGCTTATTATTTCTTTGAAAAAGAAAAAAATTGTCAATCCTTACGAAAAAAAATTTTTTTTGAAAGAATTTGTTAATATTGTTTTAAACACTAGTATTGATGATAAATTATTAAGAAAAAAATTTGTATCTATTAATTAATTATTATTAAATGAAGAAAGAAATTAAAAAATATATTATTAATCAAAATTGTAATTTAAAAGAGGCAATTCTTCTTTTAGAGAAAACTTTAGATAAGTGTTTAATTGTTGTTGACTCTCAAGAAAAATTAAAAGGTACAATTACTGATGGAGATATTAGAAGATCAATTTTAAATGGAATAAGCGTGAATGATAATATTAAGAATGTATATAAAAAAAAACCCATAAAAATTTATTTACATCAGTATAGAAAAAAAAATAATTATAATAATCTGTTTAATCAGATAGATAATTTTAGAATAATTCCAATTGTTAATAAAAAAGGACATATCGTAGATTTATTAAAATGGACCGATGCTTATAATAATAAGATTAATTATCATAATAAGTTTAAAAACATAGATGTAGTTATAATGTCAGGTGGCGAAGGAAAAAGACTATTGCCATATACAACTATTGTGCCCAAGCCTTTAGTTCCCGTAAACGAAAAAGCTATCATTGAACACATAATTGAGAAATTTAATAGTTTTGGAATGCAAAACTTTTATTTAACAATCGGTTACAAAATGAATTTAATAAAAGCATACTTTATGCAAAAAAAAACCAAATTCAAAGTTAATTTTATAAGTGAAAAAAAACCTCTAGGAACAGCTGGTTCGCTTGGGTTTTTTAAAAAAAAAATTAAAAATAGTTTTTTTTTAACAAACTGTGACTCTATAATTGTATCAAATTATCAATCGATTTATAAATTTCATGAAGAAAAAAAATTAGATCTTACAATTGTATCTTCAAAAAAAAAACATCATGTGCCATACGGTACATGTATATTGGATAACAAAGGCATGCTAGCATCTATAGAAGAAAAACCTATTTATAATTTTTTAGCAAACACCGGTTTTTACGTTGTAAATCCAAAAATCTTGAAATATATCAAGATAAACCAGTATTTAGATATGGATACATTCATTAATTTTTTATTAACAAAAAAACTTAAAATAGGAGTATATCCATTAGATGAAAATAGTTGGCTAGATTTTGGTCAGTGGAGTGTTTTTGATAATTCATCTAAAGTTTTGCCAAATTAATAATTAAATTTTGTGTTTAAGAATAAAACTTTTTTAGGAATTATTACTGCTCGGGAGAATAGCAAAAGATTAAAGAAAAAAAATTTAAGACAAATATTAAAAAAACCCTTGATATTTTACACTATTAATAGTGCAAAAAATTCACTTTTTTTAGACAATTTTATAATATCATCTGAAAGTAAGAATATTTTAAATGTAGCAAGAAAATTTAATTGCGAAATTCCTTTTATCAGACCAAAGCACCTATCAAAAGACAATGTTGGAGCGACTAAAGTTGTTTACCATGCCATTAGGAAAATTAAGAAAAAATATGATTATGTTGTCTTGTTACAGCCGACATCCCCATTAAGAAACAGCAATGATATTGATAAGGCAATTACTGAAATAATTAAAAAAAAGGCCATTTCGCTATTTTCAGTTTACTTTTCTAAGACTTATCAAAAATTCCCAGTAATCATAACAAAGAAAGGTCTTGTAAAAAAAATAGAAAAATTTCCTAGTAGTAGCAATTGTTATCTTAACGGTGCTATTTACATATGTAAAATTAATTATTTTCTAAAAAAAAAAACATTTTATTCTAATAAATCAATTCCATTTTATATGCCCAAGAGCAGATCTGTAGATATAGATGATATTAAAGAATTTAGGCAAGCTGAAATATTCTTAAAAAAAAAATGAAAAAAATTATTTTTATAACGACACAGGCACTTAATGAAAGAAATATAAATAGATTTAATTTGTTATTATTTGTTAAAAATGGGTGGAAAGTTGATTATTGGAATGTTCAGAATATTTTTTATAAAAATAAATTAAATAATTCTTATGAAAAGTGTAAAATATCTAAAATAAACAATTTCAAATTTAATAATATTGTTTCTCTATTTAGGAGAATTCTTATAACAGAACATTCTTACTATGTAGATTTTTTAGATAATTCTTTTTTATCATTTATTTTAAGAAAGATATTGTATTTAAAAAATAATAAACGAATACTAATTGATTCTGCCAATTATCCTGCGCTTGATATTAAAAATTTTAATTTGAAATTAATATTTAACCAGTTGAAATTCTCTCTTTTTGTAAAATCAATTAAGATTTTAATGTTAATAATTAGTAGAAAGATTATGTTAAAATTTCTTAATACCAATATTTATATTCATTTAGTTTCGGGAAAATTATCCAGAATAAGTTCAGAAAAATTATACGGAAAAGGTTTGCAGTTAAAATCTCATTCATTTGATTACAATATTTATTTAGAAAATATTTCAAAAAAGAAATATTTAGACAAAATAGTTTTTATTGATCAAGATTGGCCCATGCCTTTTGAGCTGGCAATCAGAGGTGGAAAAAAATTTGTTACTTTTGATAAATATTGGAAATCATTAAATATTTTTTTTGATTATTTAGAAAATAAATTTAATAAACAGGTAATTATCGCTAGACATCCTAGAGCAAACAAAAATATTAAGATTTCTAATAAAAAAGTTGTATATAATTTTACAGATCAGCTTATCAAATATTCTTTTTTAAATATCACACATACTAGTAATGCAATACAATTTGCTTTATTGTATAAGAAGCCTTTACTTATTATTTCAACAAATGAACTGGAACAAAATAAATATACGGCAGTTTACTCTGATATTTTGGCATTATCAAAATCATTGAGTAAAAGTGTTTTAAATATAGATAGATTTTCAGAAATTCAGCTGTTAAAAGAGATGGAGGTTAATAATCAAATTTATAATACATACATAAATAACTACATAAAAGAAATTGGCTCAAAATCACATAATACTTTTTTTTATTTACACGACTATTTAAATTCACATACTAATTAATATATATGAAAAAAAAAATTTTTTTATTAGGTTTTAATAATAATCAAATTAATTTGATAAAAAAAAAATTTACAAATATATTTTTTTTTAATAATGAAAAAATTTTCTTAAAGAATATTTATAATTGTGATGCCGTAGTTTCAATAACCAGAGAAAAAATTGATTATTATTTACCTAAAATAAATTTTTTTAAAAGTCATAAAATCAAATGGATCCATTTACCAGGGGCAGGCATTGATAATTATGGTATTATTAAGAAAATCAAAGGTGTAATTTTTACTAACGGAAAGATTATTCAAGGTGTAGAAGTTGCTGATCACGCCATGGCTTTATTGCTTTCGATCACTAGAAATATTGGTTTTATAAATAAATTTGGTCTAAATAAAAGTTTTGACCACAGACCGATTGAATTAAGAGGAAAAAAAGCTTTAATATTTGGATATGGAGGTATAGGTAGGTGTTTAGCAGAAAGAGCATTTGGATTTGGGCTTAAGTTAAAAGTTGTTAATGCTTTTTATTCACCTTATTCTAATTTTATAGAAAAATTTTATTTAAACGAACAATTTAACGATGCTATAAAAGATACAGATATTTTATTTATAACATCTCCATTAAAATCAGATACAATAAATATGATCAATGAATCTGTAATTAAAAAACTAAATCCAAATTCTATAATAATTAATGTTTCTAGAGGCAAGATATTGTGTATTAAAAGTTTAATGAAATATATAAAAAATAAACACCTAATGGGCGCAGGTTTGGACGTTACTGATCCCGAACCTTTAAAAACAAATCATCCATTAAATAAACTTAGCAATGTAATAATTACCCCTCACATTGCCGGAATTTCTGACAATTTATCAAGCAGGACATTTAAATTGATATTAAATAATATTAAAAGATTCTCTCTGAATAAAAAATTAATTAATGAGATAGATATCAATTCAGAATTATAATTTTATAATAAACATATATTTTATGAGCTTAATTTTAAAAAAAAATGTAAAAGAATATGATAGAGTTTATTCGTTAGGACAGAATCATAAATATCCGAATTTAAACTTAGTAAGAATTCAAAAAAAATATTTAAAAAATAATTCTGGAAAAATACTTGACTTTGGTTGCGGCTCCGGAGAGAATTCTTTATTTTTATCTAGTTGTGGATATAAAGTTTTTAGTTTAGATGCCTCAAATGAGGCTTTAAAAATAGTCAGAAGAAAAAATAGCAAGATTAAAAATAAATTAAAAATTTTTTTATTTACTAATTTAAATAAATTGCCATTTAAAGATAATTACTTCGATTATGTTGTTTGCTTAAGCGTGATATCTTTATTAGGTTCAAAGAAAAATATAATCAAATTAATCAAGGAGTTTCAAAGAGTTCTGAAGTCAGATGGAAAATTGGTAATAGATATTAATGCACCAAAAGGTGACTTTTATAAGAAAGCCAATATTAAAAAAAATAATGCATACTTTTCGTTAAAAAGTGAAAAAAGTAAAAATTTAATCAAAGTATATAATTGTAAATCAAAAAAAGAGTTTTTAAGTTTTTTTAAAGGTTTTAATTTAGATGATATTGGGGAAATATATTATAAATATTTAGATTTTAATGATCATGAATTTTTAGCTTTGTTGTCAAAGAAATGAAAAAAAATCGTAATGGGCTTCCTTTAGAAATAAAATATTGTAAACTTTGCAATATATCCAATCAACAGCCAACTACCACAAATGAATATTTTCATACTATAGATATACTTTTAACAACAGTTAAGTTTGATAGCCAGGGTATTTGTGCTGCTTGCAATTTTAATAAAAAAAAATGGGACCAAACAATTAATTGGGACGAAAGAGAAAAAGAATTGATAGAGCTTTGTAATAAACATAGAAGAAATGATGGTAAGTATGATTGTATAATTGGTGGAAGTGGCGGAAAAGACAGTGTTTTTCAATCTTATACCCTTAAGTATAAATACAAAATGAATCCGCTTACTGTGACTTGGTCACCGCATTTATATACCGATGTTGGATGGAAAAATTTTCAGAATTGGATCTCTCTGGGTGGATTTGATAATTATTTACATACTCCAAATGGCAAAGTTCATAGGTTACTTACAAGAGAAGCAACAAAAAATTTACTTCATCCATTCCAGCCGTTTATAATAGGTCAAAAAACATTCGTGGTTAAAATGGCCGCATTATTTAACATACCATTAATTTTTTATGGTGAATCTCCAGGGGAATATGGAAGAAATGTTTCTCATTTGATCAAAGAATTCGGAGGGAAAATTAATTCAAGTCAAAAAGGATATGAGTTAGATCCTTTGTTAGGAAAAAATTTTAAAGATGTATATTTAGGTGGTAAAAAAGTAAAAGAATATTTAGAAGAAGGAGTAAGACTAAGCGATTTGCAAAGTTATGAACCAGTTAAACCAGAAGTAGTAGAGAAAAATAAAATAAAGTTTTATTTTTTAGGTTATTTTTTAAAATGGGTTCCACAAGAAAATTATTATTTTGCTGTTGAAAAAATAAATTTTACCCCAAATAATGAAAGAACTGAAGGAACTTACTCCAAATACAATAGTATTGATGATAAAATTGATGGATTCTTTTATTATACTAGATTTATTAAATTTGGAGTTGGAAGAGCGATGATGGATTCAGCTCAAGAAATTAGAAATGGTCATTTGAATAAAAAAGAAGGACTAGCATTAATAGAAAAATATGATGGAGAGTATCCATCAAGATATGAAAAAGAGTTTTATAATTACATTTCTATGGATAAAGATGAATTTCTAGATCTTTGTGATAAATTTAGACCAAAACATATTTGGAAAAAAAAATCTAATCGCTGGGAATTAACACAATCGGCATCTGAATATTTTGATAAAAATGTTTAAAAGGATTATTGCCAGACTAGATATTAAAAATAATAATTTAGTTAAAGGTATAAATCTGGAGGGTTTAAGAAATTTAGGTGATCCAAAATATTTCGCTTTAAAATATTATGAAGAAGGAATAGACGAGATTCATTATCAAGACATTGTCGCTTCATTATATGATAGGAATTCAATTATAGACTATATATCTTATACAGCACAAAATGTATTTGTAATTATTTCTGTTGGTGGAGGTATAAGAAATAATGAAGATATAGATAAAGTATTGAGATCTGGTGCTGACAAAATTTCAATGAATTCTGCAGTAGTTAAAAATCCTGAGTTAATAAGGATTGCCTCCAAAGTATATGGAAATTCTACAATATCAATTAATATTGAAACTATTAAAACTTTTAAAGGTTATGAGGTGTTAATTGATTCAGGTAGACAAAAAACAGGTTTAGACTTGAATAAATGGATTGAAAAAATTCAAACATTAGGTGCCGGGGAAATTAATATAACATCAATATCGCACGAAGGAAAAAAGCAAGGTTTTGATATTAATCTCTATAAAATGGTAAAGAAATATGTTTCTGTTCCATTGATTGCTCATGGTGGAGCTGGAGATATTGATCATATATTAGAGTTATTTCAGACCTGTGATGTAGACGGTGTAGCATTAGCTAGTATTCTTCATTATTCTTATTTAGAAAAAAATATATTGTTAGACAATCAAGGTAAAAACTATTTCATAAATACAGAGAAAGAAATGTATGATGATAAAAAGATTTCTATTAACAAAATAAAAAAAATTTTAAAAAAAAATGGAATTAAAGTCAGAATTTAGAAATAAAAAAAAATTAATAACGGTTGGAATTATTGATACAGAAACTGCAAATCTTAAAAGTGTAATATTTGCTTGTGAAAAAATTTTTTTGAGAGTTTACTTGATAAAGAAGTATGAAAATATCTCAAGTGATATAGATGGCTTGATTTTTCCTGGAGTTGGAAGTTTTAGTTTTGTAATAGAAATTTTAAAAAGAAAAAAACTTGATAAATTTATATTTGAATTTTTAAAAACTAATAAGCCGTCGCTATTTATTTGTTTGGGAATGCAATTGTTATTCTCTTACAGTGAGGAAGTCAAAAGATCTGAAGGATTAAATATTTTTCCAGGGTCATCAACTTTAATACCTTCAAATCAAAATAGAAAAGTACCCATAATAGGATGGAATACTATAAATCAGACAAACGAAAACGATATTTTTTATGGTATAAAAAAAAATGATACTTTTTATTTTACACATTCTTTTTATGTTCTACCTAAAAATAAAGATTTAATAAGTTCAGAATCAGAGTATTGTGGTTTTAAATATTGTTCAAGTATAGCTTATAAAAATATATATGGATTGCAATTTCATCCCGAAAAAAGTTCTGTAGCAGGTTTGAAAATTTACGAAAATTTTAAAAAACTATGCCTAGTTTAACTGATAATAAAATTTTAATCGTGGGGGGGGCTGGATACATAGGATCAGTTTTGACAAGATATTTATTGAGCAAGGGGCACAATGTAACAGTTTTGGATGCATTGCTTTATAAAAATTATTTTGCGATTAAATCATTGAGAAAAAATAAAAATTTTAATTTTATTAAAGGAGATTTTAATAATAATTTTCAATTAAAAAAATCATTAGAAAATGTAAAAAATGTCATTTTTTTAGCAGGTTTAGTCGGAGATCCAATATCTAAAAAATATCCAAAACGCTCTAGGTTAATTAATTATTATAATATCAAAAATTGTTTTAAAAGATTAAATAAATATTCAATTGACAAATTAATTTTTATTTCTTCATGTTCCAATTATGGTTTGTTACCTACAAATAAACTCGCTAATGAAAAATCGAAGTTAAATCCTTTATCCTTTTATGCAAAAGATAAGGTTAGAGTGGAAAATTATTTAATAAAAAATAAAAAAAAAAATAAATTTAAGACTATAATATTAAGGTTTGCAACTGCTTTTGGCTATTCTCCAAGAATGAGATTTGATTTAACAATTAATGATTTTATAAGACAATTGTATTTAAAAAAAACATTGAAAGTTTACGACTCTTTGACGTGGAGACCATATTGCCATGTTAAAGATTTCTCAATGATTATTAATAAATTCATAAAAAAACAAAATATAAAAGATAAAATAAATATTTATAATTGTGGTAATAATAAAAATAATTATACAAAAAAAAATATTGTAGATAAAATAAAAGTTTTTTTCCCCCTTGGAAAAATTGATTATGTTGGATTAGAAGGAAAAGATAAAAGAAATTACAAGGTTGATTTTAGAAAATTAGAAAAAGAATTAAATTTTAAACCAAGCCACACTGTAGAACATGGTATTAAAGAAATTATTAGCTATTTGAAAAAAAAAAAATATAATAATAATTTTCTTTATGGCAATTTTAGAATTGAAAAAGACTCAATAAAAAAAAAATGAATTTTATTTGGGATACAACTGACCATTATGCAAACTATCCTAAAGAAATAAAAAAAGAGTATAAAAAAAATTATATAAAATATCTTAACCAATTTACCTTTTGGATAGATGGAATTTCAAAATATAACAAGTCTAATCTAAATTGGTGGTTTTCAACTGCGGCTAGTAGAGATGAAAGAGAAAGTAATTTGTATCATTATATTTGTATTTATTTTACGTTAAAAAATAATAAAAAAAATTTTAATTTAGATAAGATAATTATTAATTCATATGCCTTTAAAAAGATCATAATTCGAGATTTTGGCAAGAATTTATCAATTAAAGTAAAAAAAACTTTATTTTTTAAAGAAATTTTATTTTTAAAAAATATAATATTTTTTTTTTTTCAATTTTTATTTATTAAATTAATTTTTTTTAAAAAAAAAATAAAATCTAAATTAGTATTGATTGGAACTTATGTAATAAATACTAAAGAATATAATTTTTATAATAATTTTTATAAAACTTATAATAAGAGTAAATTTTTAGTTCCTGTTTTTACAAACGTTTCTCTTAAAAATTTTATCTCCTATATTATTAATTTAAAAAAAAAAAAAATACTTTTTAAAGAAAATTATTTAAGATTTTCAGACCTAATTAATTCATTTTTTTTTAAAAATAGTTTAAATTTCAATACAAAAAAAATTTTTTTATTCAAAAAAATAGGTTTTTTAGACATTATTATTGAGGAAATTAAGAATCATAGATATTTAAGACCTGTAATACAAGCTTATATAAATTATTTTTTTTTTAAGACAATAAAAAAAAAAAAATTAAATAT
>Ga0222714_10007329_pt1 | contig 10123 bp, 7 predicted proteins | sample C33_3DmetaG_FD_165048 | JGI IMG/M metagenome (GOLD analysis project Ga0222714, IMG submission 165048) | Estuarine water microbial communities from San Francisco Bay, California, United States - C33_3D | ecosystem: Environmental > Aquatic > Marine > Unclassified | place: USA: California... | reverse complement strand
GTGCGACGGGACGACGGTATTCAGCAGGGGCCCACGGCGAGCCCCGTCCACGATGAGCACCGGTCGACCTTGGGCGAGCGACTCGGGTGGGACATCGGGTCGGTAGTACCACGTGGTGACCGATCGGGCCGCGGGCACATGAACGTCGGGCAGCAACCGTCCGGCAGTCTCCGGGTCCGTGGCGACAATGATCGCGTCGGCCTTCCACGTCTCGCCACCGTCCAGGGCGACCTCGTGCGGTCGAACGGATCGGACCGGCGACTGCAGGCGCACATCCAGCCCCACGGCAAGTTGTTCGGGGATGGCTTGCATGCCCTGCGCGGGAAGCGACGGGGTCCCGCGCACGAAGGAGCGCAACACGAGGTCGAGGAAGCGTCGCGACGTGGTGAGTTCGGACTCGAGGAAGACCCCGGACAGGAAGGGGCGGAGCAGCCGCTCGATGAGCGTGCTGTCGGCACCGGCCCGTCGCAGGGCTTCAAGGGCGGTGACGTCGGGTTCGTTGCGCAGGGCCGCCGGTGACCGCAGAGCTCGAGTGAGTGCGTACACGCCGAACCGACTTGTCGACAGCGGCGACCCGAGTGGGGCGGTGAGCGTCGACAGGGTCCACGCGGGTTCACGTCGTGGGTCAGCCACGCGCACCGCTCGGCGCTTGCCGCGCGAGGACATGATGATCTCGGCTCCCGCGACGAAGGGCCGCAGATCGAGTTCGTCGAGATCGAGGACTCGCTCTGCTTCGGGATATGCCGGATTGAACAGTTGGAATCCGCGGTCGAGCAAGAAGCCATCGACGTGATCGGTACGAATGCGACCACCGACGGCGTCGCTACCTTCGAGGACGATCACCTGGTGTCCCTGGCCCACGGCGTACCGGGCCGCGGCGAGACCCGCGAGGCCCGCTCCCACCACGAGGATGTCCATACGTTCACCGTAGTGGCCTGTGGATAACGCAGGACGTTCGACCGGGGTCCGGAGGCACGATGAGCCCATGACGACCACGATCCTCACCACCACACTCCCACCCGACCTTGCCCTGCGCGATCAGTACCGACGCGCGGGACAGCGGCTCGCGCGTCACCCGCACCCCGGCATCGCCCGAATCGTTGACGTCGTGATCGTTCCCGAGGGGCTGGCCACCACCGTCGATGTGCCCGAGGACGCCACTCCACTTCCGGGATCACTCAATGCGGCGGAGGCGTTGGCCCTGTTGTCATCGGTGGCCACGGCGCTGGCCCACCTCCACGATGCCGGGTTCGCTCTCGGTGTTCTGAGCCGAGACTCTCTGCGGCAGCGACCTAACTACTCCGCCGTCATCGTGGGTTGGCGTCCGGGCGCTGACACGGCCAGTGACGTGGAAGATCTCGCTGAGTTGATGGCTGAGCTCCTCCCCGAGGGATCGGTGGGCTCAGATGTTGTGAGCATCATGGTGAGCGGCGCCGATCCCGACCCGGCGGCTCGCCCGAACATGGCTCGGATGGCGGCCGTCCTCGATCTCGCCTCGCGCTCGTTGCCGGTGGATCGCCCCGCCGTGGCCCCCGGTCAATCTCCCCTTGCGGTACGACGTACTCCGCCGATGGCGGAGCAGGAAGACATGGTGTGGTCATCACGGCGGGTGGGTCCGACAGGGGCGGCTTGGCCGACCCGCCGGAGCAGTCCGCCAGGTCGTCAACGCGCCACGATCACGGTCGCACCCGAGCCTGGTCGGGGGCGCCACGCAGCCGATGGACGGCGCGGGGGGTCACGTCGCTTGGCAGGGATCAGACCGCGCTGGCTGATCGCCGCGGCCTGTGCCGGGGTTGTTGGTTTCCTCGGCATCGGAGCGGTCGGGGCCGATGATGCGACCACGGGCACGTGCGTGGTGGAGTCAACTGGCGCTGACGCTACTGTCCCGCCACCGCCTGCTGAATCGCCGAAGCGATCGTCGAATCGCTCCAGGTGAAGCCTGACTCCTCGAGCACTGCCGGGAGCACGCGTTGGCTGCCCAGGACATCCGAGGAGAACTCCCCGAGTGCCACCTTCAAGGCAAATCCGGGCACCGGAAGCACGGTGGGACGGCTGAGGACCTCGCCCATCGCCTTCGTGACGTCGGCGTTCGTCACCGGGTTCGGCGCCGTGAGGTTCACCGGACCGGCGTACCGCTCATCGGTGAGCAGCGCGATGAGCGCCGCGACCTCGTCGCGAATCGAGATGTAGGACCAGTACTGCTGACCCGAACCCAAACGCCCGCCGAGGCCGGCTTTGAAGATCGGCAGGATGCGCTTCCAGGCGCCACCTCGCGAACTCACCACCAGGCCGGTGCGGGCGAACGGCACGCGGATGCCCGCGTCTACCGCGGGCGCGGCGGCGGCCTCCCACTGCGCGACGACGTCGGCGAGGAATCCGGGACCTTGCGGGGCGGATTCGTCAACGGCGTGGTCTCCGGTGTCGCCGTAGAAGCCGATGGCCGATCCGCAGACGAGCACCGCGGGTTTGGGGTCGAGCGCTGCTGCGGCGCGCGCGATCGTTTGGGTGCCCTGGACTCGGGAGTTGAGAATCTCGGCCTTGTAGTCGTCGGTCCAACGGTGGTCGCCGACGCCAGCACCCGCGAGGTGCACGATGCCGTCGACGCCAGCCAGTCCGTCGAGGTCAACCTCGCCCGTCGTGGGATCCCAGCGAACCTCGTCGGCCGCGGAAGGTGCTCGGCGGACGAGCCGGATGACGTCATGGCCTTGGGCTCGCAGCTCCGGCACGAGGGCCGAGCCGATGAGGCCAGACGCTCCGGTGACGGCAACGCGCATCAGACGCCCACGTCCGTGAACGAGCCATCCTCAAGTCGGCTGCGAACCGCGGTGAGGAAGCGCGCCGCGTCGGCGCCATCGACCAGGCGATGGTCGTAAGTGAGCGCCAAATAGACCATGGAGCGAATCGCAATGACGTCGTTGCCGTCGTCGGAGATGACGACCGGACGCTTCACCACGGCGCCGGTGCCGAGGATGGCGGACTGGGGCATGTTGAGGATCGGGGTGTCGAACAGCGCCCCGCGGCTGCCGGTGTTGGTGATCGTGAAGGTGCCGCCGGACAGCTCGTCAGGGGAAACCTTGTTGGTCCGGGTGCGCTCCGCAAGGTCTGCGATACGCCGCGCCAGACCGGCGACGCTGAGATCGCCCGCGTCGCGTACGACGGGAACGAGCAGCCCGCGATCGGTATCGACGGCAACCCCGAGATTGACTTCACCGTGATAGGTGATCGTGCCCGCGGCCGCGTCCATGGAGGAGTTCACGATCGGGTAGGCGGCGAGTGCCTCGATGGCCGCCTTGGCGAAGAACGGCAGGAAGGTGAGTTTGACGCCCTCGCGCGCTTCGAAGTCGTGCTTGGCGCGATCGCGGAGTTGGGCAATGCGCGTGACGTCGACCTCGATCACCGTCGTCAGCTGGGCCGAGGTCTGCAGTGACTCGACCATGCGCTCGGCGATGACGCGACGCAGGCGAGACATCGGGGCGGAGGTGCCCCGAAGCCCCGAACTCGGTGTCGCTGCCGCCGGTGCCGCTGCAGCCGCGGGAGTGACCGGCGACGCCGGAGTGCCCGGTGCCGGTGCGGCCGCGGCGGGGGGAGGGGGAGCCGCCGCCGCAAGCACGTCCTGCTTGCGAATACGACCACCCACGCCGGTGCCGACGACGGTCGCAAGATCGACGCCCTTCTCGGCGGCGAGTTTGCGGACGAGGGGTGTGACGTAGGGCTCCTCGTCGACGTTCGGCGTCGCCACCGGCGCCGGTGCGGCCGGCGGAGGGGTCGACGAAGGGGTAGGAGTTGCGGCGGGTGCGGGCGCCGCAGCCGGGGGAGCGGGTTCTGCTGGGGGCGCAGGTGCGGCTGCCGGGGGAGCGGGAGCGGGTGCTGCCGGAGTCTCTGCCGGGGCGGCACCGGCCGCACCGATGACGGCTAACTCCGCGCCTACGGCCGCGGTGGCGTCCTCGGCCACGCGGATGGCGAGCAGGACGCCGCTGGCCGGTGCGGGGATCTCGGTGTCGACCTTGTCGGTGGACACCTCGACGAGTGGCTCGTCGGCGACAACGGTGTCGCCGACCTTCTTCAGCCAGCGGGTGATGGTGCCCTCCGTGACCGACTCGCCCAGTGCCGGGAGGACGACCGAGGTGGTCGCTCCGGTGGTGGCGGGGACAGCTACGGGAGCGGGTGCGGGCTCAGCGGCCGGGGGAGCCGGTGCCGCCGCGGGCTCGGGAGTCGGGGGAGCCGATGCCGCTGCCGGCTCGGGGGTTGCGGGTGCCGCGACAGCCTCGTTGGCCTCACCGATGACGGCGAGTTCGGCGCCGACGGGGACAGTGGCGTCTTCGGGCGCATTGATGGCGAGCAGCACGCCGCTGGCGGGGGCCGGGATCTCGGTGTCGACCTTGTCGGTGGACACCTCGACGAGTGGCTCGTCGGCGACGACGGTGTCGCCGACCTTCTTCAGCCAGCGGGTGATGGTGCCCTCCGTGACCGACTCACCGAGCGCGGGGAGAGTGACCGAGACCGACATATGTCCTCCGGATCAGGCGTGGGCGTGCAGGGGCTTGCCGGCGAGTGCGAGGTGCGCCTCGCCCATCGCCTCGTTCTGAGTGGGATGCGCGTGAACGAGGGCGGCGACGTCCTCGGGGTAGGCCTCCCAGTTCACGATGAGTTGGGCCTCGCCGATCTGCTCGCCGATGCGCGCACCGAGCATGTGTACCCCGACGATGGGGCCGTCGACACGCTGGACCAGTTTGATGAAGCCGGTCGTTGACAGAATCTGGCTCTTGCCGTTGCCGCCGAGGTTGTACTCGTAGACCGAGATGTTGTCGGCGCCGAACTGCTCGCGCGCCTGCGCCTCGGTGAGACCGACCGAACCCACCTCCGGCTCGGAGTAGGTGACCTTGGGGATGTCGACGTCGCGGATGACCCGCGGGTTGAGCCCGCCGATCTCCTCGGCAACGAAGATGCCGTGCTGGAATCCCCGGTGGGCGAGTTGCAGCCCGGGCGTGATGTCACCGACAGCGAAGATGCCGGGAACGTTGGTGTGGAGCCGCTCGTCGACGAGGACGAATCCGCGATCCATGGCGACCCCGGCCTCCTCGTAGCCAAGGCCGGAGGTCTGAGGGCCGCGACCGACGGCAACGAGGAGAAGATCCGCATCGAGCGTGTCGCCGTTCTCCAAGGTCACGTGAACGCCGCTGTCATCCTGGGTGGCGCTGGCGAAGCGGACGCCGGTCGTGAAGGCGATTTTGCGCTTGCGGTAGGCCCGCTCGAAGGCCTTCGAGACTGCTTCATCCTCGGCGGGAACGAGCCGGGGGAGTGCCTCGATGATGTGCACATCGGAGCCGAAGGACTTCCACACGCTCGCGAACTCGACGCCGATCACGCCACCACCGAGGACGATGACCTTCTCGGGGACGAAGTCCAAGGTGAGGGCCTGATCCGAGGTCATGATGCGGCCGCCAATGTCGAGGCCGGGAAGTGAGCGTGCGTAGGAACCGGTCGCGAGGACAATGTTTTTGCCCGTGTACGCCGTGCCGTCAACGGTGACGGTGTTCGGTGCGGTGAGTCGACCTTCGCCCTCGACGTAGGTGACGTTGCGGCTCTTGACCAGGCCCTGGAGGCCTTTGTAGAGCCGACCGACGACGCCGTCGCGGTAGGAGTTGACCTTCGGCATGTCGATGCCTTCGAGGGTTGCGCGAACACCAAAGTCCTCGCTGTCGCGGGCGGCGTCGGCGACCTCGGCGGCGTGGAGCAGGGCCTTGGTGGGGATACAGCCACGGTGCAGGCAGGTCCCGCCGAGCTTGCCCTTTTCGATGAGGATGACGGACAGGCCGAGTTGTGAGGCGCGCAGGGCACATGCGTAGCCGCCACTGCCTCCTCCGAGGATGACGACATCTGCCTCGTTCACCGACAGCTCCTTCCCAGGGGGTTGGCGCCTATCCTTCCATCACGGTGCGAGGCCGCTGCCACAGGGAGCAGAGTGGGTCAGCCGAGGCGCCCCTCGGCCAGGTCCTCGGCGAGTTGGATGAAGGTGCGCACGGCCGCCCCGGTGCCGCCCTTGGGCGTGTAGCCGTACGGCGACCCCTCATTGAAGGCCGGTCCGGCGATGTCCAGGTGCGCCCAGCGGCGCTCGGCGGGCACGAACTCGCGCAGGAACGCCGCCGCGCTCAACATCCCGCCCTTTCCGTCCCCGATGTTCTTGATGTCGGCGATGTGCGAGTCCAGGGTGCCGCGGGACTCCTCGGGGATCGGCAGGTGCCACATGACCTCGCCGGCGCGCTGGGACGACTCCCAAACGGCCACGCGGACGTCGTCGTCGTTCGCCATGATCCCGCTGGTCCGGTCCCCCAGAGCGACGACGGCCGCGCCGGTAAGGGTGGCGGCATCCACGATCAGGTCAGGGTCTTCCTCGGCGGCGCGAACGAGGGCGTCGGCCAGGATCAGCCGACCCTCCGCGTCGGTGTTGAGTACCTCGACGGTGCGTCCGCCGTAGATCGTGATGACGTCTCCGGGGCGCTGGGCGTGTCCGCCGGGCATGTTCTCGACCGTGGGGATCCAGCCGACGACGTTGACCTTCAGGCCCAGTTGCGCAATTGCTGTGACGGCGGCGATCACGGCGGCGGCACCGCTCATGTCGCACTTCATCGTCTCCATGGCCTTTGGCGGCTTGAGGGAGAGACCGCCGGAGTCGAAGGTCACGCCCTTGCCGACGAGCGCCAAGGTGCCTTTGGCCTTCTTGGGCGCGTACTCCATGCGGATCAGCCTCGGCGGGTTTGCCGAGCCCTGACCCACGGCGAGGATCCCACCGAAGTCTTCAGCGGCGAGGTGCTCTTCGTCCCACACCTCGACGGTGACGGGCAACTTGCGCACAGCATCGATGGCGGCGTGCGCAAGTTCCTCAGGGGGAAGTGCCGACGGGGGCGTATTGACCAGGTCGCGCGCGGCATTGACCGCTTCGGCGATGATCTGGCCCCGATGCAGCGCAGCTGCATCAGCCTTGTCTGAGGGATTGCCCGAGATGACGACCTTGTTGATCGGCTCCGGTGTCGCTTCGGATCCGGCGCCGCGGAAATGGGTGAAGCGGTAGGCGCCGAGCAGAGCTCCGGTGGCGATCGCCTCGATCGACTCAGGAGTCGGTTCGCCCAGGTGCATAAGGGCGCTGGTGGTGCCGGCGAGTGCCCGTGCCGCCGCGGACGCGACGCGTCGGGTCTGCTCGGCATCGAGGGTGGCGTCGCTCCCGAGGCCAACCGTGACGATGAGGGGGGCGATGGCGAGACCGCCGGAGGGAACCTTCGTGATCTCGCCCCGCTTGCCCTTGGCTCCGAGCGCTTCGAGCATGTCATGCAACATGCTGCGCGTGGCGGCCGGTATCGCCGCCGGCAGGATCAGTTCATCGGTGATTCCCAGGACCAGGGCATCAACCTCGGCGCTCACCGGGTCGACGCTCGACAGCAGCACACTCGTCATGGCCGATCACCCTACCTTCGCGGGCCGGTGGGGCTACCGGACGTGCGATTCGACGAACGGCGGCCTCGTCACCGTGAAGGGCGCCTGTCGGCCGCGAATGTCCACGACGACGTCGTCGCCCTCGGCGATGTCCGGGCTCAGCAGGGCCAGCCCGATGCCCTTGCCCAGGCTGGGCGAGAACGTCCCGCTCGTCACCTCACCCACCGGGTTTCCGGAGGCGTTCAGCACGGCCATGCCGGCCCTCGGGATCATGCGGCCCTCGGCGAGCAGTCCGCGCAGCCGACGGCGAGGTCCGCTCTCGCGCTCGGCAGCGAGGGCGTCGCGGCCGCGGAAGGCCGGCTTGTCCCACCCCACGGCCCAGGAGGCCGCCGCCTGGACCGGGGTGATCTCGGCGGAGAGTTCATGTCCGTGCAGGGGATAGCCCATCTCGGTGCGCAGCACATCCCGCGCCCCTAGGCCGCACGCAGTCGCCCCGGCGGCCAGCAGTGCCTGCCACAACTCGACCGTGCGATCGGCCGGAATGAGGATCTCGAACCCCAACTCGCCGGTGTATCCGGTGCGGGCCACGACAACGGGCGCCCCCTGCCAGGACGAACGCCCGAAGGACATGTAGGCGTGACCGGCGGGCAGGCCCAGTGACTCCAGGAGCTCCGCGCTGTTGGGTCCTTGCACCGCGAGCAGACCGTAGGCGTCGCTGGCGTCCACCACCTGGACGGCGGTGTCCGCCGCGGCCGCTTGGAGTGTCGCGACGACGGCGTTCACATTGGCCGCGTTGGGGATGATGAAAAGCGCGTCGGGTGTCACGCGGTACGCAATCAGGTCGTCGATGACACCACCCTGCTCATCGCACAGCATGGAGTACTGCGCCTGCCCCTCGCTGATGCGGTTCAGGTCATTGGTGAGTACGCCGTTGAGCCACTCGGTCGCGCCCGCACCGCGAACCTCGACGTAGCCCATGTGGGAGACGTCGAAGACACCTGTCGCGCCGCGCACGGCACCGTGCTCGGCGACCGCCCCGGAGTATTCGATGGGCATATCCCATCCACCGAAGTCCGCCATCTTGGCGTCGAGCGCCAGGTGCTGATCGTGAAGGGGTGTGTGGCGCAAGGTCATAGCGCGACCGTAGTGGTTGACGTTCGCTGCTGGACGAGGACCTATCAAACTGCGACGGAGAAGGTGCGGGTCGCTACCCGTCGAAACTCTCGACGCCGGTCGCGTGATCGGTGGCCATGTCCGAGAGGGCGTCCGCTGCGGCACCGATGAGGGGGACCGCGAGAAGTGCACCCGTGCCCTCGCCGAGTCGCATCCGCAGATCGAGAATCGGATCGAGGTCGAGGCGCGCGAGTGCGGCCGCGTGTCCGGGCTCGGTGGACAGATGTCCGGCCCGCCACCATTCGCGGGCGCGGAAGGCGACGCGGTGTGCGATGAGGGCGACCGCGGTAGGCGCGAGCCCGTCCAGGAGCACCGGCGTCCGCCGGGCTGCTGACCGCAGGAGGAAGCCGAGGATCGCGGCGAAGTCAGCACCGCCGATGGTGGCGAGCAACTCCAACGGCTCGGCCTTGAGTTCGCGCCCGCGGCGCATGGCATCGCGCACGGCCGCGCACTTGCGCATCCAGGCGGCATCGTCGATCCCCGTGCCACGACCGACAACGGCCACGACATCGGCGGGCGCGTAGAGACCGATGATGGCGGAGGCTGCCGTGGTGTTGCCCACGCCGATGTCACCGGCGATGAGCAGGTCGGCTCCGGCATCGATCTCCGCATCGGCAATGCCTACACCGGCGATGAACGCTTGATGAGCCTCGTCGGCGGTCATCGCGTCTTCGTGGTCAATCGAACCGCTGGCGCGTCGTATCCGGTGGGCTGTGGCAGCCGGATTGAGGTCGTCCAGGTAGTCGGTCTCGGCGTCCACGGCGAGGTCGACGACGTGCACCGTGGCACCGACTCGTCGCGCGAGCGCGCTGGCTGCTGCGCTGCCATTGAGCAAGGCCCGAACCATGCGTGCGGTGGCCTCGGGGGGATAGACGGACGTGCGCGCGGTTCGTGCGATCCCGTGGTCAGCCGCGAAGACCACAAGGACCGGATGTTGCGGGGGAGTGGGCGGACACTCACCGCGCGTCGCCGCCCACCATGTGCCGAGGTCTTCGAGCCGGCCGAGGGAGCCCGCGGGCTTATTCAGTGAGTCCCAGCGCTCGCGAGCCTGCTGTGCGATATCGCGATCGGGCCAGGTGATCGCGGCCGCGATGTCGTTGAGGGACGTCGACTCACTCATGTCGACGGGTTCATCCGCTGTGTCACCCATCGAGCACTGCCGAGGTATCGCGGATCGAGACGGATGATCGTTGCGGGATGAACGCCACCGCGGGCGCGAAGTTCGCGCGGCGCGCGGTGCGCTGCAGAGCGATGAGAATCGGCCGCCCGATAAGGAGGATGAGGATGGCTGTGATGACACCGCGGGGGATATCCCAGCCGAGCGAAGTCACCAGCGAGAACGCCAACCAGCGACCAAGGTTCTCCGTGAGTGGCGCTCCGGGAGCGAAGAGAATTCCGTCGGCATACGCGGCCCCCGTGAGTCCGCTGAGGAACGGCCAGAACCACAGGTTCATTACCAAGCCGTAGGCCATCGAGGCGAGCATGCCGTACGCCGCGAGCATGGCGATTTCGGCGCGACCAC
>Ga0222714_10007328_pt1 | contig 10124 bp, 12 predicted proteins | sample C33_3DmetaG_FD_165048 | JGI IMG/M metagenome (GOLD analysis project Ga0222714, IMG submission 165048) | Estuarine water microbial communities from San Francisco Bay, California, United States - C33_3D | ecosystem: Environmental > Aquatic > Marine > Unclassified | place: USA: California... | reverse complement strand
GAACGGCCATCACCAGCGGTGGGGCCTTGACGAATACCAAGCTGCTCATCAAGCTGGCGCATAGCTTCAGCGCTGTTTAAACGGCGTTGCGGCATTTGTGCATCATACGAACCGCCGGGGTCGCCGGTTACATTGCCAGAGTAACGAGTGCCACGTGGACCGCCTTGACCCGCAATTCGACCTTGACGAACATCTGGGTTGTATTGGTCGTCCTTCATGGGACGAGCGGGAGTGCGACCGCCAGATGATGGACGACGAACAGGAGCCGTGCCAGATTCCCAGCCGGGTTCTTTTTGCTCCATCAAACCAGCATAGCGCACATCTGGGTTGTATTGATCATCGCCTGAAACAGGAACGCCCACACGGCCTTCAACAGGAACGGAAGAACCGTCCTGTTTCTTGCTTAGGAGCATGCCCAACGCGCCAAGAGCCGCTAACCCGGCCAGATCTTTTCTACGAGCCATGATGGCCTCCTATTAACAGGCTTTGCCGCCGTATGCCATTTTCTTGGTTGCGCCGCCTTTTTTCATGCCCAGAGGCTTAGATGCGGACATCTTGGGCATCATGCCTTTGGTCTTGCCTTTGGCGGCGATACCATCTTTGCTGGGAGCAGCAGTGCGGACTGCGCCCATCTTGGCGTTGGTGATACCTTTGTTCATCGATTTAGTAGCCATGATTTGGCCTCCTTTTTTGAAAAGAGCTTCTTTCCCGTGGTGGGTTTCAGCGCGGTTTGTGACCTGACGGTCTGGGCGAGTCTTTGGAGCGCCAGCCCCAAATTTTTTACCTTTATCTGCCTGTGTAAACTCTTTACCGACAGACTGTGGAATACCAAGCTGTTTAGCTTTTGCGGGGTTGTTGGCGACCATCGCCATCAGGTTGTGTTGTTTTTGATTAACTGAGGGCACTTCTGTTCTCCCGGATCATCAAATCAATCTTGTCGTTCAATTTGTCGAACCGCTGGTCGATATGAGCTACTATTTTGTCGATCTCTGCCTGCGTCACATTGTCCCGAGCTATCTCTTCTCGGGTCCTGTTTAACAGGATCTGCAATCGATTTAGCTCTGCTGACTTTTCCCTCAGATTCCAACTTAGTAACCCGATGAATGTAGTCAGCAAGGCGTTCCATAGCATCATTTCCATTTCAGCAGTTCCAAGCCCTTAAGCTTTTATTGATGCGGCTGTTGGGATCTTTGGCTGTTTTGGCCGAAGTAAGCTTCTTCTTCATCCCAGTCATTCTGGCGCAGAAAGAGTCGCGACGGCTTCCGCCCTCGGGTTGAGGTGGCTTCAGGTTCATGCCCTGCTTTTTGGCAGAGGCGCGGCCTTTGGCGTTCAACCCCCCTTTGGGGTTCTTGCCTTCCTTGCGTTGCCATGCTGGTGACTTAGCCATAAAACACCGTAACAGAAGATACGTCGGTTGTGTCCAAATACACATCCGTGTTGAAACGAACGCCTTCTGCGGGGAGTAAAGCGTTGAACATTTCAGCAACAGCGGGCGTGTTGAGCGTAATACGAGCCACACCAGAAGAACCACCGTCCTTCAGCACGATTGAACCTGCTGTGGTGGTGGTCGTCAGCATGATGCCTTTGATACGTGCTGGTCCTGCGACCAACGTACCGTCAGTTGTACGTGTCGCACTTAGTACGTCGGTTTGCATGGTCATTACGACCTCCTATCAGGAATCAGCGAAGGGAGTGGCAACAGTGCCGGTACCGTTCAACACACCTGAAACAACATATTTGTTAGCTGCGATGGCAACGATTTGGATGTAGCTGCCCGCAACGCCACCGGTGGTGCCGCCGTTCAAGTTGATGAAGTCGTTAGAAGAACCGTTGGCGGTGAAGCCCACAGTAGCGCCAGACGAGTCGGTGTCAACCATCAACAAAGTGCCGATGAACAAGTCGCTAGAACCAGAGGTTGTACCAATCTTCAAAGAGCTGGTGGCAATGGTGGTGGGCACCCAGATTGTGTAAACAACACCTTCATTGTTGATGGTGTTGGGGTCTTGGCCGGGGCCTGAAGTTGCTGGGTTTGCGCTGGTGTTGATGGTGGGCAAAGTCAAAGTGATGTTTGCTGCCAATGTGCCACCAACAGAAATGATGCGACCACCGTGTGCAACGGGGTTTAATGTGGTGCTAGAGGTGATGTCAACAACAGTTGCGGGACCTTGTTGATACATACCGCCCAAAGAACGAACTGGGCCTTGAAATGTAGTTTGTGCCATGTCTTTTCCTTACATGCAAGTTAGGCGTATCTGTCTGCATGTCGTCAGCCGGGACTGTCAGATACACCGGGGACCCCGGAATGATTGCAATATATCCGATTTAAACAACATAAACAAGTGTTTAAACAATAAAAAAAGGGGACCGAAGCCCCCTTTTTTATTTCGCTATCAAGACGAACCTGAAGAGCCCCACATACCGAGGGGATCAGACCAGCCGAAGCTGTAACGCTCGCGAGCCTTGTAGCGCACGTTGCCAGTGTCGAAGTCACCGTCCATGCTGTTTTGCAAGGGGGTGCGGACAAAGTGCTTCATGCCGTTGGGCACGTCGGTTGTCAAGAACCAAGCGTTGGTGTCAGTCAAGAAGTGGTTAACGGTGTAACCTTCTGGAACTGCGCCCATGTTCTTGATGGCGTTGATGTCGTTGTCAGCGGTACCGACGCGGAGTTCGGTTTCCAACAAACGATCAGCCACGAACATCAATGCAGGGGGCACAATCATCTTCTTGGGTTTAGCAGCGATCAACAGACCACGTTCGTCAGTCCAAGCAGCGATCTGGATCACGGCGGCTTCCAAAGAAGTCTCGTTCAGGTCAACTTGGGTTGAGGGGGTGTTGCTGTTGGTGCCACCAGAAACCAAGGGGTGAGCAGTGCTGAACAAAGCAACGCCGTCGCCACCGGGGTAGCTAGAGCTAAAGCCATTGTTCAAAACCGCAGCGGCCTTGACTTGCTTGGTGTAAGCCATAGCACGGGCCAAAGACTTGGTGTAGCGAGCAGACAAGCTGTCGTACAAGTTATCTTCGATCGCTTCTTCAGTGATCGAGAAACCCAAGGCGATGGTTTCGTGTGTATAGCGGGTAGTCCAAGCTTCCTGTGCGTTGTCATAAGCGATGGCAGAGCCTTCGTTCTTCACAGGTGCTGCGCTGAAGCCAGACAGCTTGGTTTCTTCTTCAAATGAACGCTCAGAACTCTCTGTTTCGTAGATTTCTTTGTGTTCTTCGCCATAACGAGCATACTCAAGACCGAACAAAGCGTTCAAGCCGGGGAGCAACTCTTTCAGCAGTTGTGCGCGTGAAATAGCCATTTTTTACTCCTTATCAAACGCCAGTTGGGTTGAGATACTGATGACCGCCGGTCAGACCGCTAACGTTAGCAGCGTTCCATTTAACGATAACTTCGCAGAAGTTGCCGCTAGAGTTGGCAGTATCAGGGACCACGTCGATGATGCGGATAGGCAGGGTGTCAGTGGTGGTAGCACCAGCGGCGGTATAAATACCAACCTTAGAGTCACCAGTCACAGTCGAACCTGTGTTTTGCACCAATGCGGCGTTAGAACCAATCACGGTACGACCCAAGAAGGTAGGTGTCAAACCATTACCATCTGCGGTAGTACCAGAAACCAACACGACTTTGAACAGCTGATCAGGATCATCTGCAACGAAAGCCAAGATGGTTGAGCCAGACTTAACTGCCAAACTTGCAGGATAGTACTGCGAGAAGGTCAGTTGGCCAGTCACGGCGCTTGTGTACTGGCAACCCATGAACACACCCACGGGGGTGGCTGTAGAAGTGCCAGTGTCTTTTTCAATAGTGCCGCCTGACACAAGCTTCACCAAGTCACCGTAAAAAATGCTGGTGCCGTAGCCGGTACCAGAAGTGTTAGCGATGACGAGTTGGCGAGTTGCGCCAGCAAACACCTGACCACCAATCAGATTGATGGGTTTTAGCCCGTATGGGGCGTCAACGGTAGGATATGCCATTTAAGACTCCAAAAATTAAGAACCAGAACCAAATTTGACCTCGGTTTTGCGCTCTGCGAACAGAGGCATTCGTGGGTCATTTTGACGAAGGAAGTTGTTATCCACCGATTCCATCTGCGCCTTGTTTTGGCCTTCATAGTGGGCAGCACGCTGCTCCATGAACTCTTCAGGAATACGGCAAAGTAACAGTCCACCCACTTCAATGTTGCCTTTAAAGCGACCTTCAGTGGATGCGTGCATCATGAGTTCAGGATAGTCCTCTGCCTTGCAGGGTTCGTATCCTTCTCGTAACTTGGAAGAAATGTTGGATGGATCAGCGTTGCCCAAGATAGATGTGCGAACCCAGCGGTGTTTCCAACCGGGACGCGGCTCTGGACTTGGCAAAACTTCTGGTGCTTTCCAGCTTGTTGGACGTGTAAACGTCACCTGTCGAGCATCTGCCTCGCGGCTTTTACGGTTTTGTGTCTGTTCCATTATTCATTCCTTCCAAGTAAAGCAACCTGTTTAGCGTATTGTTCTGGCGTGATCCCGAGCTTGCGAGCCAACGCAACTTGGGAAGACTTCAGCTTCACGCGACTAGGCGGGGTACTCCGAGAAGCGGGGGCAACTGGAGATGAACTTTTTGCACGGCGCGGAGTATTCTCTTCTGCCGGTTCGACTCTTTTTGGAGGCTCGTCGTCAGCCTCATCGCTCTGAATATCTTCAAAATATTCAGGAAATCGCTTGCGCATTTGCGAATCGATAGTTTGGAAATACTCCTTACTACCAATGTATTCCGAACCATACTGCCGTGCAAGCTTTTTGTCAAGCCCCATTGCAGTCATAGTCATTTCTTCGTCTTTTCCAAACCAGTCGGAGTTGTTTTCGACCCACTGTTGGGTGCGTCGAGACACAACCGGAGCTGGTTGTTGTGGCGCTTCTTGGAAGTTGTCTTCGTGCTCAATTGGCTTCATGTTCGCCACACGCTCTGACTTCAAGGTTGCCTTTGCAATCTCTTCCTGCGCTGATGCCAAAGCTTCTGCGTCGCCCACTTCAAAGGCTTCTTTCAGGCGCTTCTTGGCTGCTTCCAGTTCAGTTTGGACTGCGGATTTAGAGGTTTCGATGAAAGCTTCGCTGCCGGTTTTTAGCTGCTCTTTGAGCTTTTTGTTCTCTTCGTAAACTTTACGAGCAAACTCTTCGGCTGCTACGCGCTCTCGTTCGGCTTGTTCTTTGGCCCGTCGTTCGTCGTGGTATCCACGGGTGAACTTTTTGATACGGTTTTGGACTCGCTCGTCGTAAGAGGCAAGCTCTTCGTCGGTAGGGTCTTCTGGGGGTGGCGCGGCCTTTCGACCACGATCCTCTGGAGGGGTGTCATCTTCAATTTCTAACTCAAACTTGTCGTCGTCGTTATCGGCTTTCTGAGCTTTTTTGCTCTCGATTTCATCGGGAAACTCAAACTCCTCTTGCCCAGCGTGTTTTGGTAATGGCATGTTTAAACCTCCACCCAATCATCTGAAAGCATGTCCGTTTGACTTGCCAGCCATCCGGGGAGATATGCCTGACGACCGTGGGCATTTACTGTCCACATGTCGATGTGAGGCAGGATTTCCATCTCTTCAAGACCTCTTGACTCAAGAAACTCTGCGTCAATTTGGCCATTTGGGCGGAGGTCTGCTTTCTTGACCTTGTATCCGCCAGCCAAAACAAGGAACATGCCCTTGCCATTCCAGCCCTCTCGGGCCACTTTTTTTCCAGCTTTTAAAGCTGTGATTGCACTTCCAAAGTCCATTTTTACTCCTTTATGCAGCGCGGGTAATGCCACGCGGATCTTGAACAACAGCCTCGACCGAATCATCATTGATGATGCGGAACTCTCGGCCATGAATCTTCAGGCGGGTGCCTGAATTGGGGCGGACGATGACAAAATCACCGACCTTACAGCTTGGTCCGTTGGGGAACCGAGTTGTATCTTTATATGCGTCGGGGCCAACTTTGACCACGAACAGCACGGGTGTGAGCACTTCTTCTTTCCAGATCTCTTGACTGGATTTGACCAAGCCTATTTCGCTATCGGCATACTCTTCCATCGCCTCTGGGACGACAGTCAGTAGGTGAAATGTTGACGGGTCAGGCAGCTGTTTGGCTTTCTCTTCGTTACTCTTATTCAGAATACCGGAGAGGTCCACAGCGTTAATGTCGAAATCACTCATTCATTCTCCAAACGTTGCACAAGGTCATTGATGATGGAATCTGCGAGACTTAGACCTCGGATCACCCCGCAGATTTTTTTGTATTCGTCATACGTGTCCGCACGACTGGCAGCGATGAACGCTATTTGCTCATCGCGAAGTTTTGCAATCTCTTTCTGGATATGCGCCAGAATTTGAATGTCAGTGCTCACTTACTTTCCTTTGATTTGAATTTATTGGCTTGCATCTGGGCGCGGTGTTTTGCAGCGTCCAGACCAAGGCGCATCCCTTCTGACTCCATCTGTTTGTTGAGCTTGTCTTTCTGCGCTGCTGAGTTAGCGGCCACTTGCATGGCGGCGATCTCTTTTTGCGCGGCGATTCGCTCTTCTTCCACACGGATTCGGTCTGCTTTTTCGACAGCTTCTATTTGTTGTTTCTGTGCCTTTAGCTCCAGCTCTTTCATCTTGATCTGGAGTTCTTGCATCTGCATCTGGACCACTGGATCCTGCATCTGCTGTTGGGCGGCCTGTTGTTGGGCTTGTTGTTGATCGCGTTGGAGCAACTGTTGTGAAGCCTGCGCGGCCTGAATGGCGATCTGGTCTGCCAGTTGGGCTGGAAGGCGTTTCTTCTCTCCGTCTTCTTCCTCGGCTGGCAACGGGAAACCCATTGTTTCTTCGACTTGACGGCGGTACTCCAGAGCAATGTGCTCGTTGATGTGTGCCATCGCGGCGGCCATGATGGCTTGTGCCTGTGGGTTCATCTGCATCAACTGCTGGATCTTGGGGTTTTGGATCGCAGACATGTGCACCTGAATGTGGGCTTCATGGTTTTGCTCGATGAAAGCCTTGACAGGTTTGCCGGTCAGGAGGTCTTGGTTCTCCTGCACGGGGTCTGTTGGGATCATGTCTTCTTCGATCGGCACCAGTTTGGCGGCGTTTTTGATGCCCAAAACCTCAATCATCTGACGGTGCAGCAGGGGCAAGTCGTAGAACTGAGGGGCAGACTGCGCCAGTTGGAAGACGGCTTGGTACTGCACGATCTTTTGAGCCATTGTGGCTGCGTTGGGATCAGACACGGGGATCACATCCACCATGTCGTAATCCGACTTCTTGATGTTGCGACCGCCGTCCATTGGTTCGTAGTCGTACTCGTCGGGTGTGTAGTCGGCAATGATGACCTTCAAGAGCTTGAACTCTTGCTTCATGCTGTAATGCATACGGGCTTGGACAGCGCCGATCACCTTCAACTGACGCTCCAACAAGGCCAATGTCGAGCCAACAGGAGCCTGAGCTGACATGTCGCTTACATTCATATCACCTGCGGACGCAAACGCACGGCCCTCTTCCACGATCTGCTGGAACAATGTAAACAGCACTTGGCTGGGTTCTTTGTAAGGCAGCGGTAAGATGTTGTCGCGGATTGAGCCACTAGGCACGTCAACATCGCGGAACTCACCGGGTTGTATGGGTGTGTCGTCGCCTTTGATACGCAGACCACGAGACTTCAGGCCGCCGGGCAGGTTTGATAGGGTACCTGCGTCCACCAATTGGCGGATCAGCATGGTTGCTGACTTGGCGTAGCCACCGATCAAGTGGATCAAACCGTAGCCATAGAAGCCAAAACCGGGGATGTATTGGTAGTGGACAAAATGCTGGCGCTTAAGATGCAGCTTATCACCTTCGTACCAGTTGCGGCGGATTGCCAGAACCTGACGCGAACCTTTCTCGATTGTGATGATGTAGGGAAGAGCGATGCCGGTGGGTTCGCCTTTCTTGTTTGTGTGCTCGTAGCCGGGCAAATCGAGGTTCACATGCATCTCTAGGATGCGGTAGCGGTCGTCCTGAATGGCCGACATGCCCATTTCTTCGGCTTTTTGCTTCTCGATGTCATCCAATTGGTAGCTTGGTTCACCCAATTCGACATCACAATAGAAGCCGTTTTCCTGTAATTTCAGAACTTCATTCTCTGTTTTGCGCATTACGTGAGTTACACGCTCTGCTTTTTCGATAGAAGATGCGCCGTAGGGGACGACAATGTCTTCTGCGGGGATGAAGACTGCGGCCTGACGACCAAGTGAGGGGTCGTAGTAGACCTTTTTAAAGGCCGAGCCGGCGATTGGCAGGTTCCACAAGAGTTTTTCATGCTCTGGGCGGTACTCGACCATCACTTCGGTCAATTGGTAGTTCATGTCAGCCTGCACGCGGGCGGAGGCTTCTTGAATTTCTTTGGTGTCTTTGCCGATGATTTGGGTTTTGACGGGGCCGGCGGCTGGGAAAGTCTCTGTGATGCCTTCAGATTGGAATCGAACTACAGATTCCGTCAACATGGGGTGGAACACACCACAAGCTCCAAGCCAAGGTTCTGTGCGCTCTTCATAGCGTAGACCTAGAAGCTTCAAGCCTTCAACGTAGGTGGTGATCCAGTCTTTGCGGTCGTTGATGTCTTTTTCAAACTCTCCGACCAGATCTTCTGCCAAGCTTTGCAGGGCGCTGGCGTCAACATATTCGGCCAAGTTGGCGTCGAAATCCTCATCTGACTCTGGTTCGGGGCGCATCTGGATTTCCATTCCATCGATGCCGATACGAACCTCTTCGGGATCTTCGATTTCAATCTCGATTTGGGGGGCAATTTCCTCTTCCAAACCAATGGGAGCCTGATACAAACCTTTTGCAATATCCATATTGTGTCCTTACACGGTGTAGTACCGCTCTTTGCGGTAGCCTTTGAAATACGTGGGTTCTTCCGGCTCATCTGTCGGGATGGGCAGGAAGCCGCCTTGTCGGAATCTGATGAGGGCCTGCGTGGACGAGTCAACCAAGTCATCATGGTCACCGTTGGGGAACGATGCCAGCTCATCCATCAGTTCATCTGCCCATCGAGTCTCTGGGCACCAGACCATCCCCGATTCAAACAAAGGAGAAACCGCGTTTACACGCGCAATCTTATCGTTTCCTTTGCTCGGCGTATACTCCGAAATCGGAATTCCCATCGCCCGCAGTTCATAAATCAACGGGGCACCGGCGGCACGCTTCTCGATCAGCAGAACATCAGGGTTCCATTCTCGGTAGAACTCTTGGGCAACCTGTTTAAGTTCGGGGAACTCAAGGCGCTTCTTGTACGAATCCAAAATAATGATGTTTGTACGGTAATTCCCCTTGTCATCGGGGTGCTGGAACACTCCCCACGTCGTACAAGCGGAGAAGTCGGCGCGGTTGTTCTTTTCAAACGCCGTATCCCATGATTGGATGATGTGATCGCACATTGGCGGGTTTTTATCGGGCCAAATCTTCCAATATTCCCGTTTAATGATTGCGCCTTCTTCTGAAGTTGGGTTTTGTTGGTACTGCGCATTCCATTTAGACGAGGGAATTTCAGCCCGAATGGCTTCCAATTCTTCTCTCTTCCAAAATCCGGGCCAAAGAGGGGTTCCAGAGGGCAAAATTGCGGGAAATTCGATGACTTCCCAGTCGTTTACACCGTCTTTTTCGGCGTTTTTCAGGATCTGGCCGGTCAAATCACGCTTTGCCCAGCGCGTCATCACAATAATGATGGCCCCGCCGGGCTGTAAACGCTGACGGGGACCGGATGTGTACCATTCATACACCCCATCAAAGACTGCGGGGTTGTTCTGTTTGGCTTCTTGTTCCGAATGCGGGTCGTCAATGATCAAAAGATCAGCGCCCTTACCTGTAACAGCGCCGCCAACACCGATAGCAAAGTAGTCGCCACCCATATCAGTATTCCAACGACCAGCTGCTTTACTGTCGGACGATAGTTTTGTGTTGAATACTTTCCCATATTGAGGTGACTGCACCAAGTTACGAACCTTACGACCAAAACCCACAGCCAACTCGGCTGTATGGGCTGTTTGAATGATCTTCTTTTCGGGATACAGACCCAAAAACCAAGCCGGCAAAAGATAGGAGGCAAACTCTGACTTGGTGTGTCGAGGCGGCATGTTGATGATCAACCTCTTCA
>Ga0222714_10007327_pt1 | contig 10124 bp, 3 predicted proteins | sample C33_3DmetaG_FD_165048 | JGI IMG/M metagenome (GOLD analysis project Ga0222714, IMG submission 165048) | Estuarine water microbial communities from San Francisco Bay, California, United States - C33_3D | ecosystem: Environmental > Aquatic > Marine > Unclassified | place: USA: California... | reverse complement strand
CGGCGCCGACGCCGACCCCGCGCGTGCGCTCGCTCGATCGATACCACCCATCGATCGCGTGCACATTCCATCGATACCACACATCGATCGCGCGCGCGACTCCATCGATGATCTCCCCGCGAACACAACGCCGAATGTCCGAAGATCCAGGTCGCGGATCCGCCGCCAGCGAAAAAGCGCTTTTTTTGTTTGGCGCCATGTGGCTTTGGGGTCCCGCCAGAGTGTGGCGACAGCGCGCGAGGTCGTCGAGGCGCCGGGACGACATGGTGGAAGACGAGACCGTGGATGTGGTGTTCACCCTGTATTGCGCCACCCTAGTGTTCTCCATGCAGATTGGGTTCACCTTGCTCGAAGTTGGGAGCGTGAGCATTCGGAACACGAAGAACATTTTGTTGAAGAATTTACTGGACTTGTGCGTGACGTCGGTGGTGTTTTACTTGTTTGGGTACGGGTTATCGAATGGGGAGAGTGAGCATGGGTTTGCTGGGCGCGATGGGTTCGCGTTGACGTCGTCGATGTTTTCGTCGAGCGTGGTGGAGACGTCGGCGAGGGCGCACGCGCACGCGTTTTTCTCGTTTGCGTTTGCGGCGACGAGCGCGACGATTGTGTCGGGTGCGGTGGCGGAACGGTTTCCGTTTCAATCGTATGCGATTATGAGTGCGGCGATGGCGGGGGTGATATTTCCGGTCGTCGCGCACTGGCCGTGGGCGACGACGGGGTGGGCGAATCCGGCGCGCGAGGGCGGGAGCGCGGTTTTCGACGTCGGGGCGCTCGACTACGCGGGAGGGGGTGTGGTGCACATGGTTGGCGGCTTGGCGGCGTTATGGTCGGTGTACATGGTTGGCCCTCGTATTGGACGTTTCGAGCACGGGCGCAATAACTCGCAGAGCTCGATGCCACAGCAGAGTCCAGTGTTTCAAATCGCTGGCGGGTTGTTTATGTGGTACGGTTGGTATGGGTTCAACTGTGGGAGCGTGCGAACTTTGGCGAATGATCATTTGATTATAGTATCGAGAATCGCCATCATAACCACGCTTTGCGCGGCGATGGGAGGCGCAGCCACCGTGGCGATTGATTGGTACAGAGACAAAACCGCGATTCGACCGGTGAGAATGATTAACGGCGTGCTCACCGGGCTCGTCGCGAGTTCGGCGCCGTGCGCGTACGTAGCGATACCGAATGCGCTTACAATTGGCGCGCTCTCGGGACTCGTGTACGTATGGATTTCTGATTTGATGGTCAAATATCGTCTCGATGACGTCGTCGATGCCGTGGCAATTCATCTCGGCGGTGGCGCGCTCGGCTTGTTTGGTAGCGCGCTGCTCAGCACGCAGGCCAACTTGCACCAATTTTTTGGCGACGACTACAACGCGTGCGGTTTATTCTACGGATGTAAAAATGGTGGCAACGTTTTCGCTGCCATGATTGTTTACATGCTTGCCATAATAGGCTGGGTTTCTGCATGTGTGCTTATCGTATTGTTCACCTTGCAGAGGTTTGACATGCTCAGAGTGAGCCAAGAGTTGGAGAGCCACGGGCTCGATAAATCTGTTCACGGCGGTCAATCGTATACGGAGTTTCAAACAACGATTTTCAAATTCAAAGACAAGAGCGGCGGCGAAGGCTCGATGGAGATGCGTGTTCGCGCTGGCGATGCTGCTAAATTTGCCATGGTTCTTTCTGAAATAATGGATTCTGATATTTCGCACTCTGGCGGTAGGACGCCGGCGCCGCCCCCGTCGGGCGCGCCGCAGTCTCCAATGGCTAACCTCGGGCCACCTCGCCTGACAACGCATGAAGAGTAGTTAAAAAACATAATAAACGCATAATAATATTGTCGACTGCGTAGACGTTTAATAAGTATAATCAAGGTTCGTGTAAAATTACATTTCGGAGCTCAGTTCAAAATCCGTTCATTGTTGCGCTGGATCGCAAACGAGAAAAGCGAAAGATGGATTATTGAGCATTGTCTCCGGCACGCTGAAGCCCGAGAGTTGTACCTCGAGATCATGCCCAGCGATAGCATCCACGCTGAATTGCACAGAGCTGTCGTCATCGAGCAAGAACGAATTCTTCTGCGTGTTGGAATCTTGCGTCATTCGAGCTTTCATGTCGACGAGGACGTCGCTGCTCACTGTTTCAGTACCAAACTTATCATCCCAGTACATTGTGCTGATTCGGTATAGCTGTTGTATAGTAAGCTGTGGACACAGCTCGAGTGAAAGCTCGTTGAGAGTTTTCTTCGGTTTGTGATCAATCACCAACAGCTGTACGGCTTGTCGAATGAACCGCAACTCCTCCCACGCTTCCTCGCTAACGACATTGTTTGATTGTATACTCCATTCCTCTAAGGTTGCAAGTCCCATCTTGATGTATTCACCGTTTGAGAACGAACAGCATTCGCGTCGCAGTAGAAGAGCGTTGAACATTTGAACATTGATGAAGCAGAACACTTGCACAAAGAAAGGTTTCTCCAACTCTCGCGGTACATAGCTGCTCGCCATCGCTTTCTGGCACTTATCAAGAGTTTCGATAATTACTGTCCAGCTTTCGCTCAGTTTCGGCGCTTTAGCGCTATTGGAACGATTGGGCCTCGGTGCTTGGATGCACTCAGCAAGGGCTTTTGACATGTCCTTCTTCATGTGATCTCTCAACATGCCGTACACTTTTTCGACAAATGCAGCCAGCTGTTGTTTGAACAAGAAAGCGGGATACTTTGCGTTGATTTGCTCCACACCTTTGACACCTGGTGAAGACGCGACTGGCGTCGATGATGATCTAAATCGCGAAGCCATGCGGTCGAGCAAGAACGTTGAGCTCTTTCTGCGATTCGCTTTGCTATTTGAACTAGAACTCTTGAGCGTTCGGTGCAAGAGATTCAGCAGCGTGAAGGCGTTGCTGAGCCAGTACGTCAACAGAACGTAATCTTCGGGGGCTCGTTCTAGACTTAAGTTCATACTGTCATTGATTTTGTCGAACAGAGATGTTCTCTCGGCCTCAAACGTACCCCACTTTAGTAGGCATCTGAAAATGATGCAAGCCAATACTGGCGTACCGTTTTCCATGAACCCCGCATCTCGCAGTGCATGGTGCTCAATAAACGTCAAAAGCACAGAGTAATCGTTCTGGCTTCTCATTTGCTCTAGTTTGGCCTTGCGAGCATCGAGTTCAGCCTGCTCACGTTCAAGCGCCGCGGCTGCGTAATCGTCATTTGGTGTCAAAGGTGTTTCAGGCGTGTTCAATTCGGTTGATGGCGACATCAGCGGGCTTAAGATACCAGTAAAGCGGCTTGTCGTAGGCGCCTTCGTAGGCGTCGAGTATGAAGACATACCACGTTCACGCTCGGACTCGTTTTCTTTGCCAATAATACCGCCGTGCAATCGCGCCTCTTCCAACGCTTGCGTCAACGCATCTCGCTCGCGTGACAAACATTCAATCTCGGTCTGCAATTTTGCATTGAATGCGAGTTCTTCATCAATCCGCGAATTCAACGTCTCAAGAGCGATCGCGGATTCAGTAGCGACGGTATCGCGCTCGCGAATCGCCGCATCAACGTCTAAAAGCGCTTTGTCAACGCGAGATTTCAATTCGGCAATCTCTGACGCCGTCTCATCTTTTGCAACACGTGACTCGCGCTCAACTTCAACAATCTGCGCTTTTGATTGCATCAATGCAGCCTCTAAATCTTTGACTCGTACATTGAGATCCCTTTCGATTTGGGAAAACCTGATTTGGTCGTCCTGGCGTGCGCGTTGTTCCATCGCCGTACGTGAACGTTCCGAATCGAGTTGACGTTCAAGGGCCGACTTCGCCTCAAGTAATGCTCCAGTCTCGCGAGCTTTCTGCTTTACTATCGCAAAATCCTTTCGAGCCTTCTTGCCGCGCCAGTTGGATTGGATCTTTCTCGCCGCGTCATTCGTCTTTGCTTCCACGGCACGCGTCTCTCTGAGTATCTGCCGCGCGCGAGCGCCGCGGACGATGGCTTGCAGTTTCACCGCAGCTTCCTTAGTACGAGCGTACTTGACACGGTCACGAATAGCTCGAAATGCAGTTTGAATTCGCACAGCTGCGATTTCCTGACGCATGGTCCGAACTAGCTTACGCGCAATCATCCCACGAGCCATGGCGGCAACCTTGATGGACGCCGAACGTAAATCTTGATACTGTTTGCGCTTCACAAAAGCGCGAGCACGTCGTTGAATTTCGGTAGCGGCCGCGTTCAACTTTTGCTGACGAAGAACATCCAAGATTGCCATTTGTCCCGCGCGCAAGAACACCTTTGTCTTCCCAATCTGCCAGCCTGTAACGTGAGCGGCAGACAAAATTCCTTCGAGCGCTTTGCGTTCGCTTCCTTCAAAGAACAACGATGCCATGTCGGGCGCGAGTAAACCGTATCTCGCGAGGAACATCTCAACGGGCTTGCGCGAAGGATAACCGGCGCACGAAATACGCACAGCTTCCAACACTCCTCCGCATCGAAGTTGTTGCAAAACGTTTGAACTTTCAAAACTCGATGGCTTGGACGCGGCGTTGGGCTTGATACATCGGATGTAATGCGGTTCCGTGACGTTCAGCTTAGCCATGAGCTCTCCTAGCTGCGTTTTGAACCGAGCACTTACAGAACTTAACTTTGTTGAAGATCGGCTTGATGTAGACGTCGTAAACATCTCCGCGACGACGCCACGCTCACTCTTCGCCAACAACTCTTCGTGCTGCTGCACCACAAAATCCTTATTTTTATCGAGGAATGTTGCACTTTCGTACGTCACTTCGCCCGCATAGTGTGAAAGCGTAAACGCACTTTGCGAGACTTTGGGCTTGCTAAAACGTGGCTCATCTTTGAGACCTGAATATAGCTTTTGAACAAATTGCTCATCCGTCGTTGACGCGAGCATGCACGATTCATCAAGCAATGAGATGATTCCATTCGCACGACGCTCGATGACATCGAGCATGTCCTGATTATCGACAAATTCAATATATGACCAATCGATACCTTCCTTTTCGTACTCTTCCTGTTCCGTCTTGAACACGTGTTGATTGAAATGTTGCTGCAGCTTTTCATTTGCAAAGTTGATGCAAAACTGCTCGAAAGAGTTGACCGCAAAGCTTTCAAAGCCGTAAATATCCAACACACCAATAAATGCAACACTGTTCGAATCCTGCCCAATGCTTGCATTAATGCGCTCAACGAGCGCGTCAAACAGCTTTGAATACAAACTCTTGGCCAAGGCGTCTCGCGAGTGCGTCGCCTCCGCCGCCGGGAGCGGCTTATAAATCACCTCATCCGCGAGAACTATGCGCCGCGTGCGAAGAGATTGTTCGAGAGCGGCAACGTCGACTTTGAGAACAGCGGCCGCGTCGCCTAGAGCGGCTTTAGCCACATCATCGGCGAGCACACATCCCTCATCAGCGGCGTCCCCTTGATCGATGAATTGCACGTTGCCCAAATGTAAAATACCGGCGACGACGCTCATCATGTTCTTTTCTTCAGCCTCAGATATACCCACGCCACGCATCGCTCGAACGGTGCGCTTGTACTCTTCCGCGTTATCAACGCCTTCGAGTTCGAAGCACGCACTCTGATTCGTGTAATGGTAATGTGATGCATCTTTCAATCGCCACGCCTTTCTGTCTTCGTCTTCGGCGCCGGCGCACAGCTGATAAAATATATGAAAATTTCTCTCCGGGTCGTTCGTCTTCACCACTCGACTGCGCTCGAGCAAGTACGTTCGAATAGCAGCACCACTTATACGATGATCTGCGTCGAATTGCATCTCAACGTACTTTCCAAATCGACTACTGTTATCGTTTCGAGACGTCTTCGCGTTGCCAAACGCCTCCAACAACGGATTGCTGTCTAGAACTTTATCCTGCGTCGATTTCTGTCCATCATCTCCCCCACTAATACCTGAACTCGACGTATGCGCGATGTACTGCATGATTAATTTCGCCGTCTCCGTTTTCCCCGCCCCAGACTCCCCACTCACAAGTATACTTTGTGAAACGTTCTCCGCGCGCAACGCGTCGTACGCGCAATCCGCCACCGCGTACACGTGCGGACTCAAATCCCCAAGTTTCCCGCCTCTATACATCCCCATCATGTGTTCATCATACAAGTGCCCCATCGCTTTAAATGGATTCACCGCGATTAAAATCCCTCCCGTATACGTGTAAATGTCATCCATCGCGTATCGTCGCTTCAAATTATCCAACACGCCGACTTCGTGCAAGTGGTTGAGCTTCACCATGTCTTCCTGCACCACGACGTCGCGAAGCAAGCACTCGCCGCACCGCACGCGCACCGCACGCGCGGCATACGGACGCACGTCCACGTCCACCGCATCGGCATCGACGTCCACGGCGACGACGACGCCAGGCACGCGACCGCCGACGACTTCGACGCAACCACGCGCGTCATCATCATCTCGTTGCGCGCGCGCATCTGGCGCCTCAACGCGCGCGACGTCGACCCATACCGCGGTATTCACCGCCAGCGCGATGGCGACATCGTTCGCGGACATCGTGCGCGCGAACGCGCGATCGTGCGCGCGCGTCGACGCGTGCGCAAGTGGCGTCAACGCCGACGATGCAAAAAGCCGTTTGATGTCGTGCCCACCATTGCCGACGCCGACGGCAGTGCGCGACGCGACGGCGCGACATGTCGAGCGCCGCGGCGGTGGGCGCGCATAGGAATCTCACGTCGGCGTACGTGCGTCATCGCACGCACGCGCACGCGGGGGCGTCGACGTCGTCGGCGGCGTCAGGGTTCGATCTCGGAAACGCCGGGCGCGGCACGAGTCGGTTACTCGACGCCGCGCTCGGGCCTCGGAGCGATGACGCGGTGGCGGTGGACATTCCGACGCGCGGTGGTGATGCGGTGCCGGTGTGGGTGGAGCGATGCGAGCACGCGTCGAGGGATATCGCGAGGATTAGGGAAAACTTGAAGGCGCTGGGCGAGGCGCACGCCAAGGCGTTGTTACCAAATTTCGACGACGTTGGAGGGGAGGAAATAGTCGCCGAGGCGTTGACAAAGGAAGTGACGAAGCTGTTCAAACGGTGCGATGCGTCGCTGCGATCGGTGACGACGACTGGGGAGGTGGGCGAGGCGGGCGTGCGCGTCAACGCCCAACGCAAACTCGCGATGGAGCTCAACAAGTTGTCCCAGGATTTCAGACGACAGCAAAAGGATTACTTGCAGAAATTAAAGTCTCAGCAAGATCGTGGGCCGGGTGCGGCGGGTATTGACGGTTTCGCGCAGTTTAGCAGAGGTGGCGGCGGTGGCGAAGAGAGTTTCGGTGGCGCCGGCGGTTTGATGCAAATGGAAATGCTCAACCGCGCTGAAACGGTGAGCATCGAGCGCGACCGAGAGGTGATGAAGATTTTAGAGTCCGTGCAAGATTTGGCCGCGGTGATGAAAGATCTTTCGACGCTCATCATCGATCAAGGAACGATTTTAGACCGCATAGATTACAACTGCGAAGCCGTCGCGGCGTCGGTGGAACAAGGCCGCGAGGAGCTCGTCAAGGCAGAGAAGCATCAAAAGAACAGCGCGGCGATCATGTGCATATATCTCTTGCTCGTGATGATTGTGTTGATGCTCGTTATAGTTTTGTTTGAGAAAGCGTAGACGATAAATATGAAAAGCACACACGTGTTTATTAAAATATTTACAACGACGACGACGCCTCGCTCTACACCTCGCCCATACTTAGACCAATCACGATGCCGATGACAACTCCCGTCACTGCCCCCGCGACGACTTGGACAGGCGTGTGGCCGATGTGCTCCCGCAAAGGCCGCTCTTGCAAACGCCTGACGAATGCCTCAAAGCCTTCGTCGAATAACGTATCCGTCAACGTATCGGCTCTGGGCGTTCCTCCTTCGCTTTCCACGTCCGTTGCCGGGTGATTGCCTACATCTAGATTCGCCGCCCCCAACCCCGAAGAAGAGCCCGATTGCGTGCCATATACCCCCGCCACGAGCGAGTTAATCGCGCTCGCGTGAAACCCAGCCTGTCGCCGCACGCCCATCGCGTCGTACATCACCACCATGGCCACCACCACGCAGCACGCGAACGCGCCGTCACCCAACCCATTCTGCGCCCCCACGCCCGTGGCGAGCGCTGTCACGAACGCGCTGTGCGACGACGGAAACCCACCGCTCGACACCGCCAGCGCCGGTCGAAACCGCCCACCGCTCGCCACGAAGTGCGTGCACGGCTTCAGCGCCTGCGCCACCACCACGCCCGTGACCGCGGCGATGAGCCCGACGTTCTCGCTCAGCGGCGCCATATCGCCGTCGCGTTCTGTCGCGTGTCTCCCCGCGTCGTCCGCGCGTCGTCCGCGCGTCGTCCACGCGTCGCACTGGCGCGGCAGCGTAGTGGCGACAGGTGGTCAACATTTTGAAATTTTCCCGCCACTCGAAGACGCGGACTACGGCGACGATGAGCGCGTCGACCGCGGCGATCGATGCGGCGTTGAGCGGGTACGACGCGGTGGTGAGCCCCGATCGCGGCGAAGACTCCCCGGCGGCGCGCAGGCGCGCGATGATGGCGCTCGAACGCGAGTACGCATCCGATGCGAGCGGCGAGAGCGAGGATGACATTGGCGCGGCGCGTCGGGCGGCGCGCGGCGGCAGCGGCGAGTACGACGACAGCGAGGATGAAGCGTGGGCGGCGTTGCGTGGAGACGCGCGCGCGGCGAAATCAATCACGGGGTCGGCGGTGGTGAGACGATCGCGGACGGCGAGGTATGAATCAGAGAGCGACGGGGAGGGTGTGGAAGATTTCGAAGCGTTTGAGGCGTACGTCGTGGGAGTGCGTCGAGAGCCGTCGAGAGCGATGCGCGGTGTGCGTGCGGCGAGAAAGTATGATGCGTTGGTGAGCGACGAGCTGGAGGATAGCGCGCGTAAGGCGATGGAACGCGTGGAGTATAAGGTGGAACGGTACGAAGCTGAGTCGGCGGCGTTTGTGAGGAAAAATTTGAACGCGGCGTTGGAAGAAAGCGCGCTGACTGCCGAAGAACAGGATGCTTTTCGCGTTAAAGCGCAGCAAGTGCTAGAAAGGCAGACATGTGCTTTCGAACAAGTGCTTGATGCGACCGATAGGGCGTTTTCTGGGCGTTTGAATGTTGTGGACGCTGAGCGGGAGCGCGTGCGCCAGCGCTTTGGCGACGACTACGAATCGGCGTACGCTCGAGCGAACGACGTTGGATTTGACATGGACCTTAAAGTGAGTAGCTCAGGGAGTGGCATACCTTTGGTTGGTATTTTATTCAAGCCCATAGGTGCCGCGTTTGCGGTGACTAAATTTGCCGCCTTCGCGCCGCTGAACATTCTCGGCGCTCCGTTTAACATTCTCGGACGGTTGACGCGTATCGGCAAGGGAAAGAAACGCGTCGACGAGGATCAAGCACCGAGCGCTTTTGACACGCAACTGTCGCCAACAAAATCGAGACTGATAACGTCGAGCGTTCCGAGCTCCCCTGGTGCGCGCTCTGACATCTCATCGCTCAACGGGATGAGGCGTTGGCCCGTCGGTGCCGCCGCTCAGCGCGCGCCCGGTGCTCAAAGACGCTATAGCGTCGCAGGTTCTGTGCGATCAATGACGACGAGGAATAATTTATACAAGGACCTCGACGACGTCTCAGAAGCCGACGAGGATGAGGAAGAAGTGCCAGCTAAGAACAAGCTCACGCGAGCCGTCGTGCGCTTCATTCAGCTCGGATGTCTTTCGGCGGTGATTTCGCTGAGTTTCGGCCCGGGTGAGCGCGCCAAGAAAACGCGTGCTATAGTCGAAGAAGTACAGCGTAAAGTACAACGCGCAGCATCAACGTTGCTCACGGCTTTCCTCACGCGCTGGGCTACTGTGAGCTCCAAGCTATCGGCGCCGCCAAAACCGACGTCCAAGCGAAAAACCGCCAGCGTCGCCGCACCTGAAGTGATCCCAATCCAAGTTCCATCCATCATCACTCTTTCGTCGGATGACGCTCAAGGTTTGCCTTCGGATGTTCCCTACAGCGAATCACAAGGCGTGACGTTTGCAAACGCCGCCACGTTGGATGGTGAGGTTGCCGCGCGTATGTCGAAAGCGCAAGTCGCCGACCTTCGCAAAGCGTACGGGC
>Ga0222714_10007326_pt1 | contig 10124 bp, 14 predicted proteins | sample C33_3DmetaG_FD_165048 | JGI IMG/M metagenome (GOLD analysis project Ga0222714, IMG submission 165048) | Estuarine water microbial communities from San Francisco Bay, California, United States - C33_3D | ecosystem: Environmental > Aquatic > Marine > Unclassified | place: USA: California... | reverse complement strand
AACAATAACCCAAGATCCTTCAACAGGACCTAAAGGAGAATAACCAATTCCTGAAATACCTGCAGAAGTTGTTGGTTGTAATGGATATGCCCATGGTAGATCTGCAGTTTTAAGTTCATTCTTATCATGTGTATGTAATCCAACAACACGTACTTGGCATCGACCTAATTTAAGAGGATCTTGTCTATTTTCGACGACACCGGTATAGATCTTCATCGAACACCTCCATTATTAAAGTCAACAATAAACGAATCTTTAATTATTTCCATATAGCACTCATGTTTTTCACGATTAATAACATGGTTAATTGAACTGATTATATAAGAACCAGAAAATATATTATCAATAATATCTTCTTCTAAATCTGTGCTTTTAATTGCATTAAATTTATTTAATTTAAGAGTTATACGATCACCTACTGTATAATCTGTTCTACCTGGGACTGTAATTTGTACTTTTGTAGATTCTGCTTGTTTTATTAATGATAATCGTTGTTGTATTGTACCTTGATTTGTGGCATCTTTATACCCATTAAATAAACCATAATGCCGGTTTGTATTAATATGAAGCATGCTTGGGCGAAGTATTGCTGAACTTGAAACAGCTGAATATTTATTTTGATGTTTATAATCATCAAAGTCTTGTCTCATATCATAATTACTTACTTTATATTTCTTTGTGACAAGATCATGAGATATTTTTTTAGAGGCATACATACCTAACTGCGAACGTTCAATATAATCATAAACAACAGGGATACTAATATCAATAATTCGTTTGTATTCTTGTTCAATATCACGATCAGATGAACCATCTTTATTAATTGTTCTCATAAATCCGTCTGACGTAAAATTTTGTCTTATTTGTTTATCATATAAATTATTTAATGATACAAAATTAAATCCAGTTCTATTCTCAAAGAAGATATAACTTGGTGAACCATTTGGCGATTGAGCAGTTTCAGATACATAATTAATATTTTTTATAGGCGACCAATAATTTGAAACAAACTTAGATCCATTTCGTGTTTCTTCAATATTTAAAGTTTTTGTACTCTCTAATCCGTGTGGTTTTGATGTGACAATATCTTGCACAATATCACTAATTTTACCTTCATATGCACGACTAACTTTTTTATTAATATCAACTAAACTTTCCCGAGATATAAAATGTAATTCATATGCCATATTACGATCACCGGTTTGTATACGATTTGAAACTTTATAGATTACAAACTGATCATCAATAATACTATCTTTATCTGTAAATGATGGTGTATGTATTTTAATGTTTACGTATTCTTCGCCAATAAGAGGAAATAGATTGATATAATCAAGAGTTTCTTTAAGTACAATAATACCTGAAATAAACGGTGAAAACATATCTTCATATATTTCAACACCAGTTACTTGGTTAGTGATGTCTTGGCCAAAGCCATTTAAAGATATTATTTCAATTTTATCAATACTGACATCGCCTGCAAAGCGTATCTTTTCATCTTGTTGTATAGCCATTATATACTGTCTTTAAAGTTTCTTAAAATTATGTTGAGTAGGTCTCTTGAAATAAGCTTGATCCTACGTTTTTTCTCATTCTCATTATCTTCAAACTGATAATTAGATACAGCAGTTGCTTGAGGATTTGTAGAATCAACAATATTACCGTTTGAATCTATGTAGTGATGTACATTATATTCATTACCTGTACCGTATTTTTGTGTAATATGCTGTTCTAATTCATATGTTGGTAATGGAAAGTCATTAATATAATCATAACGTTCATTGCATAACATAACAACCCAATGATATAGTGGTGAACCATATACTTTTTCAGCAATAATTTCTGGTGTTTCACCTTCACGTATATCGTATTCATCATACAGTGTAATGTTAGCAAGAATTTCTTTTCTTATTCTTACGTTCTGAGTAATGTCTTTAATTAAGACAAACTTATCTTTACCATTAATTTTAAAACTATAGTAAATGTTTGGGAATTCGTTAAAGTACATTATAGTCCTTTTTCAATTGTTTCTTTAGTAAGAGGTACAAGTTCTTTAAATGTTAAATCAATATTCATTTGTGTTGGTGTACCATCATCAAACGCTGTAAACTGACCTTGTGGTTCATAGTTAACTGCTAATTCAGTTAATACACATGATGTATGTTTATGAATGTTTGTATTTTCTTCTGTACCATGATAATAGATAATATCAAATTCAGAAGGATACACATATAAGAATGCATTTGTATCTTTATATTCTGGATGCATATGATACTTAAATTCGCGAATAATATTCTTTACATTCTCAGCTTCTTTTTTATCTCTTGGATAAAATTCAAATCTCATTTGGAATGTTCTAAATTCTACTTGTCTAAATAACTGTTCTCTTCTTGGGTTAGGAGCAATGCCACCAAGTTTTTGTGCAATATCTCCGCCTGGAGTTGATAATGCTATATTGGCAGCTGCACCTGTTGGTAATGCATTTTTAAATTGTTCAACATCAGGGGTTGATCCACCCATAATTGATTTAACTAATGACGAACTAGCGCCTAATGTTTCAATAATAGCACCTTCAACAGCCATATTTTTTTCATCATATGTTACAGCATAACGTGGAGCAACACCTAAATTTGGCATATGTAATGCAATAGCAGTCTTTAATCGTTTTGTTTTACCTTGAAATTGCGATGTTTGTGTTGCAACAGCACCTGCGCCAACTGCGCCAATTGCGGCACCAGCATAGCTAGATTGACCTAATGCACCTAAAGCAAAACCTGCGCCAATTTGTATACCAGCAACTTGAGTTCTACTTAAATCTAATCTTTGTGCTTGTCCTACAAGTGTACTATTTTCTCTAGGAGTAAAATCATCTACTGTTCCTACTTTTTGATCTCGTATTAGTTTACTATCAGCGGCAACATTAATATAAAATACAACATAATTTTTTCCGTATTCAGCACGATTAGATAATAAATCATCAGGGTATTGCATATTTTTAATATTGTATTTTTTATCATCAAATGTATCAGATGATGTTGGTGCATTAATTGAACCACCGGTTGAGGCATCATTTGGATCCCATCCACCAGTACCTGGGCCATTATCTGCCCAACCGCCTGCATTCCAATTTGGTGCTATTTGTGCCATTATAATTCCTAAAAAGTCTTTATATTATTTATAATAAATATACGATATATGTATCACAAAAGAAAGTATAAACCAATTTACCCAGAAAAGTATGAGGGTGATCCAACTAGTATTATTATGAGAAGTAGTTGGGAAACTCGTTTCGCCTTATGGTGTGATCGTAATCCCGCAATTGTTAAATGGTCATCAGAAGAAACAGTAATACCATATCGATGCCATACAGATAATAGATTACATCGTTATTTTGTAGATTTTAGGATTAAATTAAAACAAACAGATGGTACAATTAAGACTTATATCGTAGAAATCAAACCACACGCACAAACTAAACCTCCTGAGTATCCTGGTAAGAAAACAAGAAGATTTATTACAGAATCTATGACATTTATTAAAAATCAATCAAAATGGAAAGCTGCAGAGGAATGGTGTAAAGATAGAGGCTATGAATTTAAAATAATAACCGAGAAAGAACTCGGTATATAGGCATATAAATAATATTATGGCATCTTTAAGAGACATTTTCGATAAAAATCAATATGATTTAGGTCAAGCCGCAAAGAAATCAAAGAATTGGTTTCAACAGCAAGCTAGATTATTAGGCCGTCAACAAGTAACTCCTCAACGAGCAATGAGAGGAGGAGAATTGACATCTAGACCTATGCCTGGTAAGTTATATATGTTTCTATATGATCCAAAACATAAAGAAACTTTACCATATTATGATATGTTTCCTTTAGTTTTTCCTTTTTCAAAGGATTCTACAGGATTTACAGGTTTAAATATGCATTATTTACCATATCAAATGCGTATAATGCTATTACAAAGATTAATGGATTTTGCAAGTAATAAAAATATGGATGAAACAACAAAATTAAAGTATTCTTGGAGTCTTATTGACGGAGTTTCACGATATAAACTAGCACAACCTTGTGTTAAAAAATATCTTGCTGGTCATGTAAAAACACAATTAAAATTAATTCCTGCAAATGATTGGGCAACAGCAATGTTACTACCGGTTGAACAGTTTGTTGGATCAAATAAACAAAAAGTCTGGCAAGACTCACTAAGAGGTTAATATGGCAAAGTTAAATGACTTTATAGCTCAAGTTAAATCTGAAGGATTAATGAGAACCAATAGGTATATAATAGAAATGAATATGCCTACCGGTATGAGACCATCGGTTAATATGAGAAAAATTTTACTTCTTTGTGATTCTGTTAATATACCCGGAGTTACAATATCAACAACACCAGCAAGAACATACGGTGAAATAAGAGAAATGCCATACGAAAAGATTTTTGCTCCGGCAAACTTATCATTCTATGTTGATAATAAAATGGAAGTTAAAAAGTTATTTGATGAATGGCAATCTGTCATACAAAACCCAGTGTCAAGAAACCATGGATACTATAGAGACTATACAACTAAAATTGATATTACGATTCTTGATGTCTATGATAACCAAAGATATCAAATAACATTGCATGAAGCGTATTTAAAAGATCTAGGTTCAGTTCAAATGTCAAATGAATCTCGTGAAGTCATGAAATTAAATGTAACATTACAATATAAATATTGGACTGCAACAGATGCATATGCTTCTGTGTCACACCCAGATAATAGAGGATTCTTTGAAAAAATCTTTGATAGTTTATTTGGAGATACTAAAACAGGGTATTTTAATGATTTTAATGGATTTCAAAAAGAATATAATCAAACTACTCCTAATTTAGGTGGATTAAATTTAGCTGGAGCAGCTTACAGATTTTAATAAAGGCATATTATGAGTACTGATGAAAACTTATCTAAAGTGTTCGATACAGAACCAATGGATAAGACAGAAATTATAAAGAAAGACGGAACGGTGTTACCACCTAAGTCTAAAAAGATGGAAGAGAATATTAACTTTGATTATGATAGGTCTCGTGATAATCTTCACGGCTTATTAGTTCAAGGTCAAGATGCATTAATGAATGCATTAGAGATTGCTAAACAATCTGAACACCCTAGAGCGTTTGAGGTTGTTGGTAACTTAATTAAGCAGCTAGCTGATGTGAATGAACAGTTGCTTAATTTACATGAAAGAAAGCAAAAATTAGATAGTCCTAAAGGTTCTGAAAATAAACCAAATGGCGTAACTAATAATAATGCTATCTTTGTAGGCAGTACAAGTGAGTTGAATAAACTACTTAATGATTTAGATAATAAAGGAGATTAGTAATGGCTTTACCTAAGCAGAATACGATAACGTATTCTTTAATTGTGCCATCAACTGGAAAAGAAGTAAAATTTAGACCGTTTTTAATTAAAGATGAAAAGGATTTATTGTTAGCTCAGCAATCAGAAGATCCCAAATCAATGATTGATACGCTAAAAAATGTTATTAAAAATTGTGTAACTGATATTGACGTTGAATCATTAGCAACATTTGATTTTGAATATATCTTTACTCAAATTAGAGCTAAATCAGTTGGTGAAAATATTGAATTGTTATTAAAATGTGATAAATGTGATGATGAAAAAGCATTAGCAAAAGTTAGTATTGATATAACAAATTTAGAAGTAAATATACCTGAAAGTCATCAAAAGAAAATTCCACTATTTGATGACGTAGGTGTAATGATGAAATATCCATCTTTTGATACTATTGGTGAATTGACTAAAATTGATGAAACAGATATTAATCAAATGTTTGATTTAGTGATTGGCTGTATTGATCAAATTTATAATAGTAATGAAATATTTCATGCAAAAGAACAAACACGTGATGAAATGATTGAATTTTTAAATAATCTTTCATCAGAACAATTTAGTAAAATACAAAGCTTTTTTGAAACAATGCCAAAGTTATCAAAAGAAGTAGAATATGATTGCCCAGTTTGTGCATTAAAACACAAAAAAGTTATTGAAGGATTGCAAAGTTTTTTTTAATTAATCTCTCTCATGAAAGTTTATTTAACCATTATAAAATGAACTTTGCATTAATGCAGCATCATAAATATAGTTTAACTGAATTAGAAAATATGATGCCTTTTGAGAGAGAAATTTACATAGGGTTGTTAATTCAACACTTAGAAGAAGAAAAACAAAAATACGAGAGTAAAGCATAATGGCTATAATTAAATCAGAATTATCCGAAGGATTACAATTAAGTGTTAAGGCGCTTAGTGATAATGTACTTGTTTTAAATAAAAACATTGTTACATTAAATAAAACTCTTTCTGGAGAAAAATCTAAAGACGGTATGGGAGCTGAAGAAGCTCGTGAACAAAAATCTTTATTTTCAAGAATTGCTGATTATTTAAAAACGTTATCTGAATCTTCAACAGACAAAGGTGATTCAAAAGAAGGTAAACTTGGAGTTGGATTTACCGGCATTGCTATAGCTCTAGGTTTATTATATGGATATCTTAAAAAATATGTAGCAGTATTTGGCCAGGGTCTTAAAGCTATACTTAAAGCTTTAGATTTTAAATTGTTTAATGGCGCTGTAACTAAAGCTATAACAAAAATAACAAGTTCAGTAGTAAATTTTGCTACAAAAATAGGAAAGGTATTTACTGAATCTAAAGGATTCAAAGCTGTTAAGTGGTTAGTCACAAAAGTTAAAGCTTTCTTTGGCGCAATAATGAATGTTGCAAAATACATTGGTAGTTTCCTAGGAAAAATGTTTGGTATGGTTGGCAAAGTTTTTTCATTCTTTAAATCTATTACCGGTGGATTTTCATCTTTTATAGGAATATTTGGTAAGTTTGCTGCTTTAGCCGGAAGATTATTTTACCCAATTACAATTATAATAGGTTTAGTTGAAGGATTATTTAAAGCATTTGAAAGGTATAAAACAGACGGAATTATTGGTGCTGTATTAGGATTCTTTGAAGGTGTAGTTAATGGTATAGTTATGAAGCCATTAGATATACTTAAAGATATTGCATCTTGGATTGCAGAAAAGCTTGGATTTGAACAATTCTCAGCGTTATTAGATTCATTTAGCTTCGAAGAAATGTTTAGTGGATTAATTGATGGCATATTAAATATTGGTGAATATTTTACTAAAGCTTTAGAATGGGTAAAAGATAAATTTAAATCTGTTAAAGATGCTCTCACATTCTGGAAAAGTGATGAACCAAAAGAAATGGAAGAAAAAGAAGTTAAAGTAACAAAAACTTCAAAATCATATTCAGGTGGAGCTGCAGGCGGGGCGGGCGGTTGGCACGATGATGGCGAAGGCGGAAAAGTATGGAGATCTGATTCAGCTCAACGAAAATTTGAAAGATTAAATAAAAAAGCTAGTGGAAAGACCGCTGAATCAAAAGCTGAACCTGAAGAAAAAGTAATTGTTACTACAGGAAAATCAGCTAGAGAAAAACATCAAGCAATGAAACAACAGCAACTTGATAAACTTGCAGCAAATAATCAAAGAAGATATGATGAAAGAAAGCAACAAGAAAATGCTAAAGAATCAATGGAAAATTTCTTATTTCCAGATTCAGATGGAATGACTACTAAACCAAAAGCTGAAACTGAAGAAAAAGTAATTGTCACTAGAGGAAAAGCTGCTAGAGAAAAACATCAAGCAATGAAACAGCAACAACTTGAAAAGCTTGCAGCAAATAATCTAAAAAAGAAATCTGGTTCAGCAGATTCTATTGATAATGCATCAGCTGACGCAGATTTTGCAAAAAATAAAGGTTCAGGAAATAAAGGCGGGAATGCATTTGTAAATGCACCGCAAATTACATCTAATAATTCAACAAATAATAATTTAGTTAAACCACCTCCTAAAAATCCTGATAGTTCACTGAATTCATATTACAGACAGAAGTACATATAAGAAAGGGGCCGAAGCCCCTTTTTCTTAGTCTTGATCCGCTATCTTTTGAAAATAACTCATTACATCATCGTCATCATCTGAACTGAGTGAGGGTTCAGGTGCTGCCGAAGCTACAGGTTCAGGAGCAGGTGTTGCTCTATATTCTGGAGCTGGTTGTGATGGTATATCTTCTTGTACAAGATCAGAAGCAGAAGTAGCTACGCCACCTTCACCACTAAGTACTTGATCAAGTTTAGTTTTTAGTTCTTCATAAGATTTGAAATTCTTACGATCTAGAAATTCTGCTAATCTATATTGTTTATTAACAATTTCTAAGATTGCTTCATCTGATGGTGCAACAGGTGCTGGATCAGAGAAAGATGATGAATCATAGTTAGGATAACCTTCAACTTTTTTCATTCTAAGTTTAAAGTTAGCGCCTTCCCATAAATCAAACACATTCACAGGTTTCTCATCTTCAAATGTAGGTTTAGCTTTATCCATAATCTTATCAAAGATACGTTTACCATATCTAAATAACATTACTTTACCTTCATTTTCTGGGTTTGCAGGATCAGCAATAACAAGAATATTAGAGTAGAAATGTAATCTACGTTTTTGTTTTCTTGCAATTTCTTTATTGGCTTCTACACCAGAATTCCATAACTTAGAATTCAATTCACCAACCGGATCACTTTCACCTAGAGTAGTTAAAGAGTTCTCGATGTACCAACGACCACCAGGGCCTTGGAAACCGTGTGAGAATACTTTTACCCAAGGTAATTCGTCATCAGGGTGTTTTGGTAAGAAGCGGATTGTCGCAGTAGCGTTACCTGCTTTGTCAGGTGTTGGTTTCCAAATACGATCATCTTCATAATTGTTTTTGGATTGCTGACCTGGGTTTGCGATAGATTCAAATGCAGATGAGATCTGACTGAAATCTTGGTTGCGGGATTGTCGTAACGTATTAATATCCATAGTATTTCCTTAGTATTTGCGTAGTATTAATGTTAATATATTGTCGTAAGAAATTCATTAACTTGTTTCTCAATCTTATCACGATTGTATTTGACAAAGCCTTTGAGCTTTTCAATACGTAATATATCATTCTCTAGTAAAATCAATGATGGCTCCTGTTTCCATTTTGCTATCATTGGTATGAAATCATTTAATATAACAATTGATTCCATACATATCAATTTTCCAAGATATAGTTTTATTATATATGGAAACTGATTTAATGTACAATTAATTATCTGATCTAAATTATAATTATTCTTCTCAGATTCTAATTGTATTGTATTTATATCATTTAGAAAGGTATGTGTAATACTTTGCTTTCTTTTTATCCATTGTATGTAATTCTCTTCGGCTTCTTCCATACCATATATGATATTATCATTACCGATAGAAAGATTAGCTACAATGAACTGTATGATATCTTGGTCTTTTGGAAACTTTCTTGCAAGCTTCTCAAATAAGTATTTATCATTTCGTGCATCAAATGCTGCGTAAGATCCTTTAATATGACCTTTGTTTTCGAATACGTTAAACTTTTCTTTTGTAAAGTGTAATTTTAATGCTATATAATACCTAAAAGCTTTAAACCCTGTCATATATCAAGTCGGGCCCTCTTTGGTAACATATTCTCATCCATCATATTGACAGCAATCTTTTGCTTTAGTGCTTTATTAACCATAGAACTTATATCTTCAGGATCAATAAAGTTTTCTTCGCAATATTGTAATACGGCTTCCATGTGAGTTAAGCCTTTTTCTGATACAATACTGTCAATATAGATAGCAAACTCTTGAGTATTCTTAAACATTTTACCTTGCATTAAATTAATCCCATATAATAATTAGCAAGTTTTAAGTCGCTATTAAGTTTTTGCCACTCTTTATATCTTACCTTATATGCTTTCCATATAGGATGAGATTGATCTTCAATAGCACTCATCTTTTCATCAAATAACTCTAAGTATTCTTCAAAGAAATTATCGAGTTCTGCTTTACGAAGTTCTAAACCTTCTTTAACAACTTCTAATTTCTTAACTTCTTTTCTGCGGTAGAGGTCAGCTAACATATTAGTCATTAGCAGATCCTTTCACAGCATTAAATCTTTCTTTTAAAAATCTAATCACTTGAAACTCTTTAGTAAAGA
>Ga0222714_10007325_pt1 | contig 10128 bp, 7 predicted proteins | sample C33_3DmetaG_FD_165048 | JGI IMG/M metagenome (GOLD analysis project Ga0222714, IMG submission 165048) | Estuarine water microbial communities from San Francisco Bay, California, United States - C33_3D | ecosystem: Environmental > Aquatic > Marine > Unclassified | place: USA: California... | reverse complement strand
AATGGCAACAATAAACTAGAAACATTTAAAAACATAAATAATAATAATAATAATAATAAATTAAATAAACTTGAAAAACAAGATAATAATAAAAATGATAATTTATTTACAACTAAAACACAAGATAAATTATTCTGGATATTTTATATTATACTATACGGATTTGATAAATATAATTTAAATGTTAATTTTGAGTTTAAAACTGAAAAACAATTTAAGATAAATTTAATTGATAAACTAAGAGAAAATAAATCACAAATAAAACAATTAAAATATAAATTATCTGATTTAGAGAATGAATTAGTAAATGAAAATAAAATTTCATTGAAAATATTTCATCTATTATGTTTTTTGTTTGATAAATCAGTATTATATATAACAAATAACATATATTATGATTTTAATTATGGAAAAGATTACAACATTGTTTATCATAATAATAATAATCCAGCATTATTAAATAACAATAATAATAATAATAATAATAATAATAATAATAATAATAATAATAATAATAACAATAATTTAATCGATAATATAAAAAAAAATTATTTATTAATTAATCCAGCAAAACCAATAAAAGGAATTACATCATATAAACTTAATGAATTGCAAGAAATAGCAATGAAATTAGATATAGATATAAATAAAGAAAGTAAGAAAAAAACAAAACAATTATTATACGATGAAATTAATTTTAAAATTAAAAAATTGATGTAAAAATATAAATAATATAAATAATATAATTTAACATTATATATAATGAAAAATAAAGAGTCAATAAACTCTATGTTATCTACATATTTAAATTATTTACAAGAAAATAATCAAGATAATATTGAAATGGAAATTAAATTTGGTACTGCAAAAAGAATGAAACCTATTACAAAAATACAATTTAATAAAGTTATAGAAAGATTAATTTCATTAAAATTTAAAAAATTAGAAGAACAGTCGCTTTTAAGAATCAATAACGAATATATAGATAATAAAACGGGTAGAGTAAATATATCAAATACACGATGCGAGTTATCAAATTTAAGTACAATCCAAAAATATTGCCAAACCGATAGTTTAAATGATTTAAACTATGATTTTGTATTGAAAGATTATATTTATATTAATGATGCTAGAGTCGAAAATTATGATAATAATGATTATAATTTTAGAGCATCTATTAAAAAAGAATTAAATTTAAATAATAGCGATGAGGCTAATAATATAATTACTTCTTGGAGGGATTCAAAAAAAATTTTTAGGTATTTAACAAGAAATTCTTTTGTTCATGAAGATTTGCCTTTTAAAATAGATATTAGCGTGGTTAAAACTTCACAAATTAAAAACAGAAATTATGTATCGCATTATAAATTTAAAGACTCAGGTACTTTAACATCTTATGAGAAATATGAAATTGAAATAGAATTAAATAATGAAATTATTAGAAATAAATATTTAAATAATTTAGAACTTCTAGAAAATAAATTAAAAAAAACAATAAACATTATTTTGTCTGGATTGCAAAATACAAATTATCCTATATCGGTAACTGAACAAACAAGTGTTTTACAAAATTATATGAAAATATTATGGAAAGATAAGGAGCCCAATAAAGTATACAGTAATAATTTTGTAGGACCTTCTTCATTTACATTACAATTAAATAATATTATTTCAAATGATGAAAATACTACTAATAATACTATATTAACCGATTATACTGTTACTGATAAAGCAGATGGACAACGAAAATTGCTTTTTATTAATAGTAAAGGAAAGATTTATTTAATAGATCAAAATATGAACGTGCAATTTACCGGTACATTAACAGGAGAAACAAAATATTTTAACTCGGTAATAGATGGTGAACATATTTTACACAATAAAAATAAAAAATTTATTAATTTATTTGCTGCTTTTGATATATATTACATTAATGGCGAAGATATAAGAACATATGGTTTTTATCCATCTCTAGATGATGATAAAACCAAGTTTAGAATACCATTATTAAATAATTTATTTAAAAACTTTAAACCATATAATATAAACAAACAAAAATTAGACAAATTACCTTTTAGATTTGAAGTTAAAAATTTTGAAGCAACAAACCAAAATAAAACAATTTTTCAGGCGTGTAAAATAATAATAGATAAAATCAAAAATAATTTATATGAATATGAAACGGACGGATTAATTTTTACACCATCAAGAACCGGTGTTGGCAGTAATCAAATTGGTAAAACAACAAAACCAATTAAAACTAGTTGGGATAAATCATTTAAGTGGAAACCAAGTGAATTTAATACTATTGATTTCTTAGTTTCTATTGAAAAAAATAGTAATAATAATGATATTGTTAAAAATATATTTAAAGAAGGTAATAATTTCAACGCTGATAATAATATAATTCAATATAAAAGTTTAATTTTAAGAGTTGGTTTTAATGAAAATAAAGATGGTTATATAAATCCTTGTAAAATTATTTTAGACGACAATATTCCAGAAAAATTAGAAAATCAAGAAGCTTACAAACCAGTTAGATTTTATCCAACAAACCCGTCCGATGATAATGCTGGTATAACAAATATTATATTGCACCAAAATTCAAATAATAATAAAATAATGTTAACAGATAATAATGAAATTATTGAAGATAATATGATAGTAGAGTTTAAATATGATACAACAAAACCAGAAAAATGGAGATGGATTCCTTTGCGAGTTAGATATGACAAAACAGAAGATTTGAGATCTGGTAATAATAACTTTGGAAATGCATATCGGGTTGCCAATACTAATTGGCACTCTATTCATAATCCGGTAACAATAGAAATGCTAACAACAGGTAAAAATATACCAGATAATTATGATAACACCGATATATATTATAATCGTATCGGCGGGTATAAAGGAACAAAAGGATTACGAGATTTTCATAATTTATATGTTAAAAATAAATTAATTAAAAATCTGAGTAGACCCGGTATGACATTAATAGATTTAGCCGTAGGTAAAGGAGGTGATATTCCAAAATGGTTAAACTCAAAATTGCGATTTGTTCTAGGTATAGATGTTTCGCGGGATAATATTGAAAATAGAATAGATGGAGCATGTGCTAGGTATTTAAATTATAAAAAGAAACATAAAATAATGCCAAAAGTATTATTTGTTCAGGGCGATACTTCAAAAAATATTAAAAACGGAGAAGCTTTATATAGCGAGAAATCATATAAGTTAGTTAATGGTATATTCGGTATTGGAGCAAAAAGTGAAATTGAATTAGGAAAAAATGTTTATAATAATTTTGGTGTAGCAAAAAATGGATTTGATATATGTTCAATACAGTTTGCGATACATTATATGTTTGAGAATATTATTACTTTTAATAACTTACTTAGAAATGCTAGTAGTGTAACAAAAATTGGGGGTCATTTTATTGGAACAACATATGACGGACAGCAAATTTTTAATATGCTTAAAAATAAACAAGCAAATGATTCTATTTCAATACATGATGAAAATGATAAATTAATATGGAAAATAACAAAGCGTTATAATATAAATAGTTTTAATAATAATAATAGTTGTTTGGGAATGGCGATAGATGTATATCAAGAATCTATTAATAAAACATTTAAAGAATATCTTGTGAATTTTGAATATTTTGAAAGCGTATTACTTAATTATGGTTTTATTAAATTAAATAAAGATGAGTTATTAAATACCGGGTTTAAATCAAGTACAGGTAATTTCAAAGATTTATTCATCAATTTAGAAAATGAATCAAAAATTAATTTTAATAATTATTATGGCCAAGCAATAAATATGACAGATAATGAAAAAACAATATCATTTTTAAATAGATATTTTATTTTCAAAAAAATAAGAGATGTAAACCTAGAAGACATATATAATAATGAAATCAGTAAAATAAAACAAATAGACAAAAAAATTGTTAATAAAGGAAAAAAGAAAATGATTATATTAAAATAAATAACATAAATATTAATAAATATATTTAATTAACGAGTTTATATGTATATATTACCACATATTCAATATAATAAAAACATAAATAATTTAATTTTTTTAATAAATAATAATAATAATAATAATAATAATAATAATATAATTAATATTAGTTATAATAAATATTTAAAAAATATTTTATTATATGTAAACATTAATAGTTTTAATTTATATCGCGTAAAAACAAGTGATTATTTTAATAATAATGATAATAATATTGATATGTATTATCAAATGGTTGAAATAATTAAAATTAATAATATAATAATTAATAACAATTATTCAAAAAATATTAATATTTTTCATATAAATAATTTGAACGCTAATGCTGGATACGAAGATTGCATTAATAATTATACTAACGCTAATAGCAATGCTAATTATATTGGGAATGATAATGTTATTAATAATATTCATAATTATTATTTTGAAAATAATAATATGTATTTTAATAATAGACTAGATATAGTTATAGAAAATTTAAGAAGTAATAAAAGTCTATTAAATTTAAATAATTTAGTTATATCAAATTATTTTAATCCATTTAATAAAAATATAAAATATAATAATATTTTATTATATCAATTATGTATATCATTAACCGTTCAAAAATATAATGGAACTTTAATTTTTAAAATATATAATAGTTATGATTTATTAGTTTGTGAATTAATCTATTTATTATCAATGTTATATAAAGAGGTTTCATTATTTAAACCGACTAGTTGTTGTTACATTAATGGTGAAATATTTATAATTTGTAAATTTTTTAAATTACATAATGCGGATAATATAGTAAATGTTATATGCGAAATGTTTAATAATAATAAAAATATATTAAAAATATTAAAGTTTAAAATACCATATTTATTTATAAAAAAAATAGAAGAATATAATGCTATTTTTGGTCAAAATAAAATAGAAATAATTAATCAATGTTTAATTGAAAAAAATATTAATAAACAAGAACAATTAAGAATTAATTATTTAAAAAAAATATCTTCATTTTGTAAAATATTGAATATAGAATATAGAATATAGAATATAGAATATAGAATATAGAATATAGAATATAGAATATAGAATATAAAATATAGAATATAGAATATAGAATATAGAATATAAATTTACAAAATATAGATTATAATTTAAATATTTTATTATTATTTAAATTATGGAAGCTATAAGATTTATATACTCTACACTTTTACAAGAAAGAAATAAAAAAGAGAGATTTGATATGCTATTAGAACCATTACAAGCTATAATACAATTAGCGCTATTATCCGTGTATCCAATTGGTACAAAATTATCGATTTTAAATAATATACTATATATTCAAGAACCTGGATGGAACCAGGGTGTTGTTAGAAGTTATTATTATGATACAAAAGATGATCTAATTTATCTTTTTAGTGTAATTAAACGTTTTCACCAATTTTATATTTTTTTAAAAACTAATACAGACAAAAATTATAATGAATTATTTGAATTACTAATAATAATGTGTAAAAAAGGTTTAGATAAACTAATACAAACATATTCTAAAAGTGATCACGGTAATTTAACTCAAACTTTAAAAATGTATAAATCGCTATTAGATTCTCCTGGTGCTTTTACTATACATAATAAAGATGATGATAATAATATAGATAATATTTTTATTAAAATTACTACCTTATATGATAAATCACATTTTATAATAATTCTAAATATGTTAAAATTATTAAATAAAGATGTAAATAATTATCGTGAATATTCAAATAGTTTATATTATTTAACAAAACCAACAAATATTAAAATAAAAAAATGGATTAGCGATAATATTGTATTTTAAAATAAATTAAGAACATACGGTAGAATGTTTCCTATATTTTAATAAAGGTCTATTACAAATGGTATCTATTTTTGATTTAATAAAATAAGGTGAACCACCATATGTCCTATATTTACCAGCACTAGCAGCTGATGCCCCATATGCACTTTTAAAACTTGCTGCGTTATCTGTTATAGTATTATATTTTAATCTATGTAATCTAGATGAACATGACACCGCGCCTTGCGTATCATAATTTTTATTATTTGGTTTATATGTAAAATTAACTGAATTATTGCTATTGCAACCTGTAGCACATTCTAATGTTGAACGACTAGATGGAACATTAGGGTTATTTGCTATACCAGTTAATAATTGATTATATGTTTTACATTTGCTTTTCAAATAAGTTAAACTTGAATAACAATACTTAATATTAGGTTCTTTATTGTTTACAGGGTTGATTAATTTTTCAGTTTGCCCACTTCTAATTATAAATTTTTTGGGATCACAATTTCCACATTCACTTGATTTATCTTTAATAATTTCTTGTGTTAAATCTTTACAATTACTATTATGGCACAATACTTTTCTCCAATGTTTTAATGGTCTTGCTTTAAATGCCGCTGAATCGGTTGATTCCGTTTCTTGGTTATATTCATTTTTATATGAATATGAATTTATATTTATTAATGTCATATATTATAATATTATATTATATTATATTAATAATTATGAACAATAATATAATTAATTCGTTGATTATTATTTTTTCAATATTAATATGTTATTATTTATATGATTTATATTTTACAATTTATGAACCTATGGATAATTGTGATAAAACAAGTGATTATTTAAAACAAGATATAACTAAATTTGAAAATAAATTAGATGCAAATATAAAACAAATAAATAAATTAGAGCAAGATATAACTCTTATGAAAGATACTATTAATAATAATAAAACAAATCTTTCTCAACAACAACAACAAATTATTGATTTAAGTAGTGCTATTAGTACTACGACATCAAGTAATATACCTAAAATAGGTAATACTAACCCTGAAAAGGCGTCTAATATCATGGATGGTTTGAATTCAGGGGCTAATAGTGCCGGTATTACAAATCCTATCAAATAAATATTATAATGTAATCTATGTTTATTATTATAATATTTATTTATTATATATATATATGGCAGACGAAGATAGTTTTATAGGCCCAAATTATACATATCATGATAAAATTAAAAATCCTGTTAGTTTGGGTATGTCTCCCACAGGTAGTATTATCGATAATATAGACGGGTTAATTAGATATGGCGAGGTTTTAATTACAGGTGATAGTGATGCTACTGATTATTATGATCCAAATAATTTATTATACGGACAGTTCTATAGATCAGGACCTTTGGGTCCTAAATTTTTTATTAAAACTGGTGGTATGTGTACAAATGAACAAGGTGAACAAGTGCCAAGATCAGCATATATTAATAGCGTTCCCGATGGGAACATTCCAATAATATCAGATATGTTAGATAGTAAATTAGAAACTTTTAAAGGATTACTACCTGGTGTATTAAATAATGTGTCTTTTATAAATCCATTAAATTTATTAAAAGTATTTAGTAACACAAAAGAATGTAAAAAAGTTACATTAGAAACAATTGATCAAAATGATGTAAGAAAATATGAAACCAGATATTTATTAACTTCTGATATAGAAGATATGGATCCTTGTTGGTTTCCTTGTGATTCATCTGGAATAAGACACAATCCAGACTATAAAAAATCAAATAAATATTGTGATACAAATTGTATCAATGATTCTACACAAAAATATTTTCAAGTTTACCTAGCAGAAAGGGGAAAGTATGACGATGAAGATGAAGATGCTGATGCTGATGCTGGAGATGATGCTGATGCTGGCGATGACGCTGATGCTGGCGATGATTCTACCGAATCATTTACAAATATAGTAGATTTAAGTAATTTAATTGATAAATATAAATTACCAGAAAATTTATTAATCCAATTATACTTTTTTTGTTTAGGATTACTTATGATTTATTTTATAATGAAAATGATACAGCGACGATAATTCATTGTGTTATTAAACCGTAACAACTTTTGCTAAATTTCTTGGTTTATCTGGATTATAATTTTTATTTTTACTAATATTTAACGATAAATATTGAATAAATATATTCATTAATATATTTGTAAAACAATTTTTTGTATTTTCAATAAAAAGACAATTCTCTTTATTTGATTTTAAAATAACATGTTCATAATATGTTTTTGATGTAGTAATTGAAAAGATATTCGCATTTCTAGATTTTAATTCTTCGTAACAATTAATTAATTTATTTACGTTATTATCTTCTTTGACAAATAATATTACAGGAAAATTCGCTCGAATTAAAGCAAGTGGTCCATGTTTTAATGAACTGGGACTTATGCCCTCAGCATGTATATATGATATTTCTTTTAACTTTAATGACCCTTCATAAGAAATGGGTAACATGTCTTCTTTTCCAATTAAAAAACAACTTGGTTCGTTTATAAATGAATTAACCCATGTATTCATAATAGATATTTTATCATTTAGAATATAATCTATTAAATGAGAGAATTGCCTCAAATCTTGAATATATTTTACGCGCTTTAACTTATTTATATTATGTAATTGTGATATCCAAATACTTATTAGCGCTAAAACAATACATTGAGATGTAAATGATTTTGTTGAAGCCACACCTACTTCGCGTCCAGCATTTAAATAAACACCACAATCTACCTCCCTTGATATTTGCGAATCTACTACATTTACTGCTCCTATTAAAAAGCAATTTTGCTGTTTACAAATATCCAAACATTGCATTAAATCTCTTGTTTCACCCGACTGACTTAAAAATATTATTCCAGTTGTTTTATTTTGTTTAATATTTTTGTCGGTAAATTCACAACCATCAATATATTCAACATTTTCGAAATTACATAATTCTTTGAAATACATTGAACCTATCATTGCTGAATAATATGATGTCCCACACCCCAATATTATCAAATTATTTATTTTTTTAATTTCGTCTATATGACTTTCTAATCCGCCGAGTTTAACCATATTATTTGATAATAACCTTCCTCCAAAACTTAATGCCCTATTTGTCGAGTCAATTTGTTCAAATATTTCTTTTTCCATCCAGGACGTATAAGGTGAAAAACTTAATCCATGCTTATTTAATTGAAGGCTTAATGATTTATCTATTTTTTTTAAAGAGTTTGTTATTATAATCTCTCTTAAATCATTAGTTGAATTGTCTGATAGTTTTATTTTATATACATTATTACTAGTTAATTCATAATATTGTTTTACATTATTTTTAAATGCTGATATTTCTGAAACTATATAGGCTTCATAATTATTATAGCCTAGTAATAAAGGACTGCCTTTTCTAATTGAATATATTGTATCTGGTGTTAAATTACATAAAATAACTAATCCATATGTTCCTTCTAATTTTAAGCAACAACTATTTATTATCTGTTCAATTAAAATTGATAAATCTAAACTATTATTTGTTTTACTATTTGTTTTACTATATAAATAAGATAAATAATTAACTATTACTTCGGTATCTGTATCTGATTTAAAATTATTATAATTATTTTCTATTAGTTCATTTTTTAAAGTTTGATAATTTTCAATAATTCCATTATGGACTACCGTAAATAAGTTTTGCTGACAAGTGTGTGGATGTGAATTGTAGTCAGTTTTTGCTCCGTGTGTTGCCCATCGAGTGTGTCCGATTCCAATTATATTATTTTTATGATTTTTAGTTGTAGCTTTAAGTAAGTCTAAACTATCATCTTTATCAGTGCTAGCAAATTTGGTTGTTATAAAATTATTAGAAGCGTCAAATGTTGTTATACCAGCCGAATCATAACCGCGATTTTGTAGTTGAACTAATCCGTCAAATAAAATACTAAAACACCCTTTTTTATTATTAATATATCCTATTATACCACACATTTTAAAATATATAATATAAGTAATATAATTTTATTATATATTTTATTTAATTAATTATTTTTTTTGTCTTTTTATTTTTTTTGTGTTTTTCTTTTTTTGTGTTTTTCTTTTTTTATATCTACCTCCAAAATAACCTTTACTTTTACTTTTATTTCTTAATCTTGTTCTTGCACTTTTATTAAGGTGTGGCAATGATCCAGATTCAGGTTTTTTTTTTTTTTTATTATTTTTTGATAGATTTCGAA
>Ga0222714_10007324_pt1 | contig 10131 bp, 11 predicted proteins | sample C33_3DmetaG_FD_165048 | JGI IMG/M metagenome (GOLD analysis project Ga0222714, IMG submission 165048) | Estuarine water microbial communities from San Francisco Bay, California, United States - C33_3D | ecosystem: Environmental > Aquatic > Marine > Unclassified | place: USA: California... | reverse complement strand
CAAACAGTTTCAGCAACATTAAGTGGTGTGGCAGGAGCGATTGTTGGAAGAGCAGTCAATAATGGGCTCCAACCGATTATTAATGCTATTTCTGGTACAGTAACACAAGGGTGGGACAGCGCAACAAATTCTATTAAAAACGTTGTAGGAAATTGGAGCGGTTCGGGCGGTATTAACCTTAATAATCCTAATGATAACGTTGTTACCAGCGTATATGATCCGGATACTAGTTACTGGACCAATACATATAAAGATGGCAGCACGGCTGTTCTTGATCCTTTTAATAATGTGATATCTAGCACAGGTCCGTCGCCTTCTGGTTTATCTTCTGGCTTTGGTAGTTGGTTCAGTGGAACTCCTGGAACAAATGCAGACTCTAGTGTATTGTCACCTGGATACGGCGTTGGCATAGTATTGGATGGGTCAGGCAATCCAATACAATCAGGTTCCGGATTCCTATTTAGTGGCGGCACGCCAGATCAAATTCCATTTAGCAAAGATTTTTATCAATACGACGATTTTGCTAGTGGCGGGGTATTTACTACAGGCCCTACTTATGACGAGACATTTACTACCTGGAGTTACAATGCTAGCGATTATGCAGATTTACTCCCTTAACCAAGCATTTTAAAACACAATGGCCGATACAACATACAACCCTCAACAACCAAGTAACTTAAATTCCAGTGGGTCTACTAAGACCACAAGGTATTTCAATAACTTTTTTACACCAACTTATACAGTAAGTTCCAATGTTAACGATGCAATATTAAGTTATTTTCAAGAACAAACTGGAGACTTGGACAGCGCAAAACTGCTATCTCAAGCAGTAATTGATACAGCACAAGCACAACGAGAAGACCCGATGGCAGTTCTAGATCAATTTAAACAATTACCAGAAGGCCAGTTAAACGGAATTCTTGCATTATATTTGAATACTAGTAGAGTTAATACCAGCTTTTTAGGTATAGAAAACGCACCAAGAACAAATACTTTAACTAATAGATTAATTGTAGTATAATGGGAAAATACGCACAAGGTAAATTTCAAATACAGAATCCCAACAAGTATATAGGTAAAGGATTACCTACATATCGTAGCAGTTGGGAATTTGCGTTCATGCAGTTTTGTGACAATAACCCCGCAGTTCTTCAATGGGCGAGCGAAACCATACATGTAAACTACAGAAATCCTTTTACAGGAAAAAATACAATATATGTCCCAGACTTTTTAATTATCTATATGGATAAAAATGGAAAACGTCACGGAGAAGTTATCGAAGTAAAACCCACTAAAGAAACAACAATGGAAGCAGCCAAAACACAAAGGGATAAAGCAGCCGTTGCACTAAACATGTTTAAGTGGGAAGCTGCCCGAAAGTTTTGCGCCGCACAAGGATTGAATTTTAGAGTAGTTAATGAACAAGACATTTTCCATGGCGCCAAAAAACGTTAAATAACGGTATGACCAAAAAGTTAGAAGAACTATTTAATTTACCTGACCAAGTGTCTGAAGACGCTAGTCCGGAAGAAACCATGACCGATATTGAAACTAAACGTGAAGTGTTTCAAGAAATAGATACTGCTATTGATAAGATTGACGAGGCTCTACCCACAGTACGTGATTTAACTGCAAGCGATGCAGAGTTGGATGAACTTGCTGATTTGGCAAAAAACAAATTCAATGATTTGATGGATTTGGGAATGAATATGGAAGCACGATTTAGTGGTACAGTATTTCAAACTGCCGGAACATTATTGGGTCATGCTATTACGGCTAAACAAGCTAAATTGGACAAAAAATTAAGAATGGTAGACTTGCAGTTAAAGAAAATGCGTTTAGACCATCAAATCAAAAAAGACAGCGGTGCAATCGAGGACGATGCAATTGAAGGTAAAGGCACGGTTATTGACCGTAATGCTCTTCTTGCCGAAATCCTTAATAAACCAAAGCAATAATTAGCAAAAAACGCTAAATATCTAATAATAGGAAAAATTATGAAATCTTTTAAAGCCTATCTGACAGAATCAATTCGTACATACGATTTTAGAGTACGGATTGCAGGCGAAGTAACTGCTGAGGCCGTTAGTAAAATGAAATCATCTCTAGAGCTTTATAAGCTAGAGAGCATGAGTAAACCTAAGCGCATGCCAATTCAAGAAACTAACTTGTTTCCTAGCATGGGCCCAGTAGAAGTTAATGTATTTGATGTTAGTGTTGCATATCCTTGCAACGATGATCAGGTACGTAATGCACTTGCTAGTTGCGGTTGTTTTGCGGCCGAGTGCATTCGTGTTAACGGACAAGGCGGCGCATTTGAAGCCATTATGGACGGTACTGAAGTTAGTAATCGAGGCGGCAAAGAAGGCGAAGCAGTTCTTGATGAAGAAGAAATGAAAGCCGAACCAGTTCCCAAAGACCTAGTAGGTGATGCACGTATTCCTAGCCTAATTAAAGAACTAGAAGAAACACGCAAATACGAATACCCAGAAGCAGGAAAATAAACATGAACAGCATTTACGACATCTTAAACAAACTAAACAGCATACAACCTGCTACAGAAACTTCTGAAGTACCCTCAGTCAAACAAAAGTCTAAACTGCAAGAAAGTATCGACACCGTTAGTGAAAAATACATGGGTTTTAAGAAAGTGGCCGCAGCCGCAAAAGCAGGCGGAGCAAAAGATCCTGACGCAGTTGCCGCCGCAATTGGTCGTAAAAAATACGGAAAAGAAAAATTCCAAAAAGCTGCCGCTACCGGCAAGAAACTTGGCGAAGAGCAAGGATCAAAAAGATTATCTATCGGTCAACAAATGGCTCGTGATGGAATTACATATAGCGTAGAAAGAGAAAAAGAGCTAATTGGCATTATTGGTGACTATTTGGCAAAGAACGGCCACAGCGAAAAAGCAATCCGTTATTATCTAAGCTACGACGAGGACTTTGTTCCTGACACACTGAGCGAACTACCAAAAGAAGGTGTGGCGGAAGGCAGTGGAGATAAAAGTTTTGAAGACATGAACCGTGCTGAACTGTTGGACTACTTGAACATGAGTCCAAAAGAAGCAGCCGACATGTCCAACAAAGACCTACGCGATGCCTGCGAAGAAAAAACCAAAGACGTCAGCGAAGTAGCACCTCCTGGAGCCAAAGCAGAGCGTATGGTTAAGCATATTAAAAAAGGCTATGCTAAGGACGGTAAACTAACAAAGGTAGAAAAAGCCAAAGCCTATGGTCGTGCTTGGAAAGCACACAAAGCAGGTAAAGTAGAAGAAGCAGTTGCTTCATTGAAGCCGCTACTAGATGCGGGCATGACTGCTAAACAAATTTCTGAAGGTTGGGAAGACATGATGAAGGCTGTTAAAAAACAGCATAAAGATCAAGTTGGAACAGGCAAGTTTGATAAAAAGAAAGTATCAACCGGCACAGTATATACACGTAAGTATGATGCAGACGGTATGAGCAACACTGACGACGAAGTTAAAGCAGATGGCGAAAAGCGTGGACGTGGTCGTCCTAAGAAATCCGCTTTTGAATCTTCTATCGATCGATTAACAGCAGAAGTATACGGTGACTTGCTAGCAGAAGGCAGTCCATATGCTTATCGTCCAAGCGGTTCAGACATCGCTGGCCCAGGTAAAAATACATTAGGTTCGCAACTTAAAGGATTAGGTAGAGACTTGATCAACAAGATTGCACCTGATGACGAAACACTACTAAAAGACTTAGAAAAGAAAACAGTTGGCGAAGCAAATGCTCCAATTGACTATGACAAAGTTTTAGAGGCCATTGCTGCCTTGTACGGTGATGACATGTGGGAAAATGATGCTATGCAGGATCTGGCTAATGATCTTGAACAAGCAAGACCAACTGATCAAGAATTAGATTTTATCATTGCCAACGGCAAGTTACCCAAGCGACTGGCCAACATACAATTCACAGCAGGCGACGATGTACAATTCGGAGAAGCAAAAGTCAAAGAAGACGATGGCGAAGAATTAAGTTACGAGCAAGAACAATTACGCCAGTCAATTGGTGACGATATGTTTGATGCTGTCAAATTAGCAGTCGAACAAAGCGCAGAAATACCAGAAGACATATACGATGCATTGTATGACTATTATACTGAATCAGGCGAAATGCCGTACGGTACTGCGAAAGCTCGTGATGGCGACCCGGTAGAATGGATCCAAGAACGTTTGGGTCAACTATTTGATAAAATGACAGAGGAACATAACATGGATAAAGAATTAGCAGAAATGATGAGACTTGCAGGTATGCAAGTTAACGAAGAAAAGTGCAAAATATGCGGAATGGATCCTTGCGCATGTGATCACGATCATGTTAAAGAAGATGACATGGAAGAAGGCAACGAGTTCTCTGGAGCATTAGCCAAAGCGAAAGCCGCTGGCGCCAAAGAATTTGAAGTTGATGGCAAAAAATATCAAGTTAAAGAAGACGAAGAACAAATTGACGAGTGCGGAATGGAACCAACCTCTATGCCAATGGGTGAATTAACAATTTCTGGTAGCCCAGAAGCGTTAGCCGCAATGTTAAAGTTAGCTGGTTTACAAGCGCCTGCAATGATGGAGCAGCCAGTAGAAGAAGAAAAAGATCCACGTTACGAAGCAAATACTACTCCTGAAGAAGAAGTAATGCCTGTACAAGCACAGATCAAAGGCGGTAATGGTGAAGTTGCTGGTATGGAAAAAGCAATGCACAAAGATGGTGCCGCACGTTTCAGCGACAATCCTTTAGCAATGAAAGAAAGCATCGACGATCTAAGCGAAATGGGCCGCGATCTAATGAAAGCCTACGAAAGTATTAAGATTCAGAAATGAAATTATTTGAACTAGAAGCATTAAGCGAAACAATTGAGATCGGAGACGGCTTCGATTTTGAACTAGGTGATTTGGTTATCGAAAGCCAAATCATCGGATTTACCATCGACGGCGTTATTGTCGAGTCCGATGTTATTACCCGCAAACTTCTAGAATGTAGTGGAGCTTTGTTAGAAGCAAAGTATCAAGGCCGAGAAGTTTCGCTAAACAAACCCATGCAAGGGGACGTTAAAAAATTTAAAGTATATGTTAAGAACAAAAAAGGTAACGTAATAAAAGTTAACTTTGGAGATCCTAACATGCGTATTAAAAAGTCTAACCCAAAACGCCGTAAGAGTTTCAGGGCTCGCCATCGTTGTGATACTGCTAAAGATAAAACAACAGCACGTTACTGGTCATGCCGGAAGTGGTAATATGAAAATCAAAGACATCATTCTAGAAAGTTCTAAACAACGTGCTAAGCCACCCAAACGTTACCATGAAGCGACTCGTGGTCTGCACACGTTCGGCAATGATTATTCGACTTATGACATGTATAGACTGATGCTAGCAGTTGCATGCAGTGATGGGGTTAGCGAGTTACCGGATCATGTAGTTCCTGAAAACTGGATAGGTCTAGACGGGGTATCTATTCCTCTGTCACAATCAGAGCATGACATGTTAATGCAAGCCTATAAAAAACTAGGAATAGATTCAAGAGATTTGAATCGGGGCGATTTACGTAGTAAAGAATTAAAGATAGTTAATACATCAAGTCCGGTTGCTAAACGTAAAACAAACAAGTACGGTGTCTAATGGACGAGTTACAAGAACTTAAAGCCTTAGCAGGCATTACTAATCGTCCCCAATGGCAAGAATATAAAATCGGACAGCCTGAAAACATTAGCCACACAGGTACAGAAAAAGCAGAACTACAGCGTAAACATGATATTAAACCGGGAACTGATGCTTGGTTTAAACTTTGGTTTAGTTTGCCATACCTTACCGGCGAAAAACCTATTTAACTGGAATCTCCAACCCCAAATACTGGTACCAACTATCGTGTCCGACATGAATAGGACGTTGCTTCCATTTGTTTATTAAATGAAAATGATCGGGTTTGAACGGCGACCGCATAGGTTTCCAATGCTTAGTCGATTTTTTATGATTGCAAGGTTTGCAAGCAGTTACACTATTTTCCCATGTTGTTTTTCCACCTTCACTGCGAGGAATAACATGATCCAGTGTTAGTTCTTTATGATCAAAAGTATCACCGCAATATTGACATTGGTACAAGTCACGTAAAAATAAATTACTTCGACTGAACTTTGCAGCCTTTTTGAATTTAAAATAATCTTTAGTAACGCACACAGCCGGAACTTTCAATGTTAAATGTTCGCTATGTAGTTCCCAATCGTCATACACTTCTAATACAGTAACTCTGTTTAAAAAATAAAGTTTAACGGCGTGTTGCCAGCTGATAACGCTTAATGGAAGTATACTAATAGGATTGAAGTCGCTGTTTAACAGTAAAGTGTTTGACAATTAAAGCCTCATATGGTTGTAAATACTTATTCTACAGTAAGTATTGCACTTTTACAAGTGATATGAATACCAAAGTTAAATACTATATATGGCTAAATCATTAGAAGGCGTCTTAATTAAAAAACCTCACTCTCGGGAAACTTATACCGAGAAGCAACTTCGTGAGTTTGCAGCCTGTGCTGATCCAGATAACGGTCCACATTACTTTATGGAACATTTTTTCCATATACAGCATCCAACCAGAGGCGGCATGTTGTACGTGCCATACAGTTATCAAAAAACATTAATTGATACTTACCATAAAAATCGTTTTAGTATCAGTATGTTGCCTCGACAAACAGGTAAATCGACCACAGCCGCTGGATTTTTATTATGGTATGCAATGTTCGTACCTGACAGTACTATTTTAGTAGCCGCTCACAAATACACTGGTTCGCAAGAAATTATGCAACGTATTCGATATGCATACGAAGCATGCCCGGATCATATTCGTGCAGGTGTTACCAGTTATAACAAAGGTAGTTTAGAATTTGACAACGGATCACGTATTGTTAGTACTGCTACAACAGAAAATACTGGACGCGGTATGTCAATTACACTACTATACCTAGACGAGTTTGCATTCGTACGACCTACCATTGCTCGAGAATTTTGGACTTCTATTAGTCCTACACTAGCAACAGGTGGTAAAGCAATTATTACATCTACACCCAACAGCGACGAAGATCAGTTTGCACAAATATGGCGACAAGCCAATAAAACATTAGATGAATATGGAAACGAACAAGAAGTAGGCGCGAATGGATTCAAAGCGTTCAGCGCACATTGGAGCGAACATCCTGACAGAGACGAAGCGTGGGCAGAAAGCATGCGAGCTCAGCTGGGCGAAGAGCGGTTTAGACGAGAAATTGGATGCGAATTTATTATATATGACGAGACGTTAGTTAATCCTATCATGCTAACTGAGATGGCAGGAATTGAACCTGTACAAAAACAGGGACAAGTTAGATGGTATAGTATGCCCAAGAAAGATAATGTTTATTTGGTAGCGTTAGACCCTAGCCTAGGCACAGGCGGAGATTATGCGGCTATTCAAATATTAGAATTACCCAGTATGAAACAAGTCGCAGAATGGCAACACAACAAAACTACAATTCAAGAACAAGTAAAAATAGTTAGCGAACTTACTAAGTATCTGACAGACGAAATCGGGTGTAGTGAGACAGATGTTTATTATAGCACAGAAAATAACACTATAGGCGAAGCTATTTTAGTTACTATACAAGAATATAGCGAAGAAAATATTAAAGGTATATTTCTTAGTGAGCCTGCAAAACCAGGATCTGGAAGAAGATATCGCAAAGGGTTTAACACTACAAATAGAAGCAAATTGACCGCTTGTGCTAAATTCAAAAACTTAGTAGAAACTAAAAAATTACACATAGCAAGTAAGGCTCTTGTTAGCGAACTTAAAACATTTGTTGCTAACGGTAGTAGTTATGCAGCCAAGCCAGGCGAACACGATGATCTCATTATGGCTATGTTATTAGCTGTGCGCATGGCAGTGTTATTGAGAGATTTTGATCCTAACTTAGATGAAAAACTAAAAGACGGATCAGACGAAATACTATTGCCAATGCCCTTCATTATGGTATAACAGGATAAATATTAAACCATGCTCGAAATAGAAAAAATCGCAGAAAATTTATTTGACAAGATTCGTAGTCGTTTCACTGACATCAGTATAGGAGACGAGACTGCGAAAGCTACAGTCGACCCAACTAAGGCACGTTTCTTTAACTTTAATTTTGTTACAGACGATACAGAATTTGGGAATATAACTATCAGCTTAATCGACTCTCAAAGTTTAAAAATATATTACGATCAAGAAATTGATCGAAAAATGACAAAACAACAGCAATATGCATGGTATAGTTTTCTTAAAGATTTAAGATTATTTGCAAAACGCAACTTATTAACGTTTGATATCAGAGATATAGCAAAAAGCGGACTTAACGTCAAAGACCTACAACATTTAAACAAAGATGCAGATGTATACTCATCGAATGATATTACAGAAAGTAAACTTTATGGCACAACACGTAGTAGCTACCAACAGCTAGAATCTGTACGTATTATTGCAAGACATAGTAAGCCGGTGGACGAACAACAGCTCGGTGCAAGAGCAAGAAATATAAAAGCAATCTACATTGAGAACTCAGAAGGTGAACGATTTAAACTACCCGAAGGCACCACACTAAACGGCGCAAGAGCCTATGCTCGACATGTTAAAAACGGCGGAATGATACACGATGAGTTCGGACAACACATTAGTCAGATGATTAAAGAAATGTCCGACCTCAAATTGTTTGCCCGTAACATGCGCGGCAAGACTTTTGAAGATGCAGAAACTATGGCTATGGTAGAGGCTGCGATTGATCATTATGGCACATTGCACCGAGACCTTTTCGGATTACGAGGACAAAAAGGTTATGAACGATATCGCGAATGTTGGACAGGCGGCACTGCATTAGAAGAAATTAATTTAGACGAATTGAAAGACAGATTTACCCGTAGGGTATTTGATGAGCGTCTAACTGATGCATTGCCTTTAGTCTATAAAGCATATCAGGATCGCAAGAATTCAGTCGGTGAAGAATTTGAATCCTGGGCAGACGACATAGTAGAAGGTACATGGGCGACTTTGGGTGATGAAGAAGACGATGAAGAACTAAACTCTCAAGGCGAACGTGATAAAGGCTTAATGGGCGATGACGAGCGTGACGAGGATGATGTCTCTGAAAATTTGTTTGCAAATGACATGGATGAGCCAGGCAATAATAACGAATTAGACGAGTTGTTTACTAAAAACGGATTCGAATTTACAGTACAAGACGGCAAATATTATTTTGAAAGCAGTGAAGAATTAGAACGTGCTAAAGACATTATTGCGTCGTTCGATCCTAACATGGAATTCCCGCCAATGGCTGTTAAAGGCCAAAACAATACATATGGTGCAAGTACAAATGATTTTGAATTAGGCGGATATAGTTCAGGTGTTATGGAAGACACAATGGGCATGAAAGATCCTATAGTTGTTATCTATGATGCTAGCGGCAAATATTTGGACAAGTTAAATTTAAGTGCCGCGGCTAGCAAATACAACTTAAATGCTAGCTCAGTAAAACAACAGTTACAAAATCAAGACATGACAAAAGTTGGAAACTTGACTATCTCTACGCCTATGTCAGGACAGTCTGTAGAAGAAGACCAGTTAAACGAACTAGATATATTGGCACCAAATACAACTTATTTTAAAATGAGCGACGGTTCGTTTATCAAAGCTGATTGGAGAAGTACCCAGTCTCTAACTAATGACCATGCTTCTTTTGCAAAATTTGAAAGAGTGTCTCCCCAAGTTGCTCAAGAACTAGGATTGAATAATAAATTAAATAGAACAATCGCCAGTAACAACCCCGGTAGCGCAGGACCATTAACAGCGAGATCTGTTAACGTGGTTGATTTAGATAATCCGAGTGCGATACTAGGGGATACCACTCCGGATGGTCTAAAATCAAAATTAGTACAGTGGGTACAAAGTCACCCTAAGCAACAGGCGCAACAACCTGCTCCGCAACAGGCGCAACAACCTGCTCCGCAACAGGCGCAACAACCTGCTCCAGTAGCAGAAGACTTTGATATTAGTTTTATCAAAATTCTGGCAGGTTTAACCAAATAATTTGACGACAACCAAAAGCACAAGTACA
>Ga0222714_10007323_pt1 | contig 10131 bp, 9 predicted proteins | sample C33_3DmetaG_FD_165048 | JGI IMG/M metagenome (GOLD analysis project Ga0222714, IMG submission 165048) | Estuarine water microbial communities from San Francisco Bay, California, United States - C33_3D | ecosystem: Environmental > Aquatic > Marine > Unclassified | place: USA: California... | reverse complement strand
AAGTAAAGGCCCAACCATTAAGGGCGCGAACAAACAAGCCACTAGGTGTGGCCCCAGAGCTTTGCACTTGATAAATAAGAGTTCCAGAAGAATAACTGGTGGGGCTAGGTAGTCCGCTAAGTAATATTAAAACTGAAGGTTTTCCTGCAGAAGTGACCACGCCGCTAGCAAGTATTGCTCCACTGGCTAAAATCGCAGTATTTGCTGTGGTGGCGGAAGTTGTTATCGCGCCACTGGCAATTATGCAGGAGTTAGCTTGAGTAGCAAAAGCTGCTGTATCCGCAAGACCAGCGTATATTTTTGTCCACGCTGAGCCCGTCCATACTTTTAAATAAGGATTACCCGCCGTGGCGTCTGTCCACAGCTCTCCAATTGAGTTTCCCGCTAACCCTACAGGCACCGCATTAGGTGCTGTAGTCCCATAAGGGGTAGGTCCAATTTTAACTATGTTTCCCGCAGAGTCTTCAAAATAAACTCCTGGATCAGCAGCACCAAAGTTTATGGATAACTCGCCATTAACAAGAATATTTCCACTAGGTCTATCTGAAGCATTACCAGATCTTTTAGATAAGATCGTAACTGGCGTTGAAGTCATTTTAGTAAGTTCCTCCGTTTATAAATGAGGGGGGAGAACTAGGAGGTACTAGATTACCATTATTATACTGACCTCCGTCTATGCTGTTCGGAGAGCTGGTAACAATAACTCCATTAGCATATGTTCCTCCGTCGTAAGTTTCCTGAGGTAAAGTACCAGGATTTAATGGGTTAAAATCGTCAATTGTAAATAATTCAAAATTTGTATCTTGTAGTTCGGTAAGATCGTCTAATTGACCAAAATTTAGCGTTTTGGCAATCATATTATATTTATCAGAATAGAGTAAATGCTTAGGCAGCCCACTTAAGGAAGGACTATAACGTTGCCACCAAACAAGATCTTCTTCTCGTTTCAAATAGCTTATTTGTTTTTTTAAATCAAGCTCAAATTTTTCACGGTAGTATTCGTTCATTGGTTCATCATTTGGTTGAGGTAACCGAAATGATGTAACATCCGACAAGTTAAATCTTCTTTGCATATCCCAGAAAGAAGCGTATATATGTTTACACCATTTAGGTTGAAAATAAAATAAAAATGGATCTGAATAATTAGCTGTATCTGAGTACACAGGAGCGGTATAAATTTTATTTAAATAAATAAAACCAAAGGTCCTCACATAACCAGGATAATCAGCTGAGGATGCTTGTCGAGTAGGAGCATTTGGACCTGCATCAAAATAACCAGGATCTATGTTGAGTACTTTTGTATAAGGGTATCGTTGTTTCAAAGAAAGATTATAGAAATTAAATCCTTCCCTATTTAAAAAATCTTGACACGAACACTGAACTCGTATTTCAGTGGTTAAAAATTCACCAACAGCAGGAGGTCCTGTAGCGGGAACAACAATTGTGTTGGCATCAACCACGGACCAACTTGCATTTTCTGAAAATGAAAGAAATAATGTGTTGAAGTCTGGATTTATACTCGGGGTAGTTACTACTCCGTTAATACCTACTGCTACAACTGTGTAGTTGTTATATCCAAACTCTTTTTCGCTACCATCCGCTCTAAACCTATTGGATAATACCTCTCCAGCGAAATAAGAAATAGGAGAACCAAATTTTTGACTTAAAACAACGGCATAAGTTGTATCGTTGTATTGAGTTACAGATTGAATTGAAATACCAAAGTCCAAAAAGTTAAAAGTATCTCGTGGGCGAATACCCACCATGTGCATTCTGGTATCGGCACGGCGCGTTGGATATACAAAGAATAGACCGGGTATGTAACCTCCTACACCAGCAGTGCCTGAGACGTAATATTTAAAAGATGAATAAACTAGACCGCTGTACGCACCTTGTGCATACATACTAAGTTCGTAGCCACGGCGCCAACGAACCCAAAGGGAAGCATAATCATAGTCACTTAAAATACTAAAATCTTTTGTACCAACTGCAGGTCTGAACCTACGTTCAAAAGGTAATGGGTTTATAAGTTGAGATTTATTGTCAGCACCAGCAATGTTTGAAATAGATTCAAAAGAGCCAAGTGACTTTTGGTTCTTAAAGGAAAAACTGTCAGAACCTTTTTTGCGAGACACGGATCAATAGAACCCACCTTGCGCAAAGACAGTGATACCAGAGGGGCTTAGACCACCAGAAACTGCAGCTGGGCCGTTACCTTTGTAACCGACACAAAGAATGTATCCTTTTTCAAGATAAAGCCCTTCGCCTTTACCTACCTCTATGGGACGAAGAAGATTTGTATCACCAACACCAGGCACAGGAGCATTTATAGCGGGTAACTCAATCCTTTGAATATTGCCTTCGGTGGAACCGCTGAGTCCGACTTCAACTTTTGACAACATCAAAGCTGTTGAAGTTGAAGGTGCTGATTGATTTGGAGCATATATATAAAAAATTAATTCACAGCTTCGAATACCTCCTCTATCTGGATAACCTTCATTACTTACTATAAAAATATCTTCGACTAAAGCAGCATCTTCTGTAGGCAAGTCACCCACGCGGACGAGTTGAACTAGATTTGAAAACGAAGGATTTGTTGGGTCTATAGTTGATGTACCACTATTGATCTTAGCTCCTCTTAAAAAAGGGCGATCAATAAGGCAAGGTTGCTTGTTTGTGGAAGTAGAAGCCATTTAAAACTCCGAATGTCCTGCACAACTATTGGGTTTGGTTAAAGTCTAGCGCGTATTCTTTAGGCTATAGAGACGAGCCAGTAGAAGCTGATCTTAAGTAGTCGCCCATGTTCTTGTTAAACAACCCGGCAAAAACAGCAGCTAATCCGGCAGTATTTGATTTAGGGTTATTTAAATAATCAGTTAAGAGATCCCCACTCATACGTTGTTTCGAGTTTGCTAATAACTCTTTAGAGTAACCAGTTGGGCTACCCTTAGTAGCTCCGATAAGGTCTCCGGCAACTCCAAAACCCATACCTATAGCCGAAAGCCAATCAAAATCCTTAGGTTTGTTTCTATCAATACTATATTTAGACGTATCGACTCCAACTCCTTTACGGAACGCTAAATCGACATCTGAAGGACTAGACCCATAAAAACTCGGCGAAGACGCAACTCCAAAGGTTGCTGACTCAATCGGCTGAAAACCGCCAGAAAAATCAAAATCATTAAAGGGCATGACTACTCTCCTGGTTTAATTGCCGAGTAAGGAAGGATCCATTGACATTTTACCTAATTTAAGCTCCATAGCCCTTTTTAACATCTCGTCTGAAATTTGAGCCGTTGCTTCCGCACGTTCAGGTGCTTGATCTATAAATTGTTCGGCTGTTTGCAAAGTTGGTTGAACAAGAGGTTGAGTAGCGTCGGCTAACTCAGTAGCTTCTTGACTCCCAGAAACATAAGCGTTAGCGTTAAAGTGACTATTAGCCACGGCATTTCGAGCCAAGTTAGTTCCCATAGGGGAGTTAACCATTGTTCCTTCTACGTTACTTGCCGATTGTTGATTTACTGGGTCACTAGACGATAACTCTCTAGGAGAAGGAAAATCAGAGCGGTTATTTAAATTCTGTTCTAACTGTTTGTTATAAACAGCAAGAGCAAGTCCTGGGTTTGACTCCGCCCACACGGCTAACTCGCGAGTAGCAGGATCTTGCGGTGAGTAACCTAAATTTTTCAAAATTTCAGGTAATAAAACTTTACCTGCAGCTTGCTGTGCTTGCATAGTCATCACATAATCGCGTTGCTCATCTGTTATTCCTTTAGGAGCGCCTTGTTTGGCGTATTGCTGTTTTTGTTCATTAACAGCTTGATCCCGTGCTCCGCTAAGCATTAATTTTGGCGTACCCATTAAAGGATTGCCTGCCATAAAACTTGGAGACTCCGGCATTGCTTGAGCCGAAGCCACGCTGTTAAGTAGGCTTTCTAGATCCGCTGCTTTTAGTCCAGAGGTAAGAGAACCCAGATCACGAGTTTGTACACCACCCGTGGCGGTAGCTAGTTCCCTTGCTGTTGGAGTAAGACGATTAGCGTCATCTACAAAAAACTTAGTGAAAGGATTGGATGCGGGGACCATGGTATTACCGGTAGGATTGTTTTGGGGAAGAGGAGTTCGATCATTCAAAGGCCGACTAGCTGGGGTATCAAGTGCTTTCCTAACGTTATCCAGATTGTAACCTTCTCGCTTAGGTATGGATTGTTGTTGACTACCTGGCACATAACGCCCACTTTCTAATAGCTCTTGAGCCCCTATTCTTCCTCTCATATCGGCTTCTGATGCATAACCTAAATTTCTATAATTAGGTTCTGGAGCCGAGCCTTCTAATTTAGCCGCTAAACCTAATGCCCCGAGTATGCCAGTGGTACCAAAAGCACCAGCGGTTTTGAGCAAGTCCATTACAGAGGGAGAAGAGCCTCCCCCTCCTGTAAGTGCCGCAGATCCCGTTAGAGACCTTAGAGGTCCTGGAGGACCAGTACGTTCGAGTGATGGATTAAAAGAAGAAGGAGGATTGGATCTGACATCAAAAGGACCTACAGACCTTACTTCTCCTGTAAGTGCCGCAGATCCCGTTAAAGACCTTAGAGGTCCTGGTGGACCAATACGTTCGAGTGCTCCGAAAGACCTTAGAGGTCCTGGAGGACCAATACGTTCGAGTGAGGGATTAAAAGAAGAAGGAGGATTGGGACTAAAAGGTATGCGAGGTGGACCAGTACGCTCAAGTGATGGATCAAAGGAAGAAGAAGGATTCGCTCTAACATCAAAAACATTTAATTGACCTGGTGAAACAGGATCAGGACGAAAATAAGAGCCGCTAGAGTTTCTCTGGTAACCCAATCTCTCCATGGCACCGCTCGGGGCACGACCTTGATTTACAGGTATTGGATCCGAACCTATAAAAGGCTTCCTGCTCCCAGAAAAATTCTGCGGGTTTCCGCTTTTAGTAAAAAGAGAACCTTGCCTAATTCCTTGCGAAAAAAGTTCTACAGCTCTGCGTAAGTTAGGTTCCACGTAAAAGCGAGGCTACTTCTTGTTTAAATATAGCGCTCACCTCCATTTAGTGTAAAAGTAAATCCTGTCGGCCCTTGCTGTATCAGGAGGACCGGGTATAGCTTGAATAAACTCTCCGCCACTACGTTCATAACGGTAACGAGCTGTAACAGGGTCTTTATAGTTAGGAACATAAAGCATATGGGCTAAACGATCACACTCAAATTGGTAATTCTCTCTCCAGATTCTTGAGGTCTCCCTTTTATCTTGGATATTAATGGAACGACTAACATCACCGAAAATTGTTTCTTGACGACTGGTTGCTCGTCCAGTAGCCAGCTCAGTTAAGCGCTCGGCTTCTTCACAACGTTCAATTTGACCAACAATTTTGTCGTAATAGAACTCAGAAGGAATACTACTTGTAGCTTCTAAAAGTCGAGCGTAGTCACCGGCAGGCACTGTGGCAATATTGTATCCAAGGTGATATGCACAACGACTAAAGTTAAAATCATCAAGTCTATAACCAAATGTCTGCGCAGGGTTACGGGTAAGTTGATTAACCGCAGCATAAATTATTTCTCTTTTAGTCGCATCGGTGGTTGTTGCTTGGAAAACAACACCTTGTTGCGCTAAATAGCTTTGAATCTGCTCAAGTTCTTGTTGAGAGAATTGAGACACTTTATTTAAGCACTAGATAAACTTATTCTACCCGATTTACAAAATAAAAATTTAAATTATTCTACGTAGACGACACCAGCAGCAAGAACCTCGTCCCAGTCAACACGAGTGATGGCTTTTAGCTGTTCTAACTTTGTAAAACGCTCTCCGGGCATAGATTGTTGTAGCTCTTTAATTTCCACAGCGGTTTTTATTCCTACTCCTTTAAGAACCTGCGTTAACCGCTCGGGAGTAGCGCCATTTATGTTGATCCGGTTCTCAAAAGGGATTTCTGGCTGAATAATTTGACGGCCACGGCGTTTTAAGGAGGGTTTTGCGTCCTTTTTATCTTCGCTACCTTCTACAATCTCAATTTGGCCTTTATGAGCGAAAAATACCTTTCCTGTCGTGGTTGAGCGGACCATTTTGTATTCACCTTCGTCGTGCTCACTCAAAATTTCAACTTTAACTCCACTTGGTTTGTACAAAACGTCTTGAACTGAGATAGCGGTCATTATGTAAGCAGTGTCTACGAATAGTTTACTAACAAATTTCAATTTCAGTTGTCATATTGCCATGCATAAAAAAACCCCTCCGAAGAGGGGTCTTGTATTTACCTTTAACTAGATCAGGAAGGAACAGTAGAGGTATAAACGTTGGACTCAATGAGACCAGCAGGCTGAAGAGCCAGATCATCACGACCGGGAGCTTCGTCTGCCAAGAACCAACACACTTCACAGATACCCAGAGCTTTGTTTTTGCCCCGAAGTTGTCCGTTAGTAGCGCGAGGATCGAACACACCGGATGCTTGTGCAAGACCAGAAGCGGCAGAACCGCCGAGGTTAGCCACAGCAAACAGTTTGTACTGAGTTTCGGAACCAGTCCGATACAAATTAGCGCTATTCCAAACGTTGTTGCTACTGTTTGCACCGTTTGCAATCCGGCTGCTGCTACCAGCAAGGGTAACGAAGAATCCGGAAGCAGAAGGTGTGGTATTAAGACCAACACCCACAGCAGGGCCAAGACCCAATGTAGGAGTGGCACTACCACCGCCAACACCGCTGCTGATAACGTCGCCACCGTCAACACGGAGCGCCAAACGATAAACATAAGCGCCAGAAGGCACTTTTACACCGTCAGTAAGATCAGCGCGAACATCTTTGTAAGCATCCGGTGAAGGAATGATTACATTGGCGTTCAAGAAGGGACTGTTAGCTCCGTTTAGACCAGAGCTGTAAGCCTGAGTGTAATACTCCAGTTGGCTAGTGGTGCCCAAAGCTTGGTACGACAGATCGACGTAGCCAATAGCTTGTTGAGCAATCCAACCAGGAGTAAATACCACACCAACTGGACCACCAATAGGTTGATTGGTGTAGGTGGTTTCCGTGTCGTTCGCATTACGGAACTGGAACGTCTTTTCGTCGTGCCAGTAACGTAGAACGTTTGTATAGTTTCCAGGATAGATTTTGGAAACTTGAAGCTGATTAGGGTTAGTTGCCATTGTTAGTTACCTCCTCAAACGTTGAACGAGTAGGCAACAGTAACGAAGTCAGCGTTTAGAAGCTCGAAACCTGCGTACAGGCTCCAGATCATCATGATAAAACGGCTGAAATCGTCGTTGTTGTTAAGCAGCACTTGAGCATTGTTACCGCCGATACCGACGCCAACACTCTGAGGGCCGAAGAACATACCGATAGCACTGTCGTACGTAGTCGAAGTACCACCGATAGTTGCTGTGGCGGTTTGGGAAGGCATGTTGGTGGATTCGAAGAATCGCACACCTTCAAACACAAAACCGGTAGGCATGATGGGTTCGCCAGCCACGAAGGAGGCTTGCCCAAAACCCTGACCCATGTAGATAGCAGCGTTAGGCTGCATAGCAGACATGAGTGGGTTGATCTGACCGTTGCCGGGGTAGCGAGCCACTTCGCGGAAATCGCTGTTCTGACGCAGGTGCATCAGGAACGTGGGGTCGCAAACGCAACGATAGAAACCGTCTTGGTAGGTGGGGGTGTTCCGCTTACGCAGAGACTTCACCACGCGGAGAAGGTCATCCTTAACGTCAAACTTGGCTTGCTCTGAGTTGGTGTAGGTTAAAGAACCAACAGCCAAATTACCGGGGTAGTAGTAACCACCTTGGGTATCAGAAGATTGACCTTTAGATACAGCTTTCAGGAGTTCATTAATGAACACCCGATCGCGCCAACGACGATAGTCGTCTAGCAGGGTCAAAGAACCAATTGATTGGTGGAAAGCAGTGAGATTACCGGTATCCAACAGCAAACGTTGGGCGGTAATTAGTGTCTCACGTGCAATCTTAAATGTACTTGCTTGTGTTGGATCACTAGGGTCGGCAGGACCGGTGTCACATTGTTACCCTAAAGGCTCTTTATCCTTTAGTTCTTACGGTTTACCATCCCGTAAGGTCAGACTATATCATCACCCATGATTAAATCGTTTGGGTGCGGGGCACTCGTGTCACCTTATCGGCTTCAAAGAGATACTTCTCTCGGTCAGCCTCGGTGTTAGTCGTTGAACCTTCCAATCATTTCTGATTGGCTTGGCTGCTGATTACCAGACCAGTATAAGTACAAAATGTACTGGTTGGAGGGCTTCCAGCAATTCACCCCGTTATTCAATGCGGATTACGCCGCAAGGGAGCTACACGTTAACTCGCGAAGAGTAACCAACACTTTATCCTTCACGATATTGCGGCTGCTAGCAGTACCGATGGTCTGCTCTGCAGTACGCTCACGTGACTCTTTGCTTCCTGGATTGCCCCAAAAGCGATACAACTGTTATCCTAGAGGCTCTTTATCCTCTAGTTCTTACGGTTTACCATCCCGTAAGGTCAGACTATATCATCATGGTGCTAATTGCACTCATGCTCCGCGCTCGTGCCGCCTTATCGCCTTCATTCATTAAAGGAATGTTCAGGCTCGCCTCATACTCTCGTTTACTTTTTGTGTTGTAATGAGAATATTTGAGGGTGACTTTATACCTCATAGAGGAGTGGACGTAAGGACGTATTTTTGCAAGAAACCTCGGCATTGCGCTTCGATTTATACGTACGCGATACATCCCACCGTCTCTGTAAGGTTTAGCTTCAGCGTCTGTTAAAGAATTAATCCAATCGCAGACCAGAAGTGATTCTTCTAGAGGGCGATATAGATTCAAAATACCTTTATTAATGGCTGATGTAGTTGCACCTACGCAACCATCATCCATCCAGAACACTGCTAAAGCCTCCAAACCTAAAAGATCTAAAACCTTTTTTGTAAACACCTTCTCTCCATTTAAATAAAAGAGAGAATAAAGTTCTTTAAGAACAGGGTTTACAACCATGCTTTGACACGACAAATGAAAATTTTTAGTACGTTTGTCGTAAACCAAGCGAGGTGGGCTTACTGATCCCTTAGTTCCTAACTCTTCATTTATTCGGTCAATTTTATAAACCAAATAATCTCGTTGTACTGCTGAATGCGTAAAACTCAAATAAACAGAGTTTTTGCGGTCTTTAGGAATACCTAAACAACCGTCACCAGCAACAGAAGCGAGAGTAAAAAGAGGAATGGAAGTCACAGCGGTAGTCGTTGAACCTTCCGATCTTTTCAGATCGGTTTGGCTGCTGATTGCCCAGTATCGCATAATGCGATATGGTGGGTTTCCAGCAATTCACGGAGTTTAATGACCGCCATCGCTAATCAACGGTCAAGCTGAACGGTTTGACCGGGTTGTTTTGCTGTTTTACACTCAATCTAGAGTGCTGCGAGGCTCTTTATCCTCACACACTACCTTAAGGGCGGTAGTGACAAGACTATATCATCACCCACAGCGCTATCTGTTTGGGTGCTCCGCGCTCGTGTCACCTTATCGGCTTCAAAGAGATACTTCTCTCGGTCAGCCTCGGTGTTAGTCGTTGAACCTTCCAATCATTTCTGATTGGCTTGGCTGCTGATTGGCCTCCCCTACTCAAGAGAGGGGTCCGGCTTTCCAGCAATTCACGGAGTTATTCGACCAGGATTTCGCCTGGAAGTTCCCTAGCTCACAATAAGCTCAGAAATCATGAACAACCACGGGTTCTGCAGCCATCTCTACAACGTACGCGGGATGCGGACGGTAGAGCTCTGCACCGAGCAGCTTCGGAAAATCATTGTCGACGAACAAAACGCCAACCTCCGAAAAACTACTCCTTTATTTTAAGTCGTTTAAACAAAGTTGGTATGCTGTTTGTCGCATTAATAGCGTTATTTACTTTTTTTGTTTACCTTAAATAAATCTATATATTCTTCTGATTGCTTACATTTACAGAAGGACTAAACCGATGAGGTAACGCACGAACGCCTTCTCCCGTAATTCCATAAATTGACCCGAGATTAAAAGCGTAACGTGAGGACCTACCGCGATAGATGTAACGAGTTGGAGCTCCCATTAAACCGGGAACTTGAGCGTAAATAGTTTCAGTCAAAGTCTGAC
>Ga0222714_10007321_pt1 | contig 10134 bp, 9 predicted proteins | sample C33_3DmetaG_FD_165048 | JGI IMG/M metagenome (GOLD analysis project Ga0222714, IMG submission 165048) | Estuarine water microbial communities from San Francisco Bay, California, United States - C33_3D | ecosystem: Environmental > Aquatic > Marine > Unclassified | place: USA: California... | reverse complement strand
AACTTCAAACCGCGTCGGGCCCGATGGCGTTGATCGCGACCCCGAACTTGTGCATGCAATGACTGTTGCCAATTTGCACGGCGAGTTTTGCACTGCTATCAAGTTTTCTGATGCACTCGGCCTGGTCTTCGCTGACAACCACCGGTTGTCTCGCTGCCAAGGCAACGAATAAATAGTGGTTCAGTTGAGCGAAAGCACAACTAGTGCTTCTTTTTTTCTTGCTTCTTTAAGCGCTTTTCTTTGAGAGAGAGCTTTGCGACTTTTTTATTGTTCGCATTACCTTTTTGTTCTTTGTTAGCCATTTTGATTCTCCATCTTTTGTAAGCCCCACTACGGGATCAGTCGTGATACTTAGATTAGCCGATCAAGAACGATCAGTCTTTTGGCGCTCTGACAAAGCAGCGAGTTCTTTACGCAACTGTTCAGATGTCTGGTCGCTTGCGAGAGCCTGCCAAACAAAGTCGGCTTGTGATTGAGGTGCCAAACCTTTGAGCGGCGGATCGCGGTCAAGATTTGTCGGAAATGCATAGCCTTCTGCACAGGCTGCAATGACCGTTTTAAGTTCGTGATCAGACCAACCTGCTGCTTTTCGTGCGCGCAGCACCGGGTAAATCGCATTTGACATTTGCTCACGGTCAACAGACTCGAGAGTGCGCCCGAACGCAGAACCGATCTGCGTGAGGTTGGCCATTCGTTTGAAGTCATTTGTCTGGTTCGAGCCAGCCGCGTGCAAAAGCGCCGGGTTAAAAAATGCGCCATCACCTTTTTTAAGAGGCAACTGCGAATAATTTTCAGCGAAATATTTCTTCACATCTGCGTTTCGCCAGGCGACGTAACCTGAGACCATTTTTTGCGAGTGCGGCAAATACATAGTTGGGCCAGACTCACGAGGCATATCTGTGTGCGCAACGGCGCCCTGCAAAGTGATTAGCGGTGAAACGCCATGAACATGCAACGGGAAGTCGATCGCTTGTTCGTCGGTCATGAAACCGAGGTGATAGTCGCGATGCGGCTGTTGTGCGTCTCCACCTGGGTTTACGACGTTTACTTGAGTCGTGATTTGATAACCAGGCCCGAGCCAAGCTGTTGCGACTAGAGCGAGAAAATCATTGCGGTAGTAGTCGACGAATGCCTCAGGGTCACGTAGCGCGAGTTTTTCTTGCACGTTCCAAACTCTGTCGTTTGAGCCAGGCTTGGCATAGTGGTCGCCTTTGGCTTCGCCTCGCGCGTGTTGCTCGTCGATGATTTGCCAAAATGTTTCAGAGACGCGATCGACAATCGACGTGTCTGGATACATATTTTTGAAAGCCAGAATGCCTGGGCCCGTCAAAAGTGCACGACCGAGTTCAGCCATCACCTCTCGCCTGCCTTCGCGCGACGTGATTACCGGTGCAAGTTTCTCACAGTCATAAACAAGTGCGTTTTGTTCGACGGCTACCGCGAACTTGTAATCGGCGAGTTGCGTTTTTACTTCAACATGACTTTTCAATTCGGCGAGAAGGTCGCCTTGGTTCGAGACCCAACCCGTAGTCGTTGTCATATCCAAATAATAACGACTATTTCAGGCTGACGACTAGCGCTGCTTCAACCGCAGAGACTGCCATGAACCGTCACTTGTCCAACCGCCGTCAACAGGCAAGGCGACGCCATTGACAAAGCCCGATTTGGTGTCGTCACACAACCATGCGATCGCCTCAGCGATGTCATGCGGTCGTGCGAATCGCCGCATCGGCACATGATCGGTGATGTCTTGATCGGTGTAGGTGCCGCCCGCTTGATCTTTGTGGTCCATCTCGGTTTTTACCCAACCCGGGCAAACCGCATTTACGCGAACCCCTCGCGCTCCCCACTCGACTGCAAGTGTGCGAGTCAGGCCAATTAGACCGTGTTTGCTCGCGTTGTATGCGGTGCGGTCAGCGACGCCCTGTAGGCCAGCGACAGATGCAACATTGACGATCGCACCCGAGCCAGCCTCAAGCATTATTTGGCCAAACGCTTTTGCAAGGATAAACGGTGCCACAAGATTGACCTCGAGCACTTGACGATATTTTTCTGTTGTTGTATCGAGGGCCGGCGAGATGTTTGAGATTCCTGCGTTATTAACGAGAGCGTCAACGCGGTTGAACTTCTTCATTGTTTCGCCAGCCGCGGCGATGACGAATTTTTCATCGGTGATGTCACCGGTAAGCGCTATTACATTTTTGTATTGCTGAGTGTCAACGGGTTGCAGGTCGATTAGTGCGAGAGCCCAACCAAGTTCGTTCAACAGTGTTGCAGTTTGTTTGCCAATGCCTTGTGCCGCACCGGTTATGACCGCAGTTTTCACTTTTTATTTTCTGCGAGAGTCGGCCTGAATTAAGGAGCAGGTCGAGTGACCCAGATTGACTGTGGCGAACCCGCAAGAGTTGTCTGCACATTGCCATCGGTATCTGAAACTGCGAAAGTTGACGCTGCTGCGAGGATCGTCTCGCGAGTGTCACCATCTCGCTCCGCAATTGACTGCGCGTTGACTGTGCAAACTTTGGCGCTTGTCTGAGTAATCGAGTTGATGCGCGAGATGCGAGTGACTGAAAAATCTTCGCCGATTGTTGTCGAAAGAGTCTTACAGTCAAGATCTTTATCACCAGTCACCGTGTAGTTAACCGATGCAGAGGTTGAAGTACCTTTTTCACGCAGCAATGTAACAACCGGTTTAGTTTTGTTTGCAGGAAGAGTCGTCGTAGTCGTTGTTGTTGCCGCAACAGTTGTAGTTGTTGGAGCAATGGTTGTCGTTGTCGGCACAACTTTCGCCGGAATAACAACCCATTTGAGAGTTTTAGAGATACGAGCACAAACAAGTCGCGTTGCCGCGACTTTAACTATTCGCCCTGGGGTTGCACACTTTGCGCCTTTTTTATTGGTTGCAAGCGCCGGTGTCACGACAAGGCCAAAAAGTGTGACGATGACTGCAAGTGAAAAGAGTTTTTTGTTCATAGGTGAAGGCTACTTTAAATCTCTAATTCATTCTCAAACGAACTATGGCGCACGCGTAACCCAAATTGTCTGCGGTGAGCCAAGCAATTCGGTTTGGACGTTTCCGCTTGTGTCTGAGATCGCAAATGTTGATGCCGCACGAAGAACGGTCTCGTATGTAGTGTTATCCCGTTCAGCACGCGACTGTGCATTAATCGTGCAAACCTTTGAAGATGTCTGAACTATTGAATTTATGACCGAAATATATTTGGTCGTAAAGTCGACACCAATAGTGGTTGAGAGAGTCGTGCAATCAATATCTTTGTCGCCTGTAATGGTGTAGTTGACTGATGCTGAGGTTGAAGTACCTTTTTCGCGAAGCAATGTAACGACCGGTTTAGTTTTGTTAGCTGCAACTGTGGTCAATGTTGTCGTTGTAGTCGGCGCAACGGTAGTAGTCGGTGCGACAGTTGTTGAAGTTGTCGTTGGCGCTGTGATATTGATCCACTTTGTAGTTTTTGGAAATATTGCACACACAAGTCTGGTGCCCGAAACGTTGACAACCTTGCCCGGCACCTTGCACTTCGCGCCTTCTTTTTTAACTGCTAAGGCTGGAGCGCCAAACACTCCTAAAAGACCAACAGCCAGAATCATGGAAGCAGTTTTTTTAATCATGGCTATAGGTTACCGACTTTCGTGAGCCCAAAAGAGCGATGGCGATGCCGACGACAACAATGAAGATTGCGAGCAATGACGCATCGCGCTTGACGTTGAAGCCCATTGAAAGGGTTGCAATTATGCCCAACACCGGCAACACCGGCACGCCTCGAATCGAACCTCGCACCACAAACTGTCGCGGATGATTTGGCATCCGTCTACGCAAGATAATCAAAACAAGGTTCACAATTACGAACAAAACATAAATCAAAACATCGGTTGCACCAGCAAGCAACGAGATGTCTTCAAGCAAGATCAGCCCGACTGCCACAACTGTGCTCGCCAACAATGCCGGCAACGGTGTGCGCCGTTGATATACAGACGCAAAAACTTTTGGCAAACTTCCCGACGATGCCGTGCCGTAGATCATTCGCGAAGCCGAAGTCAACGCCAACAGCACTGTTGATGACGTGCTGATCAAAGCAATAGCCGCCATGAGTTTTGCCGAGCTTTCACCAACCGTCAGCGACATCACATCAGCCAACGGTCGAGACGAATTAACCAAGCCATCAACTCCAAGAACACTTACTGCGACAATCGCTACCCCGACATAAAGCAAAGTCGAGATCGCTAGCGACAAGAACAGAGCAAGGGGCACAGTTCGCCGCGGATTCTTAGTTTCTTCTGACAAAGTGATTACCTCGTCAAAGCCGATGAACGCAAAAAACACCAACGACGCGGATGCAAAGACGCCACCGAAATTGAACCCCGCGAAGAGATCTACGTCACCGATATTTGGAGCGCCGACAAAAAATACTAAAAGTAAGCCGCCTACTTCAATTGCACCAAGCGTCAAGACCAACCAAATTGCACGTTGCATGCCCAAAAAAGAAACAAAGCACATCAGGAGCGTGATAACAATTGCACTCAAACGAAAATCAACTTCTATAAATTCGGCGAGATATCGAGAAAAGCCAAGTGCGACCGTCGACGCTGCAACAACGAGCGCGAGCGCCATCGACCAACCAACAGTTGCCGAAACCCAACTCGGAAAAGCATGTCGGGCAAACTCTTGTTCAGAGCCCGCCTTCGGAAACATCGACGACAACTCCATATAGCTAAAAGCAGTAAGCACACTCAAGGCCGAAGCGAACAAAAATGACATCCACACCTGTGCGCCGGCATCCTCGGCAGCAGGACTTAGCAATACATAAATACCCGCACCAATTATGATCGCCACACCACTAGCTGTGATCTGCGGAAGACTTAAGACCCGATCAAAATTTTCTTTGCTCTCGACCGTGTGGTCTTTTGACGATTTGTCTTCTATCCCCAAAGCATAGTTCTATTCAAAATCGGGCAAGTCATCTAAAGCGTCGCGTGCGCCAGCCGTGCGCTAGAACTGATGCATGGTCAAACATTTTGAAACCAAATTCGGTTGGCTTACACCAGTTATCGGCAATCGCTGGAGCAATTTTCAACCGATTGTTATGTATCAAGAGCAACACATTTTGCCGACCGCACTTCAACATTTCGATTCTCTTTGGCTAGCCGATCATTTCTACGGCTTCGATGCACCGACTGACCCATTTATGGAGGCATGGACAACTCTCACGTGGCTTGCGGCGAAGTTTCCGCGAGTAACACTCTGCCACCATGTTCTTGGTCAGGGCTATCGCAACCCAGCATTAACAGCAAAGATGGCGGCGACACTTCAAGTTTTATCCGGCAATCGATTCATGCTTGGCATCGGTGCAGGTTGGCGAGAAGACGAATATCGAGCGTACGGCTACGAGTTTCCACGCCCTGCGGTTCGTTTCGCGCAGCTCGAAGATCTAATTCATATCTGTCGAAAAATGTGGACCGATGACTCACCTACATACGTTGGCAAGCACTTCAGCATCGATAAAGCTGCTGCCCCACCAAAGCCAAGCGTCGCACCACCAATCTGTATCGGTGCATATGGCGAGCAAATTGGCTTGCCACTTGTTGGTCGCCAAGCCGATGTTTGGAATTCGTCATTACAAGGCGATGAATCGAAGTGGATAAAAAAGCGCGACATCGTGAGGGCGTCCGCAGAACGAGTGGGGCGTGATCCTTCGAGTATTGAAATCTCATTGACAATCGAGCGACCACTACCAACAACCTCAGCAGAGGCAGATCGCTATGTTGCCGATTTAACTCGTCTACAGAGCCTTGGTGTCACGCATTTCGTTATGGACTTTGGACACCCAACTTCTACCGAGCCAGTTATGCGTTTTGTTGATGAAGTAATCAAAATAATTAAAAAAACTTAACTATTTAAGATTGAGTATTGATCCAACTTTTGTAGTCAGATCTTTGAGATTAAAAGGCTTCAAAATGTAATCAGTTGCGCCGAACTTGGTACTTCACCTTGTCAATCAGATTAACGGCAAAGCGAACACCGTGCCATTTATAACTCAGTCGAAACCTAACTTTGGAGGCGACGCCGAGAATCGAACTCGGTTAAAGGGCTTTGCAGGCCCGTGCCTAAGCCAGTCGGCCACGTCGCCAAATTAAATTGACTTGTTCACCCTATCTGCGAACTCGCAAATAGAAGAGGTGTTATTTGAGAGTTACTGGACTCTTCTTTGCACCGCCATTGACAAGCACAACCAACACTTGACCGACGTCAAATGCGAACTGCGAATTTGCGACTGAAAAAATCGTGCCTGCTTCTTTCGTTGGGCGCGACCATGTGCCATCAAACGACTGGCCGTTTCGAAGAATTATTGCCCGCCCTGACCCGACAGTTTTAAGAAGTGGCGTCTTACCGCCGAACTTGTCGCCGTATTTTGTCTCTTTGCGCTCAACATATTGCAACACGATCGTTTTTGGTGTCAAGAAACTCTTGTTAACCGCATCGCGATGTATTGAACCATCGAATGAGATTGTCCAAGACTTGCCAGTCCACGAGCCAGAAACACGAGCCGACGACCACGATGCTTGAAAATAAGTTGTCTTCGTGCCACCAGTTACCGGCGCTGCGTTAAAAGTCAGGCCAATATCTTTGATCGGCGCAACTTTCGTTTCTTTAGCCATCATTGCTGCCAGGCGCAACAACTGATTATGAGGAGCTTTTTTCGAAAGATTGCGATAGTAGAACGAAGAACGATCACTCGGCGAGAGCGAAATCGATTGCGATTTGCGAATGGCTTTTAGCAATACATCATTTGCTCCGCTATAGGCAAGACCTGGGTTTGTGAACTGCTCGAGAAGTTCAAGGTCTGAAATTCGCGCACTGCGGGTTGGCCCGACAACGCTTGGAAATTTGGTGTTGAACATCGCCGCGATTCGAGTGAGGCCCCACTCAACTTCTTCGACATAAATAAGGTCGGCCTGATTCAAGTTGTAGTGCGGACGATCGGGGCGCGAATTGCCGTATTTGACCATGACAACTGGCTTGCCTTCGCCACCGGGTAAACCAGACAGCGGGCTTGGTCCACCTTCTGCGTTTACCGAGATCGGCGAGCCCGCAAGAGTTGCAATAGCGAGACCCAGGGACATTGCGACAGTGATTAACTTGTTTTTGCTCATTGTTTGAGTTTAAACGACTCGCAAAGTCGCAACGTGCCGTTGAAAGTCTGTTGTTAGCCTTGATTTGTGGCATCAAGCGATAAAAATCAACCAGCGACTACCGCAATTACCGCCGGACGTGACGACTCTGGGTCGCTTGCGCCGTCACTCACACCGGCAACAACTTGGTCAAGTTCTGGCCTCGAAGAGAGCCACCGTCAAGCCACAGCAATTCACGAGACGAAGTTCTATTCGCGATATGCCAACCCGACTGTTGAAGCGTTCGAACATGCGATCGCCGAACTCGAAAACACTCAGGCGGCTCTTGCATTTGCATCAGGTATGGGTGCAGTTTCAAGCGTTGTGCTTGCGCTCTGCTCTAAGGGCGATCACATCGTGGCGCAACGCAACTGTTATGCGGGCACGCTCGCATTTTTGAACGGACCGTGTGCACGACTTGGCATTGACGTCACTTTTGTCGACGGTCGCAACGCGCAAGAATTCGCTTCGGCTGTGCGACCAGGCAAAACGATGTTGGTGATGGCCGAGTCACCGAGCAATCCACATCTGGATTTAGTAGATCTGGCTGCGCTCGGCGCAATCAAAGGACCAATTACTGTTATTGACTCGACTCTTGCGACACCACTTGGGCAACGACCACACGACTACGGCGTATCGATTGTTTTGCATTCAGCCACAAAAGGCATTGCTGGCCATAACGATGCGACTATCGGTGTGATCGCAGGGGACGATGAATTAATCGGCGAAATCTGGGGCTATTCAATTTTGCACGGTGCAACTGCGTCGCCATTTGACGCAATGAACGCGTTGCGCGGCGTTCGAACACTTGATGCTCGTCTCGCCCGCCAATGCGAGTCTGCGCAAACTCTGGCCGAGTGGTTAGAGCAACAGAAAAACGTAACCGCCGTGCACTACCCCGGCTTGAAATCGCACCCGCAACATGCACTTGCGAAAAAGCAAATGAATTATTTTGGCTCGGTACTTTCGTTTGAAATCGCTGGAGGCAAACCTGCGGCGACAAAATTGCTCAGCGCGCTCAAATTGATCCGCCCTGCGGTAACGCTTGGTGGCACCGAAACTTTGATTTCACACTCAGCGTCGAGCACGCACAACAGTGTTGATGCTGACACAAAGGCAAAAACCGGATTAACCGAGTCGCTGCTGCGGCTTTCGGTCGGGCTTGAAGCCTGTGTCGATATTCAGCGCGACTTGGCCACGGCCCTCGCGCAAGCTAATTAGTTTTAGCGCTCTTCTTTGAAGATCACGTGCTTGCGCACGACTGGGTCGTACTTCTTGAGTTCGAGGCGCTCGCGTGAATTGACTTTGTTCTTGCGAGTTACGTATGTGAAACCAGTGTCGGCTGTGCTGCGCAACTTGATGATTGGACGCTTATCTTTGCTTTTTGCTGCCATGACGAGTTCTCAGACTTTCTTTCCGGCGCGACGCATTTCGGCGACGACTGATTCGATGCCACGTTTGTCGATTGTGCGAACACCCTTGGTGCTGACATTGAGTGTGACCCAACGGCGCTCAGATGGCAACCAGAATCGACGCTTGTGCGAATTGACACGCCACCAACGCTTGGTGCGAATGTGGGAGTGCGAAATTGTATGACCCTTGCTTGGGGTCTTCGAGAGGACATCACAGCGATTTGGCATTCAGACAGTATAGAGGGCACTTTTACCCCGATACACTTTGAAGCCATGAAACCTGAGATTCACCCCGATTACCAGTTCGTTGTATTTGAAGATAGTTCGGCTGACTATCGCTTTTTGACTCGTTCGACGCTGAAGACTGACCCTGCGAAAACTGTTGTTTGGGAAGATGGCAATACATACCCACTTGTGCAACTTGAAATTTCAAATGCCAGCCACCCATTCTTCACCGGTCAGATGAAGATCATTGACTCGGCTGGTCGTGTTGATCGCTTCAACAAGCGTTACGGCGCTCGTAAGAAGACTGTTGCTAAAAAAGCACCTGCTGCTAAAAAATAGTTTGCAGTTCCAAGACGTCTGTCGCGTTAACGCGATCAGCGTTCAAAAATTGAATCGCGTGAAAGTTTCGTAATTGAGGTTTCGCCGATCAGCGCCATCGTGCGTGAAACACCGCTAGTGATGTGATCGAGCGCCCATTGCACGCCCAACTCGCCCGCTGCACCAAGACCATATAGATATGGTCGCCCGAACATCACGGCTCGCGCACCGAGTGCACATGCTTTGACAACATCTGAACCACGGCGAACACCACCATCGACTAGAACTTCGATCGAATTGCCAACAGCGTCGATCACGCTCGGCAAAAGTTCAATTGGGGCCGGCGATCCGTCTAGTTGACGGCCGCCGTGATTTGAAAGTGCGACTGCATCGACACCCATAGACGCTGCTTGTTTAGCATCAGCAACACACTGAATGCCCTTGAGCATGATTGGCAAACCTGACTCTTGACGAATCCAATCGAGATCGTGCCAACTTAATGTTGGGTCAAATTGCGAATTGACGTAATCAGACAACGTGATCGCTTTTGAGCCGTCAACATCTGACCGGCCAGCGACTGCCGAAAACGTGATCGGCTCGTTTGTCACGAATTTAAATGTCCATCGCGGGTGGCGAATACCGTCGATAAAAGTTTCAAGACCAATTTTTGGTGGAAGCGTAAAGCCACGTCGCACATCACGCTCGCGCCGACCGAAGACTGCCGTATCAACAGTGACCATGATCGCTTTGTACCCGGCTGCTTTTGCGCGTTGCACCAGTTCGCGCGATAGCCCACGGTCGCGCCAAACATAAAGTTGATACCACAGTGGGCCAGTTGCAACGCTGGCAACTTCTTCGATGCTTCGCGTACCAAGAGTCGACAATGTGAAAGGCAGCGAGTTTTTGCCAGCAACCCGAGCAACCGCGAGTTCACCCTGAGGATGAGCAATACGAGTGAAACCAGTCGGTGAAAGCGCAATCGGAAACGGCACTG
>Ga0222714_10007320_pt1 | contig 10135 bp, 11 predicted proteins | sample C33_3DmetaG_FD_165048 | JGI IMG/M metagenome (GOLD analysis project Ga0222714, IMG submission 165048) | Estuarine water microbial communities from San Francisco Bay, California, United States - C33_3D | ecosystem: Environmental > Aquatic > Marine > Unclassified | place: USA: California... | reverse complement strand
GAGCCGACCCATTTCGCGGGCAAGGGCGATCTGGGTTTCTTCCGGCATGTCGGCAAGCGAGAGACCTTGCCCATCGCCCAGAAGCAGAAGCAGGATCAAGGCGGCCTTGCCTTGGCGGGTAAGGGTGGCGGTGCCAGACATTTCGACTCCGGTTGCGGCCAGCGCAGAGTCCGGAAGAAAGGTTTATTCCGCGTTAGGACGGATGGGTGAACTGAATGGACTGCTGCCGCAGAATCTCGCGGGTTTCGCTCGTCAGTGTCCGGGCCTGGGCCGTCAGATTGTGCAGGTTCGAGATCATCTCGGTCGCCAGCGCAAGTTCGACGTCAGTGAATTCGCGATCCTTGCGCGAGAGGCTGGCGATGGAGCGCGATCCACCCTGCTCGACAGCGACCGTCAGGCCGTATTTCATGCCGAATTTGGTGGCCTCTTTCATCACCCCGGCATGATCATTCCTTGTCAGGTCCGACCATCGGACCGTTCCGAGGTTTTCAAAGCCCCACAGAACTGTCGGATCCTGCATGACAAAGCCCTTTTGCGAATAGATCGCCAGCCAGTCGGCCGGATAGGTCTGGAACAGGAAGTCAGGTGTCGTGAAGTTGATATGCAGCGCGGCGGCGTATCCTGTTGGCGCGAATTCCATCAATTCGGATAGGACCGAGCGGATTTCTGTTTGAGCGGCTGACAAAACCCTGTTTACTCGCTTTTAGGTTGCTTGGTGCAGTATAGGTAGCATAGCTTTCTTCGGAAATAAGACCCAAAATCGACGACCGGCACTAGCCTTTAGTGCAGTTCCCATGTGAAACGCTTCGACAGGATGATGCTTCAAAAGATAGCCATCAGTGATTTGAGCGAAATCGCTCCGGCCGGATATTATCTGGCCCTTCGCGTTGGCTTTGTGTTTCCGTTGGAGGAAATCAATGCGCTGCCGGCGGATTGGGTCAGCCATTACACGGTCGAACGCTACATGATGGCCGATCCGGTGATTCGCTGGGTCTACTCGCACACAGGCTCTGTCCGCTGGAGTGAGATCGATTCTGACGATCCAAGGGGCGTACTTTCACAGGCGCGCAAGTATGGCCTGTGCCATGGCGTGGCAGTCAGCGTGTTCGACAACAACCCCGATGGCCAGCGGTCTTTCGGGACTTTTGCCCGCTCCGACCGCGAGTTTACCGAGCTCGAAATTGACCTCTTGAGCGGCCATATCCAGCGGCTGCACGTCGAAAAAGCTCCGCCCAGCAACCTCACTTTTGCAGAACTCGAGGCCCTTCGAATGGTCCGAGATGGCTTGCGAGTCAAACAGATAGCCTTTGAACTTGGAGTATCCGAAGGCGCGGTCAAGCAGCGATTGAAGAATGCCAAGCTCAAGCTCGGGGCCCAAACCGGGGCACAGGCCGCGGCGATGGCTTCGGAATTTGGCCTGATCTGACATCATAGCGCTCGGGAGTTTCGTTACCGGTCCAAATTCGGGCCGGTTGACGCTATTGTGTCCTGGCCACGGAAACTCCACAAAATGGTCATTTCTCGTTAAGGTTGTTAGCAAGATACAACCAATCGTCCAAGAGGAGAGACCAATGGAAAATATCACTTTCGATATGTCGACCATGCATATGTATGGGAGCGCCTATTTCGATTATCTGGCCCTGAGAAAGCGCTTCTTCGTCGATACGCTGGGGTGGGACATTCCCCACAACGACAAGGTGGAGATGGACCAGTATGACAACCCCACGGCCCATTATTCGCTGGTTCTTCGGAACGGGCGGGTTGTCGGCGGAGCGCGGGCAATGGCGACGACGGCAAGCTGGGGGCAGCACACCTATATGTGTTGCGCGATGCTTTCGCCGGCAAGCTGATCGATATTCCGGCCGAGGTCATGCCCGGGGATGTTGCCAGCGCGCAGGGGTGGGAATGCACCCGTCTTGTCATCGACGACGAGGTCGATACCCAGGTGGATCGCAGCGAGTGCCTGTCGCTGATCGTTGGCGGGCTGGTGACCCTGGCCGCCGAACATGGCGCCTCGAGGCTCATGTCGCTATCGCCGATCTCGCTCATGCGGGCGCTGTGGCAGCTTGGGTTCGACGCCGAGAGGATTGGCGAGCCCTATCTCAACGAGGGCTACGGGCGGCGGTATGCGGTTCTAAGCATGACAGCGATCTCGGCGCGGCCAAGGCTGCACCCGCCTGCACCGACGCACATCCCGCAGGGGCGTCAGCCGGTTCACGCTGCGCCGAACGTCTGAGGCCGCTTGGGGGCCGCCCCCCCGGCGGCCGTCAGCCCTTGCCGAAGACGCGGGCGAAGATCGTATCGACGTGTTTGGTGTGATAGCCGAGATCGAATTTCTCTTCGATCTCGGACGGCGACAGGGCGGCCGTGACTTCGGCGTCGGCAAGGAGTTCTTCCTTGAAATCCTTGCCTTGTTCCCAGACCTTCATGGCGTTGCGCTGCACCAATCGATAGGCGTCCTCACGGCTGACGCCCGCTTGCGTCAGGGCCAGGAGCACGCGCTGGCTCATCACGAGACCGCGGAACTTGTTCATGTTCCGCAGCATGTTCTCAGGGTAGACGACAAGCTTTTCGATCACGCCGGCAAGGCGGTTGAGGGCGAAATCAAGGGTGATGGTCGCGTCCGGTGCGATGCCGCGCTCGACCGAGGAATGCGAGATGTCGCGCTCGTGCCAGAGGGCCACATTTTCCATCGCCGGAACGACTGTCATCCGCACAAGCCGGGCAAGGCCGGTGAGGTTTTCGGTCAGGACGGGGTTGCGCTTGTGCGGCATGGCAGACGAGCCCTTCTGGCCCGGCGAGAAGAATTCCTCGGCCTCCAGAACTTCGGTGCGCTGCATATGGCGGATCTCGATGGCGACGTTCTCGATCGACGAGGCGATGACGCCAAGGGTGGCGAAGAATATCGCGTGCCGGTCGCGAGGAATGACTTGTGTGCTGATCGGCTCGGGGCGCAGGCCGAGCATCTTGCAGACGTGTTCTTCGACGGCAGGGTCGATATTGGCGAACGTGCCAACAGCGCCCGAGATCGCGCCGGTTGCGATTTCTTCGCGGGCGGTTTGAAGGCGAGCCTTGTTGCGGTCCATCTCGGCGTAGAAGCGGGCGAAGGTCAGGCCCATCGTGGTCGGCTCGGCGTGGATGCCGTGGCTGCGGCCGATGCGGAGGGTGTCCTTATGTTCAAAGGCGCGCTTCTTGAGCGCGGCGAGGACCTTGTCCATGTCGGTCAGAAGAATGTCGGCGGCGCGGACGAGTTGGACATTGAGGGTGGTGTCAAGCACATCGGACGAGGTCATGCCCTGATGGACAAAGCGGGCCTCGGTCGAACCGATATGTTCGGCCAAATGGGTGAGGAAGGCGATGACGTCATGTTTGGTGACGGCTTCGATCTCATCAATGCGGGCCACGTCAAACTCGACATCCCTGGCTTTCCAGACGGCAGCGGCGCTGTCCTTGGGGATCACGCCCAATTCGGCCTGCGCGTCACAGGCGTGCGCCTCGATCTCGTACCAGATGCGGAACTTGGTTTCGGGCGACCAGATGGCGGTCATTTCGGGGCGGGCATAGCGGGGGATCATGGCGCGGCCTTGTTCTGGAAATGAAGCTTGGCTGCGTCTTAGTCCGCAGTCGCGCGGGTCACAAGGCTGATGGGGCCAATGCGTCGATTTCTCCGTTTTCGGAGTTCGATTGCGGCCAGGGCCTCAAGCAGTTACTTCACCCCCATGGGAGAAGGCGCCGAGCTTGAGTGATTCGGGGCCAACGGTTGGGAGCCATAAATGCGTTCTCTGAAAGCCGGTGATTTTGTCGGTGTTTGGCGCATCAGCAGGGAAATCGACGACAGGAAATCGAAGGTCAGGGGCGAGCTTCTCGGGTCGGCCGAGCTGACCCTCAGGGGCGATCGCGAGCTTGACTATCACGAGACGGGCGAGTTGCGGCTGGGCGAAAACGCCCCTGTCGACGCGTCGCGCGGCTATCGCTGGGTCTTCGAGGGCCAAAAGGTCGCTGTGAGCTTCACGGACGGGCGCGATTTCCATGCTTTCGTTCCAGCGGGTCATGCCAATGGCACCGACCATCCCTGCGGATCCGATCTTTACCGCGTGGAATATGATTTCACTGGCTGGCCCGAGTGGCGGGCGATCTGGACCGTGAAAGGCCCGCGCAAGGATTACACCTCGGTTACCGTCTATACCCGCGGTTAGGTGCTGAGGAGGCCCGGATCAAAGGGATAACGGGTCAGGTTTTCGTAACCTGTCTCGGTGATCACGACCTGATCTTCGAGCTTGATCGAAAAATCACCGCCCTCGGGACTGACCAGCGCCTCGACGCAGAGGCACATTCCCGGCTCAAGCTCGTAATCGAATGCACCTTCGACGAAGTTGCTCTCGTAGGCGACGAGGGGCCATTCGTCGCAAAGCCCAACCCCGTGCATCAGGCAGCCGTATTTTTGCGCTTGATAAATCTGCGGGAGCTTGTGCGATTTGAAGGTCAGGTCGCGGATCGAGACGCCAGGGGCCAGAAGGCTCATGTTATGGGCGATGTGATCGACGCCGATCTTCATCGCCTCGATCATGTCAGGTCGGGGCTTTTCGTCGCCGATCCACCATGTTCGGCTGATGTCGACGCAGATGCCATAGGCGCCGACGAGATCGGTATCGAAGGCGACAATTTCATTGTTCTGAACAATGCGCGGGCCGCATTCCTGAAACCACGGGTTGGTGCGCGGGCCAGAGGCCAGAAGACGGGTCTCGATCCATTCGCCGCCGCGGCGGATGTTTTCGGCGTGAAGGACAGCCCAGATATCGTCTTCCGACATGTGCCCGCCGGGCACGCCCGCCCGCGCGGCGCGTTCCATTTCGGCGACGGCGGTCTCGCAGGCGTGGCTGGCGCAGCGCATGGCGAGGATTTCGTCCGGGCCCTTGATCGAGCGGGCCTTTTCGGTGAGTTCCTCGCCGGGCAGGACGGTCATGCCGCTGGCCTCGAGCGCGCGCAGCCCGTGGATCATCACCTTGTCGACGCCGATCCGCAGATTGCCGCCTGAATGCTCGATCAGAAGATCGCGCAATTCGTTGGAAAAGAGATCTGCCGCCGGTTCGATCTTGTCGCCCCGGTCGAAGTAGAAGAAATCGGCGCCGCTCCTTTGCTCCTTCACCAAGTGGTTGAACTTGCTGAGGAACATGGCGTTCTTGTAGTCCCAGACGACCATATAGCCATCGGCGCAGACCACGCAGGCGCGGAAGGCGTTGTGGGTGTTCCAGAGCTGCATATTGGTCGAGTCGGTCGCGTAGCGGATGTTGAGCGGATCGAACATCAGGATCGCGCCGTAATCGCGGGCGTTGACTGCATCGACGAGGCGCTTGTGCCGGAAGGCGCGCATCCGTTCCAGATCGGGCGCCACAAGGCCCGCCGCGGCCCATTCCGCGAAGGCAAGCTGGGTCGGTCCGATCTCCATCCGGTCGTTGTCGTTTGGGGTGCCATCGGCGAGGCGCGCGCCACGGGTGGGGTCGATCTTGCGGCGTTCGCGGTAGGGGGCATCCATCGGTGGCTCCTTGAAGGTTTAGCCCATGCTGAGACGCTGCGCCGCGCCTGTCCGGCCCGAAATCGACATTTCCGGGTGTGGATTCTCCATTGCGAATGCGGTGAAAGAAGGGATGCAGCCGAATCCGATCCTTCAGAACTCCATTCCCGAAGCGCAACGCGCCGCAGCAACAGCGCGGTTGCCGTCGATGCAGCCGGTGCGACCGGGTGAGTGGCTGCGGCAGGATGACGCCTTTGCCGCCCAACTGGCAGAGAAGGTGCGGTTGATTGCCGAAATGCCGGAGAAGGTCATGTCGGTGATGCCAGAGGCCGAGGACGCGGCCAGCGAACTTCTGACAGTCGTGATGGCCGAGCTGGCGCTGCGCCCGCTCTACCGGATGGAAGGCGAAGGTGTGCGCCGGCCGGACAACCGCCTGGTTGCGATCGATACCCGCACGCCGATGCGAACGCTATCGCAGCTGGTTCAAGAAGATTTCTGCATTTTGCAAAAGCAGGGGGACGAGCACATTTTGACGGCGGCGCTTTTGTGCTTTCCCTCGGCATGGACGCTTTCCGAGAAGATCGGCAAGCCGCTCACCTCGATCCATGTGCCTGTTCCCAGCTATGACGCGGGGATCGCAGCGCGCGTTCAGCGGCTTTTCGATGGGGTGCAACCGGGCCGACCGGTCTGGCGGGCCAATCTGTTGCGCTATGACCTACCGGACCTTTATCAGCCGCATACCGACGCCAACCCGCGGCCTGTCGGTAGCCCGTCGAGCCTCTTTGAGCGCAGCGAGCGTCAGACGGTATTGCGGCTCCCGGGAACGGGAGCCGTGGTGTTCTCCATCCATACGACGATGGTGCAGCGCGGCAGCGCCTGATCAGACGAGGAACGACAGAACGCCGTTGCCGATACTGGTCTGGGCGATGCCGATCAGAGCGCCGGTGACAGCAAGGGCGCGGGCCGAGGTGTTGAAATCCTCTTTTCCTAGCGCCGAATAGGCCATCATGGCGACGCCCACCGGAAGCGACAGGGCGACGACCGAAGCGTTGACCGCATAGATCGCGGCCCGTTCCTGAAGCGTCCGTTCGGCAACGACCGCTTTCACCGTGGAAGTTTCCAGCGGATCATAGAGGGCCGAGCGGACAGAGGCGTGGAATGCGCCTTCGTTGAAGGGGCTCAGGCTGTCTAAGTCGGGCAGGTCGATCTCGGTCGGGGCCGGAACATCGCGTCCGCGGCGCGGCATGTCGGCGTTGGCTGCGGGGTGAGTCGCTTTGGGGCGGGCCGGCACCGGCTTGGGCAGGTTGGTCTGAACTTCGTCCCCTGCCACCATCCGCGCCTCGAGCTCAGCATCGAAACGGCGTTCGAGCGTTGGCAGGATCGAATCGGGATCGACTTGAGGCGCGCGCTTGCGGCCGGCTTTCGCGGCGGTGGCAACCAGCGGCTCGGGCGCGATGTCGACGTCTTCATATTCTTCTTCGGCCGCAGCTTCAGCCAGAACAGGCCAGATCTGCTCAAGAACAGTGTCGAAGACGTTTTCGTCGAAGACCTGATCGAGTTCGAGCCAGAGGAAACTGTCGGAGCTGTGCTGGGCCTCGATCCGCTCGACGAGGCCGCGGCAAACATCCTGACGATGCAGGAAGAGGGGGCAGCGCTCTTGGGACTCGGGGCTTGAACCGATCGAAACGATTACCGCCGACGCGTAGCGCTGGGCTTCAGGTAAATCGGGGAAATCACGGCCAAAGTCGGCATAGGCCAGGCAGATACGAACGGTCGTCAGATCGAATACGACGAAATCCTCGTATTTCGACATCTTCGTGCAAGAGATCCCCTCGTGATCGGAGAGGGCTTGTCCGAATTCATCGACAAGGGATCGAAAATCCAGATCGCTCTTCTTTGCATAGCAGAGCGCGGCGATCGTGCTGGTCGGATGTTCGTTCATCGCGAGAATCCTTGCGGAGTGGTTCACGATCATTCAGCGCCGAGAATGTGGGGGGAATACGGGGCAAATAGGGCATTTTCGGACAACCGGTTGCGGAATAAGACGAAACTTTGGCGCTGGGGCCCATGCGCCCGAAATGAAAAAGGCGCCCGGAGGCGCCTTTTTGCGGGGATTGGTCTGCTGATCAGCAGCTGTAATACATCTGATACTCGATCGGGTGCGGCGTGTGCTCGAAGGCATAGACCTCTTCCCACTTGAGCGCGATGTAGCCATCGAGCTGGTCGCGGGTGAACACGTCACCGGCGAGGAGGAACTCGTGGTCCTTCTCCAGCTCTTCAAGAGCTTCACGCAGACTGCCGCAGACGGTCGGGATCTGGGCCAGCTCTTCGGGCGGCAGATCGTAGAGGTCTTTGTCGGAAGCGGCGCCCGGATCGATCTTGTTCTTGATGCCGTCGAGGCCGGCCATCATCAGAGCGGCAAAGGCGAGGTAGGGGTTCGCCGCCGGATCGGGGAAACGGGCTTCGACGCGCTTGGCCTTGGGCGACTCGGTCCACGGGATACGGACGCAGCCCGACCGGTTGCGGGCCGAGTAGGCGCGCAGGACGGGGGCCTCGAAGCCGGGGATCAAACGCTTGTAGCTGTTCGTCGAGGGGTTGGTGATCGCGTTCAGCGCCTTGGCATGCTTGAGGATGCCGCCAATGAAATACAGTGCCTCTTGGCTCAGATCGGCATATTTGTCGCCCGAAAACAGCGGCTTGCCGTCTTTCCAGATCGACATGTTGACGTGCATCCCCGAACCGTTGTCGCCCTTCATGGGCTTGGGCATGAAGGTCACGGTCTTGCCGTAGGCGGCCGCGACGTTGTGGATGACATACTTGTATTTCTGGATGTTGTCGGCCTGCTCGGTAAGGCCGCCGAATATCAGGCCAAGCTCGTGCTGGGCGGTCGCCACTTCGTGGTGGTGCTTGTCGACCCGCATCCCCATGCGCTTCATGGTCGAGAGCATCTCGGAGCGGATGTCCTGGCTGGCGTCAACGGGGTTGACCGGAAAATAGCCGCCTTTGTGCATCGCGCGGTGGGCGAGGTTGCCGGCCTGGTATTCGGTGTCGGTGTTCCAGGCGGCGTCTTCGCTATCGATCTGGAACGAGACCTTCTGCGGCGTCACCGAATAGCGCACGTCGTCGAAGAGGAAGAATTCGGCTTCGGGGCCGAAATAGGCGGTGTCGCCGATGCCGGAGGCTTTGAGATAGGCTTCCGCCTTCTTGGCGGTCTGGCGCGGGCAGCGCGGATAGGCTTCGCCGGTGTCGGGCTCGACCACGTCGCAATGAATGCAGAGGGTCTTTTCGGCATAGAAGGGATCGACATAGGCCGAGGAGGCATCCGGCATCAGCTTCATGTCGGACTGGTCGATGGATTTCCAGCCGGCGATCGACGAGCCGTCGAACATGAAGCCTTCTTCGAGAAAGTCTTCGTCGACGAGGTCGGCGTCCACGGTAACGTGCTGGAGCTTGCCTTTGGGATCAGTGAAACGGATGTCGACATAGTCGATCTCTTCGTCCTTGATCAGTTTGAGAACGTCAGCGTTGTTCATCAGATGGGTCCTTCCGAGATGAATTTCGGGTGATCAGACGGCATCGTCGCCGGTTTCACCGGTGCGGATGCGAATGGCTTGTTCGACGGGGTAGACGAAAATCTTGCCGTCGCCGATCTTGTCGGTCTTGGCGGCGCCGATGATCGCGGAGATGGCGGCATCGACCTGATCGTCCGACAAGACGACCTCGATCTTCACCTTGGGCAGGAAATCGACGACATATTCAGCGCCCCGATAAAGCTCGGTATGGCCCTTCTGGCGGCCAAAGCCCTTGACCTCGACAACGCTGAGGCCCTGGACGCCGGCGTCCTGAAGCGCCTCTTTCACCTCGTCGAGCTTGAAAGGCTTGATGATCGCTTCGATCTTCTTCATGGAATTCGACTCCCCCTGGTGAGCGGTTCAATGCGTCTGACCACTTCTCTTGAGGGGGAACAATTGGCTAGGGTTGGCGGATCGGCCCCTGATGGGGCAAAAGGACTAGTTTGCCTAATATTTAGGCAAAGTGACGCGAAAGCGGGCGCAATGAAAACTTTGGAGCCGTTTCGATGAGCGTTTTGTTGAAAGCCGACGAGATTCGTGCAGCCGAGGCCGCCGCGATACGGTCGGGGCGGGCCACTGGCGCAATGCTGATGGAACGGGCAGGGCGCGGGCTTTTCGAAGCGATCTGCGCCGAGTGGCCGGACCTCGCGGCGGGATCATCGAGGGCGATGGTTCTATGCGGTCCGGGCAACAATGGCGGAGACGGATATGTCGTGGCGCGACTGCTCGCCGAGTTGGGTTGGGAGGTGACAGCCTATGCCGAGGGCGATCCGCAAAAGCTCCCGCCCGACGCGCTGGCGGCGTATCGGGCTTGGCGGGGCGAGACGCGCCCGCTCGTGGCGTTTGATCCGCGGGGCGCGGAATTGGTGGTGGATGCGCTGTTCGGCACCGGCCTTGCTCGGCCGTTGGGAGGGGGCTTTCTCGAGGCTTTGCAGAAACTCGCGAATGCAAAGGCACGGCCGCGAATTGTGGCGGTCGATGTGTTGTCCGGGTTTTCAAGCGATACGGGCCATTTGCTGGAAGGATCGGAGGAATACCCCAAACCCATCGA
>Ga0222714_10007318_pt1 | contig 10135 bp, 14 predicted proteins | sample C33_3DmetaG_FD_165048 | JGI IMG/M metagenome (GOLD analysis project Ga0222714, IMG submission 165048) | Estuarine water microbial communities from San Francisco Bay, California, United States - C33_3D | ecosystem: Environmental > Aquatic > Marine > Unclassified | place: USA: California... | reverse complement strand
ATAATTTCTTCATCTTGTATAGTTTCTACAAATAAAAAATGTGTTTCATTTCGTAATACATGATCTACCTTTGGTAAGCCATCTCTCCATATCTGCACACCTTCCAAATTAACTTTACCCTCTTTATCTGTAAATAAAGAAATAGCAATTGTACGGTGAATTATATAGTATTTGTCGTTGTGTTTATAGAAGCTCATTTGATATTGTATTGTTTCTTAAATGACTTAATAAACGATTCTCCAATCCCCATATCCACTATTTCATAGTTGTTTGGAATGAGTGGTTTGCGTTTTGAATTGCTAAGCACCTCATCTATTTCTGACTCAGTAGTCATCAAGTAATATTTTTTGCCTGTAGGTTTTTTGTAAACAACTACCGTTACTAGCTTCTTTTCAGCTGGTCTACCTTTACTTTCGTGGTTAATTCTCATATACGTTGTATGGCTCTAGGAGCGATTGAATGGATGAATCGGAATTGTAGTAGTAAATGCTGTCACAAGCCATTGAATAGCTGTCTGTAAATGCAATAGCTTCAACTGTGTCGCCTTCAACTACTTTTCTTCCCTCAATACAATATTTGTATCCTTCTACATATGAATAGGCATCGCAACTTGGTTTAGATGCTTTACAGCTAAACATTAAATATCCAAGGGTAATACCTGCTAATAAATGTAATACTTTACTATATTTTGAATAATTCATTTAAATATTCTTTTTTAATGTATTTTTTTATATCTTCAATATACGATAAATCTACTGGGGAGCCAAATCTATTTAATTTGCTTCTATTTTCTTGAGCATTTAGTGGTTGGAGATTTCTTAGGTCGTTTACAATATTAGGTGGTGTATGAGATTCAAACCAAGATACTGGGATTTTATGATCAATATGGTCTGATTCCCAGTTCATTTTTAGGGAATCTAAATGTTCTTTTAATTGAACAGCAGAGTAGCCTAAAAGCTGTTGGGTGGAATTTGATTTAGTAGTTTTTAATTGCTGTAAAGTATTTGATAATAAATCTCTCCATTTATGTACATGGTGTCTTTTGAATTTATCATTTAGGTGGTATTGTCTTTTTTTATCTCTATTATTTTCCCACCACTGTTGATAGTATTCTTTATTTTCTAATCTTTTTTTACCATCAACTATTTTCCTACACTCTTTACAGTAACCTTGATTTTTTCCAAATTGATCTAATAATTTATCAACCTTGCATTTGCTACATTTTTTCATAAATAAAAAAACCTAAGACATTTTCAGGGTCGAGCTTCCCTACTCACGCTTAGGCTTTAAAATATTTCCATTAATCACCGGCTCGACTCGGCGATTATAAATATTAATTTATTTTGAAAAGTTCATAAGTGCTATTAAGAGTCTTAAATTTAAGATATCCTTCTTGTTGGTCTATTATTTCGGTTAGTTGGGTACATTGCCAAGTGAAAAAATGGTTGAATGGAGACATAAGCAATGAACGACCAACTGCTGGTTTATCATGTTTTGAATTAAATGTACCATCTTCATTCCATTCTAACCAAATTATTGCTTTGGATTTTTTGTTTAAACCATCTCCTTCTCTAACTAGTCTCCAGTTGTATTCACTTTCTGTTAAACCAAGTGCTTCTGTTAATTCTGGACTCATGTGTAAAACATCGTTTACATCTTGTGTGAGTAATACTTTTGGTTGTGTTCCTCCTATCATTATTCTTCTATATTATATAAACCTAATTCTTGATCTAATTTCATCATTTCTGTGAGATGTTGTTCACGTTGTTCTTTTAAAGCGGTATCATAATCCTCTACACACATTGCTACTCTGATTCCATCCATTGTGCCTATTACTTCTTTACCTAATCGGTATTTGAATTGAAATGATTTAAAGTCAATTTCAACTACTTTTTTGTATGGGTCTTTGTCTAGAACCCGAAGCATTACTGTTTGTTTCATAACCAAGTTATTTCATTTGTTGCTTGATCCCATTCAAACGTAAATGGGGAATGTGCATAATTATATCGTTCATTTAATACTGCTGCATTGAAGAAATGTGTATGTCCGTTGTAATAGTGACCATTTCCACCATGAACATGTCCAAACACGTGAATTTTTGGTTTAATTTCATCTACTCGATAACGCAACATTTCACATCCAACTCGTATACTTTGTCCACCTGGAATGTCTTGGTAACCAAATGGAGGACCATGTGTAACTAAAATATCTGTGTTGGTTGGAATAGCATCCCATTTTGCTTTCAATTCTTCTCCACTGCGAGGTAAATTAAATGCCCAATTGAAAAATTCAGGTTGCCAAGGTGAACCATAGATGCGAACATTATCTTCTGGGTGATCTCCATTTGGGCCATCAAAGTACAATACAAGATCTTCATCTTGTAAATAATCGATTGTTTTATACCCAGTTAAGATACCTTGTGCTTCATCGGGTTTGTTTTCCATCCATCGATCATGGTTACCTGCAATGAATATTTTATGATCGTAGATAGCTATTTTATCAAACCAATTGAAAAACTCCATTGCTTCTGATGGGTTGTAACCCGAATTCATGAAGTCACCAGCATGAATCAACAAATCACCACCTGGTAGATCACCATTGAGTTGGTTATGTTTTGTATGAGTATCTGAGATTAAAGTTATTTTCATTATTTCCTTTATTTGCTTAAATATACGAAAAATAAATTAGATTTCCAAGGAAAAACGTAGGAGTCTTTGACGGGTTATTTTATCCGTTAATTATTTGTTTTGATTCTTTTGCGGTTTTTTTAACCACAAGATGTGTGTCAATTAATTTATCAAATCGACGATCTGTGTATGATGTTAATTGATCCATTTTATTATTCAATTCTTGTTCGCCTAAGCGCATTTCAGTGCGCAGGTTGTTTTCAACATCTTCAATTTTACGAAATATGATCTGATGGTTTTCATGTATGTACCTCCAAATCTCTGTTCTATCGATGTGTGTTTCTTTTTTCAATTTTAATACCATCACAGTACTATATACAGCCAAGCTAGCAATTGCTAACAAAACCATTGTTAGTGCTCCAACAGCAAACATTATTGTTTCCATATTTTCTAATTTTTATATGTCAAAGAACTCCTACGTTTTATTTACTTGAAATATACAAAAGATATATTGGAAATCCTAGCCTTTAAATATTTGTTTACTTAATTCTTTGGCTTTTTCATGTTTGTGCATGTTTTCCATTGTTTTAGAAACCATGTTTAAGTCATCATTCATTGACTTAAGTAAATCTTCTAAATGACTGATTCGGTTCAATAAGTGACCACATAAAATCATCATTCCTGCCATAGCTAGGCAAAGCAATCCTGTAATAAGCAACATATATTTGTTTTAAAAAATTACATAAAAAACCCTAGCAGTATCTATTGATCAGATAGTCTTGCTAGGGGGTGTTAGTGGTTATATGGGTGTTTATAGAGGTAACGCGTTTACACCTATAAATCTTCCCAACTTCCCAATAACTGAAAAGACCATCTGAGTGAGCAGATCTAACGGTATGCCTGATGGTTCTTGGGCCTACGTTATCTCAACGCAGGGGGGCATTCCATAGCAACAGTATCACTATGGGGTTCCAACATCGTTGTGTTGGTGGAGTGATCATAAATATACTAAAAAATAATACAAGCTCCCACCTATCTTCTTGTATTTTGAACTTAACTCTTCAGTAGTTCACCCGGTGCCACGATACTTAACTATCTGCACTCCCTCTGACAATGTTAAGTTGTCGTATGAGCCAGTCTTGTTATGTGGTCCATCCTGGGCTCGAACCAGGGACCTACGCATTATGAGTGCGGTGCTCTAACCAACTGAGCTAAAAGACCAATACCGAAGCCGCTATTTGTCGTAACGACTTCTTAACTTTTTCTCCGCTTACTCCTTTCAGATGGAAGATAAGCTGTAGTCAGGACAGGATTCGAACCTGCATGAGTCACTTCAATTACCTTGTAGACTCTCCACTACGGTGCTTGTAGCGTCTAACCAATTCCGCCACCTGACTATTTTGACCATGGGAGCACGTTGTTCTTTGCATCCCTTTGATATTCTCCGCGGTTAGTCAAACCGGATAGAGCGTTTCCCTATCAGAAGTTCCATATAGGTAATCAGCCTACTTCTCATCATATTGGACATACTATTCGGTAATGAGCCGAAACGTGTAGCGGGAGCAGGACTCGAACCTGCGACCTTTGGGTTATGAGCCCAACGAGCTACCACTGCTCTATCCCGCGATATGTTGTCAGGACAGGATTCGAACCTGTATTTGTACACTCTTCCAACTTAATGGACTTAATCTATCACCAAGTTCTTATGTGTATGGTGTGTACTTTAGGATACTTTCAGCGTCTAACCAATTCCGCCACCTGACTAAACACACTCTCAAGCATTCTACTTCCCGCCCCTACACAATGGATAGCACGAAATTGTATCTTATTTAACCCTACGTTTGCGGTATGGGTACTTGAGTTTTTGTGTTGTAGTCAGGACAGGATTCGAACCTGTAAGCCATTGCATTAGATGGGTGAACATCTGTATGGCATTTTCACCTCTTGCGTCTACCATTCCGCCACCTGACTAACCTGAAGTTTTCCCGAAGGCTGCATGACTTTAACTTCAGAAAGTGCGCTGAGTAAATTTAAATCCCCCAGTGGATTAAGGGCGAGAATCCTCTGTGTTGTGTGGTGTACCGCCATCAGCTAATACTTTAAGTTTATTGTTTAACCACCCTTAACTTAAAATAACTGTTATGACCGCACTCTCCTTTCTCAAGGGAACAACACGGCTCATTCCGTAAATGAACTGCGCAACTTTAGGCATTGCGATTGGATGAACAAAGTCACTCGCCAAGTCACCTACAATTTTTGCAGGGACGGTTGTTGCGGGGGCAGGATTCGAACCTGCGTCCTCGGGTTATGAGCCCGCCGAGAATACCATCTTCTCCACCCCGCTATATTTGATTCTCATGAAGGATTCGAACCTTCGTCTGGGTACTCAACGTACCCCGACTTACCACTTGTCCAATGAGAAAACTGTTACACACTTTCATCGGCAAATTACTAATGCATATCAGACCCTTATAGTATTGGAAATACTTGCCGGTACTTCACTCTCCTACCCAGGTTTTGTATTCGGTACGGGGTTCGAACCCGTGCCTCTGCCGTGAAAGGGCAGCGTGTTAACCACTTCACTAACCGAACATAAAAAACATAATACTACTTTAATAACGTTTACCCAATTTTACGACTGCACGCTTTACCTTGTTAGACCGTTTTTTGGGTAACGACTCCTAACACATCCTACCTACCCATATTATGTTTTTGCGGCTCCAACGGGATTCGAACCCGTACCGCGCACCGTGACAGGGTGGCATTGTAGCCATTCAACCATGGAGCCAAAATCACTTTACATTCCAAAGTGTAAGCAGGTTTAGTTGCGGACTTTCCTTCCTGATGGGGGCTCTTTTTTTACTCCTTGTAGGGGCACGTTATCCATCATTTTAACACGAAGCCATCGTGTTGCTCATCGTGGAGCAGATGGGATTCGAACCCACATCCTCTACCTTGCAAGGGTAGCGCTCAGCCAGTTGAGCTACAACCCCAAATACTTGTCTTTCCAAGTTGTCATTAGGTTTACAATGTCTACGCTAACCTACAAACCCTGCGAGCAGGCAGTGGGACTCGAACCCACAACCCCCAGCTTGGAAGGCTAGTGCTCTAGCCAATTGAGCTATGCCTGCTTGTTGTACACCCGGCCGGAATCGAACCGGCACGACCACAATGGCCATGGGATTTTAAGTCCCACGTGTCTACCAGTTCCACCACGGATGCATTTGAATTTCCAATATGTCAATGAACTTTCTTTTCTTATACATTCAATATACGAAAAATATATTGGAAAGCCAAGTTTTTTTTACGAGCTCAAGGTAAGAATCGAACTTACTCTATAGGTTTTGCAGACCTACCGGCCTCCAAGACCAACTCGAGCGTTTAAGTGGACCGAGAGGGATTCGAACCCCCGACGCTTGGATCTTCAATCCAACGCTCTACCAACTGAGCTACCGGTCCATTATTTGCGCGCCGCCAGGGAATCGAACCCAATGTCTATGCGAGGTTTTGGAGGCCTGCTGCTTCCATAAGCTGCGACGCATTTGTACCCTCAAAGTGACTCGAACACCTATCTCTCGGTTCGTAGCCGAGCGTTCTATCCATTGAACTATGTGGGCAAAAAAGATGATAAATGGCTTTATCGGGAATCTTGCCAAATAGCTTCACACACCATTAGAGAGCTGAGTATTTCTACTTATCCTTAGTGTGTACCCTTGCGTCACGTCTCTCCACGCTTACCATTCTACGCTTTTTATCATCTTTGTACCTCGGGCGGGAGTCGAACCCGCAAACCTTTCGGCACTGGTTTCTAAGACCAGCATGACTACCAATTCCATCACCAAGGCAAATGGGGTGTATGGTGAGATTTGAACCCACGACCTCTTGATTCACAATCAAGCACTCTTACCAACTGAGCTACATACACAGTACCGTATGTTGGGTTCGAACCAACCCAGAGCGGGATATGAGCCTGCTCCGTCCACCCAGGACCTACGGTATATTGAGGAGAGCAGTGGTAACGATCCACAATCGGTTTTACCCGATCGCATTGTTTAGCAAACAAGCCCCGTCGCCTTCAGGGATTACTCTCCAATTGTTTTGAAGTAAATTTTAAATATTCTTCAAAATTTATTTGCTTTTCTTTTTCGTAAAAGTGAAAATCTCTATGACAATTTGAACATAAAGTAACACATTTTTCAATTTCTTCTAATAGTTTTATTTTTTTAGTTTCAAATTTAGCTCCTCCTGATGAAGAATACTTTGAAATAGGAATATCTTTTTTAGAAGGATCTAAATGGTGAAAATCAATCAAATGCGATCTACTTTCATGACAAACAATACATGGTTTTCTTAAATTTTCTAACCATTTTTTTGTTTGACTTCTATTCTCTTTAGATTCTTGTTGTCGACAAACTTTGCAAATAGTATCTACATAATTTGCTTTTATTTTTCGTTTTTGCTCATAAAAATCATCTCCAGATTTTTGTTCTAAACATCTTACACATTGTTTCATATTTGTATTTTATTATACATATGTAAGAGCTATGGGCTCTTAACGTTTGTCGGTATGGAAGGAGTTGAACCTTCGATCTCCTCGTTATCAGCGAGGTGCCTTAACCAACTTGGCCACATACCGTTTTTTTGCGGACCAGGGAGGGATCGAACCTCCGACCCAGCGATTAACAGTCGCTTGCTCTACCTCTGAGCTACTAGTCCAATTGTGGGTGCCGGTGGACTCGAACCACTCCCGTTAGGACGAGATTTACAGTCTCGCTGCCGTATCCGAACGACTTTCAGCCCCCTTTTTGTACACCCTGCAAGGCTCGAACTTGCGACATTTGCCATGTAAGGGCAACGCTCTACCAACTGAGCTAAAGGTGCAGATTGCAGGATATCGCTTAACCTGCTGGTGCTGCTAGCATTACACACCTTCGATGTCGAACGTATGAGGACATCAGCGATTTTTTTGTGATCCCGGTGGGGCTCGAACCCACGACTCCCTCATTAAAAGTGAGGTGCTCTAGCCAACTGAGCTACGAGATCTTTTCTGTTTGCGATACTTATCGCTCTTGTCACTTTCCATAATTTCTCGTTTTTTATGGTTAATTAATAGTCTAAGTGGCAGGACTCGAACCTGCGACCTGAGCATCCCAAATGCCCCACTCTACCAACTGAGCTACACCTAGTTAAAATGGCGGAAGGCGTAGGACTCGAACCCACAATACCTTTCAGTACTACTGCTTTTCAAGAGCAGCTCCTCATCCAGCCGGATGCCTTCCATTTTATTGATCCCCCGGGAGGAGTCGAACCTCCAAACTCCACAGTCAAAGTGTGGTGACTTTGCCAATTCGTCTACAGGGGAATTTAGCTTTCCAATATGTCAAAGAACGTTTTCTTTTGAGCTCCGTACCAGATTCGAACTGATTTCTCTTGATTACAAGTCAAGCGCATCGCCAACAATGCTTACAGAGCAATAAAATTTGTGGGATAAAACAAAAAACCCGGATCTTGCGAACCCGGGTTATATATTTTGGTTGTTTTTACACAACTAACTTATCCCGGGTTTGAATATGCGTGGTTGTTTAACGTCAATATTATTATACGCAAAGCCACACACTGTTCCTTCAATCGTGCTAAACGACTTCAGGGGCCAATTTGATATGTGTAACATTGTTTGCATTTGTATATTTTTATATTCGTTAATACGTATGTGTTTTTCTTTTATCTTTGCGAAGTATACGAATTTTTTTTCGCTTCTCCAACCTTTTTACCACTTCTTTTTGAAACTGCTGTAATCCAGCTAATCCAACTTTGTAATTGTTCTACTTTTTGTTTATTTGATGTTTTGCTCATTTTATTTTTTATTTAAATTTAATAACTCTATTTCACTATTCCAAGCTCTTTTTCAACTTCTTTGATGTGTTTACATCTTCGGTCTTTTGCTCTCCATGTTCCAGGACAATTGCATTTCAATTTGCCCATATTTTCAATCACTTGATAGAAACCATCTCCGCTTGACGATTCAAACATCCATTTTGGTTTTTGTGGTTTTTCAACAACCACTTTTGGTTTGTTTGATTCAATTACCTCAATGTCATCCAATGTTGTTTCTGGGATGCAAGGGATACCTGCTGGGTAGATCATATATTTGTTGCCAAATTTAATGATCGAAACACATAAATAGGCATGTTTTTCTACTCTATACTTGAATGGTCCACAGTCACAGTGTCTAATCTTGTCACGTCTAGGCTTAATACTAGCATTATTGCTATGAACAATTTTTGTATATTTTGTACCATCTTCATAAACTATTCTTAATTCCTTTAACATAACCCTTTATTTGCTTGAATATACGAACAAAAGATCAGATATCCAAATTATTTTTTCTTATCTTTCAAAAACTTAATTGCATTAACTATTTCAGCACACCCCTCATACAATTCATGTTTTTCATAAATTGGTAGGTTTTGTTCTAATGTGTGGACAAATTCTTGTCTGTCAATTGTTATGTCGTAAATTGTTTGATCCTGCTCTATCAATACTGATAGGGCGTGTAGGTGGCGTTTTCTGCCTTTTAAATTGTTTAAAATTGTCTCTACTAACGCTTTTGATATTCTTAAATCGCGTTGGGCAACTAACTCTTCAAATTCACTACTATCGAATACACTAATTTCAGTTGCCATATTAAAATAAATCTAAAAAGTTTGTATTTATGTTCTTTCCCTTTAATTTACTAAGCTTTTCGTCGTTCTCCAACATTTTTGTTGCAAGTTTCTCAAGATGTTTTTCTTTCTGTTTATCGTAGTCTTTTACGATTCTAGCATGTTTTTTCTTTTTCATCTTGCTTATAAATATTAAATTGAAGATAAAAATTATTCTTTATATTTCCAAATAAAACCATAGGCTGTTTTTTGTTTTCCTCTACAACAATTACATATGTTATTTTTATTTTTCCCTTCAAAATGATAAAAAAACTCAGCATCCCTTATAAGTTCCCATTCTTTAATAAAGTTTCCTTGTTTATCAAACTGGAGTACTGGTTTTGAATAGGATACCCATTTTCCAATATTTTTATAATTTTCTTTGGATTTTTTAGGGATACGAAGAGACTGTTTAGCATTTTCACTACGTTTCTTCCCTAATTTAGCATCACTAAGTTTTTTTCTATGTTCAGGAGTCATAATTTCTTTAGCGCTTTTACTCATGAGGTTTTTAGTTTCATCACTTACTAATCCTCTTCCTTTACCTAGTTTTAAATTTAGCCCATTCTTACTTAATACATTATAATACTCCCCCCAAAATATTTCTCTTTCATCTAGATGTTCTATAGAACATTCTTCAATAACATTATGGGTATGATTTTCCCAACCGTATTTTTTTATTGAATTTCTAATCTTTCTTCCTAATGAATATTTACTCAAATATTGATATTGTAATTTTCTATCTTCTATATTGATACTTTGTCCAATATAGATTTTTCCTTTTGGATTCGTAATTTTGTATATTCC
>Ga0222714_10007317_pt1 | contig 10137 bp, 18 predicted proteins | sample C33_3DmetaG_FD_165048 | JGI IMG/M metagenome (GOLD analysis project Ga0222714, IMG submission 165048) | Estuarine water microbial communities from San Francisco Bay, California, United States - C33_3D | ecosystem: Environmental > Aquatic > Marine > Unclassified | place: USA: California... | reverse complement strand
CACGCTCGTTATCGAGTTCTGCCATGCGTCTTACTGCTTCTTCGCCACCTGCCATTTTTGCCAGGATATCGTTTAGTTCGTCCAAACGAACGCTACTGCTGGCAGTTGGAGTGACAATGATTTGGTTAGTTGGTACCTTCTTAATCATGCCCTCTTGATGTAGTGCGTTCAGCGCATTCCTACCATCACCAATAGTTTGTCTAAACAAGGCATCTGCAAACTCTTTGGCCTGCTGACCTACTTCTGACTCTAGTGTACTCATAACGCTATCGTGAATGATGCGAGGTAATGAATCACTATAAGCAACTAATGCCATGTGAGATTCATTTGGTACTGTTCTATATAAAATAACCACCTTGCGGTTATTATGTTTTCCTACGTGTTTAATCATTTGATGTCTCCTCTGTTGACTCTGTTGACTCTGAACCAGCTTCTGGTGTAGAACTTGCCGCTGTTGCTCTGTCAATAAAAGTCTTTAATTTAGTATGTATTGCACCAATTGCTTGGAATTCTTCCGCTTTGAATGCACCGCGAGCGCTACAAATATCAATAATTTGTAAGCATAATTTTAAATCATTTAATGACAATGATAAGTCTGTTTGTTCTGACATAGTTGATCCTTTAGTTTAAACGTTAAGTATTTAAGATATATGGCGAATCAGAAGAAATAATCAACCGGTTTACCAAAGATTGTTTTTGTTGATTTGATCTAGAAACATACCAAAGTAGCTGGCTTCTGCTGGAATCTCAAAAGCTACTCGTTTGTTAAATGCTATAGATCCGCTTTCGGTGATAAAGTAATAATCACCAAACCAAAATCTACCTGCTAGATTTTCGTAGATCCAGTCTGTGATAATTTTTTCGCTGGTGCGTATTTCAAAATCAATAGGAGTAAAATGCAACGGACAGTTTTCTGTACGTCGCAAATCATGCACATTTAGATAATTTATCTCGCCGTATTTTAACATATAAGGCTATTATAGTAGTCTTTAGATAAAATGTCAAATAAAAATACTATTCTGTTTACGCTAGACGGGTTAACCGTAGAGTGTACCTCCCTGTCATCAAAAATAATAACTTGATTATTTTGCCAGTGTACAGTTTCGTCACCAACAGTTATTGATGCCTCACCTGTTGTTTTAATTCCTAGGTGTACACGTAAGTGATCTGAATCGTGACCTTTATGCGGTTTGATCTCTGCACCAGGTCCCATGATACTGAACACACAATTGTCGTAAATTGGTATTTCTGTCATTAAACGTTTAACAGTGGGGCATTGTTCTATAAACCGCTCATACCTTACGCCCTTGCCTATAAAAGGAACAAATAACCAACCGCCCGTCGTTCCTATATAGGGCTGATTGTTCTGTACCCATTGTTCTTCTGTATACTGCTCAAAGTCTGCAAGCAGTCCAGGATAGTTGTCCTTGAGTACTTGTGTAAACTGCCAAGACTCTGCATTTAAGAAATTCATATGGCTTTTATTTTGATATAAGGCTTATTTCCTGTGCCCGCAAATATCTCATCTCCCTTATATTGCTCGGGACAGAACTTACACTGTGGTATAGTATTGTTGATATTTTTTATAAATTCTTTTTTAGTTGCATAGTCAGCATCAATAGACAGTGGTTCATATGCTAACATAAGTTCTCGATCCTCTTCTGATACATCAAGATCAAACTGTTCCAACAAATCTGGAAATTGTGCAACGGTACCACACTTATATAATTTGCCATCTTTAAAGGTATGACAAACACTATGCGCACAATTTTCATGTGCAATGTCGGCATCACTGTCATGTAATTTAAAACTACCAGGACCAGTTTCTATCAGAGGTCCCTGGCTAAACCACCACTCAAATCCTATGGCAGTTATGTTGTCATTGGTATCTACTATAAAATACTTTTTGTGGTATCCATCACCCTCGTCAAGTTTTGTTCTCTTGGTGGGTATTACACTTTTAATTTCTTCCAGCAGTTGGTGTTCATCTACTGGATTGTGTAGAGAAATATCCAGACTTACCTTTTGCTCTGCAAAGAAGTTGAACCAATCGTGTATCTTGTTTAGATATGTTCCATTAGTTGTGACTATTAGTTTGTGCCGAAATATGCCTGGCTTGGGTTCTATAATTCCTGGATCAAATAATTCACGCATCAGTACTACCCAGTCCTTAAACTGTGGATGCACAGTAGGTTCACCACCCAATATGTTAATTTTTTCGATATTTAGTTCAGCCGCCCAGCGTTCAAATATGGGTTTAAGGTCATCAATATTCTGATGACCTTTGTATTTGAAGTTATTAAAGTAATAACAACCCGGGCAGTTTAGATTACAAACATTGGTTATATAAATGTTTGCATAAGCTAGATTAAGTTTCTCCATAGTGGTATTTATGGAGCAAATCTATTACTCTTCCGTATCTTCTAGTTCTACAGTGGGAACTTCTGCTTTCTTTTTAACTCGGCGCCCCCATACATTGGTTTCTTCGCCAGGTAATTGTCCACTTTTACCAATGGGCGCATGTTCAATCTTGCCACCTTTGGCTAAAAATTCAGCAATGGCACGATCTGATTCTGCATTAAGTCGTTCGTTTGTGGTAGTCATATATTTCCTTTAAACTTGTTCTTGATCAATTACTGCTCGTAGAATTTCTTCCACCATTTGGTTCAGTGTGATATCTCGCTCATGTGCTTTCTTCATAAGTTCAAACATCAAGTCATCTTCTAAATCCAACGGCACAGTCACACGAGTGTCATATGTTTCGCCTGCTTTAATGGCCAGAGACTTTTGAATAAAGTCGTCATCTGTTTCTAGATCTACGAAATCACAATCGTCCCATGCTTCGTTATCCAACTCAATGGCAGGATCCTTTAGTCGGTAGGCACGTTTGTTAGCATAGTCACATGCTTCTACAGTGTAGACACGTTGATCGTCGCTGGGATCAAACGCAATGAAGAAACTGTAGCCATCATGCTCACCGTTCCACGAACTCATACTGTACAATCCTGGGATGTTAGTAAAGAAGTCACTACCTTCGGTGACCTTGTAGTCTACCAATTCCATCCATTCTTTAAGCGTCAGCATTACACCAACTCCTCTACAATGCCTAGAACTTCTGCGGCAATAAGCAAGAAGCCTGCATAAGCAACTTCTCCGTTTAGTAGTGCAATACCTGCGGCTACACGAATACCACTTTTTGCCAAACTAACATAAAAATGTCCACGGCTTGTATCTTTAGGTTGAACTTCCATTTTTATTTCCTTTAGTTGTAATCTCGGTCAATCTGCACACTTGTCAAACCTGCAATAATTTGGAACTGTTCCCATGCTTCTTTAACTGCGGGATTAGTTTCCAATTCTTCTGGTGGGAGGAAGGTTTCTAGCCAAATCTCAGGACGCCTTATAGGATAACCACCCGTCATTCTAGGCTGATGTAGTTTACCATCTACAAACAATCGTTGCGTGAGTTCTTTAAACTCTGCTTCACGATCTGCATACTTATTCCAAGGAGTTTTGGAAAATGCAGTACCTTGATTTGTATACCCGTCCCAGATCTCTGCCCAGTCACCTTCGTTGAGTGGATGGAACTTGGTACGGGCAATGATCACCAGGACATCTTCGTAATCCACCCTGCCTTCAAAGATGTCTAGTAAACAACGACTAAAACTTAGTCCTACTTTCATACAATTCCTTGTACGGTTAGTAGATCCAACATCAAGTCTTCGACTTGCGTTTCCAAATCCGCTAGTGTACCATTGTTATCGATTACAAAATCTGCCATGTCCTTGGTAATGTTCATACTAGAAACATCTTCTGGTGGCAAGTGCTGACTACGATCCACCCAGACGGAATAGTCATAAACACCTTCAGCCTTCATAGCCGCCATCTCATCCTTGTTACGCAACCCGCAGTAGATGTCATGTGCGGCAAAGATGTTGCGTCCCAGGCGTGCTAGGTCATTCTTGCAATAATCGTGAATCATAGTATACCATTCTGCACGATGATTGTGTCTGTCATTATAGCAGTCCATGTAGGTTTTATAACCATACTTGTCTTTTAGTTCATCATAGATAAACAACTTAGCACAAAACTCACTACTGCTCTGAAATTCTAAACCAAATCTCTGATTTAGAATATCACACACGGTATCTTTACCGTGGCGTCCGTAACCTAGTACTAGAATCTTCATCGTTTCTTTCCGGTCTTTTCTTCGTAGTGTGCGTAGATACCGAACTCGGGACGGGCTTCTTTATTATCCTTGATAATCCAAACTGTATCACAATAGTCTTCTACCAGCGTGGGGTTCCAACCCCAGAAGCAATAGTCTGTAAATACAATCAACTTCTTGGGTTCAATGTCATTTGCCTGCAAATAATTCCAAATACAATGCGGGTCAGTACCACCACCGCCACCTGGTTGGTAGTCCATGATATCATCCATGTTCTCTGGTGAGAATTGTGCAGGAGCATGTACGTCTGTGTCCCAGCAGAAGATGTTGATGTTATAGTCATCATATGATTCCATGATGCCTTTAACTTCACTCAAAAACAATTTAATGTCGTTATCACTGATTGATCCTGATGTATCGATAGCAACTGTCACATCAACACGGTTGCCAGGGATAGTACCAGGCATAACTGCATCCATGTGCCAACTACGTCGGCTGGGACGCATCCAGCTGAAATCACTTTTAACCACACTCTCGATTTGTTGTTGCAACAATTCACGCCAGTCCATCTGCGGTTCAGTGAGTTCCTTAATCATGCGCTTAACGTTCTTGGGCAAGTTGTCTGCACCAGAACTTTGTGCCGCCTGAATCATTGCTTCTTTAATTTCCTCACGGATCTGTTTCTTCTGTTCTTCTGTTAAGGGATTAGGGCGACCTTTGCCATTGCGTTCCTTGCCCTCACCTTCGCCATCACCCTGACCTTCCATGTGGTCGTCAAGTAGTTGGTCAATCAAATCATTAATGTTGATCTTTTCTGCGTTCTCATAGAGATCGTCATAGACTTCTTCCCATGACCAGCCTTCATATTTTTTATCGTAGAGAATAGGAACAACCGTAATCTTATCACCAATGCGTTGGTTAATCAGGTCTGCGTTAACACAATAATCTTGTGCAATATTACTCAGTTTGGGATCACGTTCACCACGTCGTCCCATGTGGTCATAAACATTGTGCAGGACTTCGTGTCCAAACAAAAACTCTACCTGCTTTGCTGGCAACTTACAGATAAACTCGCTGTTATAGAAAAAGTTACGCCCGTCCGTTGCCGCGGTGGGCAACCAACTGTCACCATTTACCAGAGTAAGACGTGTAGCCAAGTTACCAAAGAACGGAGCTCGCAACAATAAACCAATACGACCTGTAATCAGTTTCTCACGAGCTTCTACATCCTTCTTTGGGTCAGTTACAGTGACAGGTTTAGCGGCTTCTTCAGCGGCTTTTTTGAGGAGATCTTCTGCGATATCTTTGGCGGTTTGCGTAGTCATGTTATTTCCTTTATACATGTATTATAGCACAAATACGAATTAACGTCAAATAACCAAAAAGGGCCGAAGCCCTTTCTGTTATCGACTACTATCAGCCGCCGCAACAATGTACTTACCAAACCTCTTATGGAACTCTTCAAAGCTCTTGAGCTTGCTGGGTACCATGGGCAGGTTGTAGGTAGTAAGAGCAGTTCGTGCGCCCATAACCACAACTTCTGTAGTAAAGTTATCCATCATGAAACGGAAGAAGTTATCAGCCATTTCGTCCCAGGTTACCTTGACATTTTCAGGCATTTTCTCTTTAAAGTCCTTCAACTCATAGCACATATTAACCGTTAACGAATACATAGCAGAGATTTCTTTAGTCTCCAACTCCTTGACTTTACCTGTCAGGATATCAGTAGGCTTGGGCATCTTGCTAGAAATTTTACGGTGAGCCATAAACTTCAATGCAGTGCCTTCACCAATAGAACCTGAAATCAAATCCATCAGTTCTGATTCAGAACAATCGTCGTCTGCCAACAATTCACTGGTAAAAGTCCAGGTGCGTGGTGTAGCAAAGGCACGGCTAGAACTCTTGGGGTCAAAGTCCATGAGGTCGCTCTTGGCAAAGTTCAAATAACCTACCACATCACTGTGGATGCCTTTGTTAACTGCCCACTGTTCCCAACTATTAAAGTCAACACGAATCTCCAAGTGCAGGAAACGATTTGCCAGTGGACTAGGCATACGATAGGTAACACCTTTGTCTGACTCACGGTTACCAGCCGCAATAATTACCACGTTCTTAGGCAGTTTATACTTGCCAACCTGACGATTCAGAATCAACTGATAACCAGCCGCCTGTACCGCAGGAGCCGCGGCGTTCATCTCATCTAGGAACAAGACTACGACAGGATACTTTGCCGCTTCTTCTTCAGTGGGCAAGTCTACGGGAGGAGCCCAGTCCATCATGTTGGACTCTTTGTTATAGTAGGGAATACCACGCAGATCTGTTGGCTCCAACAATGGCATACGCAAGTCGTATAGAGCACCGCCCAACTCTTCGGTAATGCCTGCAACTAATTCACTCTTACCAATACCAGGAGGACCCCAGAGGAAAAGCGGACGTTGATTCTTAAAACACTTGAGAATACGACTGCGAGCTTCTGAAGGTGTTACTGTACGGGTTTCTGTGATAGACATGTAGGCTCCTTTAAAAATCTATGTCTTAATTATAGCAGAATGCTGATTTAACGTCAAATAGAGTAGGCTTCTTTAGGAAGCCCATCAATCAGAGGTTGTTCACTAATTCCATGACTGTTGTATCCCTGCAACACTGTGTCGTAATAACGCAACGGTGGAACGTCGGGTTCTGAACCGTCAACCATGTAGTAGACAAGGGCGTTGACAATTACGTCACCATGTCTAACCTGTGCATACTTTCTGTCATAAAAGACAGGATAGCCTTCAAGTCGATCCAGAGCTTGGAGACAATCATCTGTGAGTCGCCATAGCACACCAGGTGCATCATGTCCAGGTTCTTCTACTACGTCACAGTAGTATTTAAAAACCATCTTATAATTTAGGAGTTCTGCTCGTCCTAAATCAATAGCACCAGGACAACGATGTCGCATTTCGTCGCTGTTAGTGTTCATGCCGTAGGCAAAATAATAGTGTGTCGTCATACAAGTATTATAACAAATTTAGGATTTACTGTCAACGGCGCATGCTGGCAATATCTTTGGCTTCCTCGTCGCTGAAGATAGGTACTGCATTTGATTTGTGCATAGTACCAATACCTTTGATCTTGGTACCAGTGTACTGCGGAATGTCTGCTGTCTTTACTGCACCTTTGTGTCCAGTATCCAGACTTTCGTAACGCTTGGTTTCACGTCCAGGGGGAGCGTTTAATGAATAGGTGAGTGTTTCTGCTGACATAGCACGGTTGCGCTTCTTAGCATCAGCTTCAACCTCCCACTTCTTCTGTAACTCTTTCCAACTTGCGTCAAGCTCACGTGCCTTACGGGCTTCGTCTGCATTACGGAACTTCTTTTTGCCCTTGTACTTGCCAGTCTTACTGAGCCAGGGTCCTTCTAGATGCATTGTCATAGGATACCACGTTAGTTGATATGCCTATATTATAGCAGATTATTGATTTATTGTCAAAATCTTTCTGGTTTCTCACGAACATGGAATCCAGTTGTATATGGGTCAATTTCTGTCCCTTCAATGACTAATCTCTCCCAATATTCTGCGTATTTTTTTTGTTTTTCCGTCAATATTATACCTACCTTTGATAGATATTCAAAGTGTTCTAGTGGCGTAGGGTGCAGATCAATCCTTATATTATAAGGAATCAAGTCAAAACTTGTCAGTTCATCTATTAACGATGCGGAATAGGTGTCCCATTGTTTTTCGAGGTATGTTTCGACATTAGGCCAGGAGCTACCTTTTAATGAATTCCAACGTTCTTCAACTTTAGACTTGCAAAACTTTTTATTCCCATTATAGTTTCTACTATTCCAATCATTATTGAATATTACTTCGTAAACGCTTGGTTTTATTACAGACAAGGTGTCTTCATATAATAATTTTATTTTTTTGTCGATGGTAGTTTTAACTAAGTCGGGCCAGGACCAATCCTTTTCATTTAATGGAGCAATGATGAAAAAATAGTAGTTGCACCCAATACTGTCTAATATATTTTTGACTGCATGAATTACGGATACAGAAGTTAAAAAGTATCCATCTGGATCCGAAAAATATTTTACATAGTTGGGGACTATCTCATTAAACTGGGTGTCGTTATAGATGCTTCCATTTAACCGCCATTTTCCTTTTATATATCTATCTTCTCTGTTAGTGGTGCTCCACATTATACCCACAGTATCATTTTTTGTTATATTATTTCGAGACATGCATTCCATAAGACTGTATAAAATAAAATGGTTTCCTGCTCCTGTCCTTCCCCAATTTTGATATTCGTCGAATTCTTGTGACATAATGTCTGCCCAGGTTGGCCAACGATAATTGGTAAAGCTACAACCAAATGTAAATAATCTTTTCATTATTGAAAATTCTCCAAGTATTGTTCCAGGTCACCGCCCATTAATTGTAGCATAATCAAATCACGTTCTCCAAAGAATACAATTGTATCCACTCGTGGAATATAAAACGGCGTTGTTAAGTGCCTATCCAAAAGCATATATATCTTGGCACTCTTACCAATGCTTTTAATTTTCATTGAATGAGATTCTAGTTTTACAAAGTTGACTAGACAGTCATGCCCTGACTTTGTGAGACGTAGGCTAGTTTTGCTTATGGGATTTTGCCACCAACTCCAGAGATACCGTTTAAACAATGCTGGATCTAAATCCAGCTCTCGCATAAAAATATCTGTAAGTTGTTCTTTGGTCACGGATAAATCTGTTCGCCCTGCTTGAGCAACACGACCGTGAACTTGTCTGTTTTGAAAAGAGTGTTCAGTTTTTTAGCCAGATTGATTGCATGGCCAGGATTACTGAAGCTAACCTTCTTGTATTTGGGTCCGGGGTAGTTTACTAGTATATTGTGAGATTTTAAATTAATAGGCTCACCATCGTAAAATACTGCCCAGATACCTTCACTACTAAGAACTTGTTCGCTCTTGTAAGTTGTTTTGTTTATGTTCTCTAATCGAACTGTTGGTTTAGGTCTTGACATTGTAATATTATTTATGCCAGATAACTACGCACTTTATTAGTCGCTCAAAACTTTCCACCATCCATCTCAATAACAGTGACTTCACCATCTTCTTCTGTATTATCTAGTTTTGCTGTTAAATCAGCAATTTGGGCAAGCAATCCAAATACCTCTGTATGTAGATTTCTAGCATCCTCGGCAGTAAACAAAATATCTTTACTGCGTGTTTGATTCATGGCACGGATACGATCATTAAACTTTTTTAATGTTACACTCAAGTTTTCTGACATGCTAATGCCTCCTTGGCTTCTTCGGGTGTTTTAAATGGTCCCATGTACTGATACCTACTGAGTGTGATACTCTTGGGACAAGACTCTGGTATCCATGTGCCACTAAACTTGACTAGGTAGTGACCCGCACAATAAAAACTTTTTGACTTTGCACTCTTAGTAAAAAGTGGAACTTTACGTTTAACATCGTAGACTTCATTATGTGGCTTAAAACAACTGGGATAGCCATATACGTCGTATGTTTCTGTTTTTGACGTCTCAGTCTGTTTACCAAACTTAATGTTATATGCCTTGGTTAGAGTTTTTAAATTATTGAATTTCTCTCTAACATCGCCATGCACATATACAACTCCACCATTCAATTCGTCAACAGTTTGAATAGTACCGATTTTAACTGAACCTTGTTCTACAATCCAGTATTTGTTTTTAATAACTGGTTTTGCTAATAAGTCGTCTGACATTTTTATCCTTTTGAATTATACGTTGCAGATAGAAACTCTGCATATTGTTGAGCGTATTCACTGATCTTTACTAAATCATATTTACCGCAAAATTTCATGAGCTGAGCGCCAATCATTGGACGATTTAATGGTGTGCTTGCTGTTGAAATTGTTTCAGTAATGCAGGTTCGAACATCTTCTGGCTGTCTAGTCAAATCAACCAAGGTGCAATTACGCTCATAGTCGTCTAGT
>Ga0222714_10007316_pt1 | contig 10137 bp, 10 predicted proteins | sample C33_3DmetaG_FD_165048 | JGI IMG/M metagenome (GOLD analysis project Ga0222714, IMG submission 165048) | Estuarine water microbial communities from San Francisco Bay, California, United States - C33_3D | ecosystem: Environmental > Aquatic > Marine > Unclassified | place: USA: California... | reverse complement strand
ACAACTTCGTAACACAAGTGAGAAAGAAAATTGGCAATTAGCTAAGAAATTAGATCCTAAAATGCGAGTTTTTGCTCCTGTAATTGTACGTGGTGAAGAAGATAAAGGTGTTCGCCTTTGGGAATTTGGTAAAGAGATCTATATGCAATTACTTGGTATTGCTGAGGATGAGGATTATAGGGACTTTACAGATATCAATGACGGTCGTGACTTCACAGTTGAAGCAGTGACTGGTGATATTGGTGGTCGCCAAGGTATCAAGTGTTCAATTCGTGTTAAACCAAAAACATCACCACTTGGTACTGACAAGAGTGAAATTAAGTCTTGGTTATCTGAACAGCCAAATGTTCTTGAACTTCAAAAGAAGATGACATTTGAAGATCTTAAAAGTGTACTGGAGAAATTTTTGAATCCTGAAGCTGAATCTGATAATGAGGAAGAAGAAGTAGCACCTGCAAAAGTTGCTAAATCAGCTCCTAAAGATTTACCTTGGGAAGATGATGAGGATGAGGATGAAACACCTGCTCCTAAAGCTAATTACGCTTTAAAGACAACTTCTACTAAAACATCAAAAGCAGCTAAATTTGATGCTTTGTTTGAAGACGAAGAATAAAAATTAATTAATAACAAATTATGGCTAAAAAGAAAGAATCTTTAATGACAGCAGTCTCTGAAGAAATTAAGGCTAATTTTAACCTTGATAAATTTAAAGAGAAAAAATTACTTAACAGTACAGTTAAGTTTAAAGAGCAAAGATGGATTCCATTTTCAGAAGCATTACAAGATTCAACTTCACTTCCAGGTGCAGCCATAGGTCATATTAATCTTTTAAGAGGACACAGTAATACAGGTAAAACAACAGCTTTACTTGAGTTGGCAATTAATGCCCAGAAAATGGGCATTTTGCCTGTGTTCATTATTACAGAGATGAAATGGTCTTGGGAGCACGCTAAACAAATGGGTTTTCAAGTTGAAGATGTTGTTGACACAACAACAGGTGAAATTGTAGATTATAGAGGTTTCTTCCTATATGTTGATAGAAGTACATTAGGTACTATTGAAGATGTAGCAGAGTTTATAGCTGACCTATTAGATGAACAAAAGAAAGGTCATTTACCTTATGATTTATGCTTCTTTTGGGATTCAATTGGTTCTATACCTTGTAAAATGAGTGTTGAAGCAAATAAAAATAATCCAATGTGGAATGCTGGTGCAATGTCACAACAATTTGGAAATTTTATTAATCAACGCTTTCCATTATCACGTAAAGAAAGTTCACCATATACAAATTCAATGGTAGCAATTAATAAGATCTGGATAGCACCAGCTGAAAATATTTTTGCTCAACCTAAAATGAAAATGAAAAATGGTGAAACAATGTTTTTAGATGCTTCAATTGTACTTACATTTGGTAATATTACTAATAGTGGTACTAGTAAATTAAAAGCAACTAAAGATGGCAAAGAAGTAGAATTTGCTGTTCGTACTAAAGTATCAGTAGATAAAAACCACGTCACAGGTTTACAAACTAAAAACACAGTTGTAGCTACAGTTCATGGTTTCATCAGTGATGATACTAAAGATATAAATGAGTATAAGAAACAACATGCTCATGAGTGGGTACATATCTTAGGAAGTCTTGATGGTATTGGTCTTACTGAAGACAAGTCTGAATGGGAAGAAAGTAAAGAAAATATAACATTGATTGACGAAGAATAATATGGATAAAAAAGATCTGTTTAAGTTACTAGATAACATTCAACCAGGTAATGAACCTGGAAAAGCAACATTTAACAAACATGATAGAGTTCTTATCATTGATGGTTTGAATTTATTCTTACGTAACTTTGCAGTCATCAATTATGTCAATCAAGATGGTGTTCATATTGGAGGACTAGGAGGATTTTTACGTTCATTGAGTTTTCTTATCAACCAAAATACCCCAACATCAGTTTACATTGTATTTGATGGAGTTGGTTCAACCATAAACAGGAAGAACCTTCTCCCCGAATACAAATCAGGTAGAAACTTAACTCGAGTTAATAGGAGTTCAACATTTGAAGATATAGATGAAGAAAATGAATCTAAAGTAAATCAGATATCTAGACTCATTCACTATCTAAAGTGTTTACCCGTCAAACTTATCTCACTTGACAAAGTTGAGGCAGACGACATTATAGCGTATTTAGCCCGTTATATGGCCGCTAAACACAACTCTAAATGTACTATAGTATCAGCAGATAAAGATTTTTTACAATTAGTGGATGAAAACATTACAGTCTACAGTCCAATTGCTAAAGAATATTACACACCAAAATTAGTAAAAGAAAAATTTGGCCTGCCTGCTAAAAACTTTATCTTATATAAGACATTAATGGGTGACAACTCAGATAAAGTACCTGGATTGAAAGGATTAGGACCTAAAAAGTTATTTAAATTCTTTCCAGAGTTGCAAAAAGAAGAGATGTCCTTAGATGACTTACATAATATTTGTGAAGGGAAGTATAAGGAGCATGTTATATACTCGAGGGTTATATATGATTACGAGACATTACAGAAACATTATAAGTTAATGGATCTAAGTAATCCGTTAGTAGATAAGACAGAGAAAGAATATATAGAAAGCATTACATTGCTCCCATCAGAGAAAATAAAGGTAGCTGAGTTTTTAAAGATGTATAATGAAGATGGGTTAGGACATACATTAAAAAATGTAGATTTTTGGATTAGAAGCACATTTACAACATTAAGTAGTTTTAAATAAAATAAGTTATGACATTAAGTACATTATCACAGTATGGAACACATTTCCAGACTAAGGTTTTATCTTCTTTACTTACACACAAAGAATTTTTAGTTAATATACATGATATCATAAGTGAAGAATACTTTGATAACAGCGCTCATAAGTGGGTTATCAATGAAATTTTAAAATACTATGAAAAATACCATACTGTCCCTAGTATGGAGATATTAAAAGTTGAAGTTAAAAAACTAGAAAACGAAGTATTACAAGTATCAGTTAAAGAACAGCTTAAAGAAGCCTATAAAGCATCAGATGAGGATTTAGCTTATATAGAAGAAGAATTTTCTAATTTCTGTAAGAACCAACAGCTTAAAAAAGCACTATTAACATCTGTAGATTTATTAAAAGCAGGTGATTATGATTCAATTAGAGGATTAGTTGATAATGCCTTAAAAGCAGGTGGTGATAAGAATTTAGGATTAGAATATAGTAAAGATATTGAAACACGATATAGAGAAGAACATCGTATTGCTATTCCTACACCTTGGGATATGTTTAATAATTTAATGCAAGGTGGATTAGGTAGTGGAGATTTTGGATTAATATTTGGTAACCCAGGTGGTGGTAAATCATGGACATTGATCGCTTTAGGTGGTATGGCTGTTGAATTAGGTTATAATGTAGTGCATTATACACTTGAATTAGGTGAAGATTATGTAGGTAGACGATATGATGCTTTCTTCACAGGTATACCTGTCAATGAAATTCTTAAACATAAAGATAAAGTTGAATCTACTATTACTGAATTACCAGGTAAATTAGTTGTTAAAGAATATTCACCAGGTAAAGCATCTATATCAACATTAGAAGCACATATCCAGAAATGTATTGATCAAGGTTTTAAACCTGATTTGATTATTATTGACTATGTAGATCTTCTTCGCTCTAAAAGAACAAATCGTGAAAGGAAAGATGAGATAGATGATATTTATTTGAGCACAAAAGGTTTAGCTCGTGAGTTAAAAGTTCCAATTTGGAGTGTATCACAAGTTAATCGTGCTGGAGCCAAAGATGATATCATCGAGGGTGATAAAGCCGCAGGTAGCTATGACAAAATCATGATTACGGATGTGGCTATTTCTCTCTCACGTAAAAAAGAAGATAAAGTGAAAGGTACAGGTAGATTCCATATAATGAAAAATAGATATGGCATGGATGGTTTAACATTCGGTGCTAAAATTGACACAGCTACAGGCCGTATGGAAATCTTTGATAATTATGATGATGATCCTGATCAATATACTCCATCAAAACCAGTCAATAGTTTTAGTGACGTTACATCTTTAGATAGAGATGTCCTTCAACAAAAATTCTTTGAATTAAGTAAATAATTTATTATATTAGGAGTATATGATTACCGACGCAAGGAACTACTATAAGCCGTTTGAATACCAAACCGCATTTGATTTCTATAAAGACCAACATAGAGCACATTGGTTGGCAGATGAAGTCCCACTTGCTTCAGATTTGAACGACTGGAAATTAAAATTAACAGAACCCGAAAAGAATTTAATTGGAAATATATTAAAGTCATTTGCTCAAACAGAAGTACATGTTAATGATTATTGGTCAACAAAAGTATCAGTTTGGTTTCCAAAACCCGAAATCCAAGCTATGGCTCGTGTGTTTGCTGATTTTGAAAGCATCCACGCTGAGGCTTATGCTCGATTAAATGAAGAATTAGGTTTAGATGATTTCAAAGCATTTTTAGAAGATGAGACATCTAAAGCTAAAATTGAACGTTTGATTGAAACGCCTGGTGAAACAATAGAAGACAGAGCAGTATCATTAGCTATATTTTCAGCATTTACTGAGGGTGTAAATTTATTTTCTTCATTTGCTGTGTTAATGAGTTTCCAATTAAGAAACCTAATGAAAGGTACAGGCCAAATTGTAGAATGGAGTGTTAGAGATGAATCATTGCATTCAAAAGCAGGTTGCTGGCTATTTAGAACATTACTTGAAGAACAACCAGAATTAAACACTGATGAGTTAAGAGAAAAAATAATCGAAGCATGTCACTTATCAGTACAATTAGAATTTGATTTTATTGATAAAGCATTTGAAATGGGAAGTATTGATGGTTTAAATAAAGAACAATTAAAAAACTTTATTAAAGCCCGTGCTAATGAGAAAATGATTGAACTAGGTTACAAAGCAATTTATAACGATATTGATCCTAACCTTTTAAAACAAATTGAATGGTTTGGACATTTAACATCAGGTAAAACACATCAAGACTTCTTTGCTGGGAGAGTGACTGCGTATGCTAAGTCTACAGCGGATTGGGATGATTTATAATATTAAAAATGAGTATACAAGTAAACACAATAATTGAGTTAAACACCTCTTTTCTCCAATCTCAAGATGATTTTGAAAGAGGTGGAGATGAAAGTTTTAATGTGTGGAGACCTGAATTCAAAAACGGTCTAAAAGCTAATCAACAAAACTTTACCTCTTCAGATAAAGCAGCAATCCCATCTCAAAGGATTAGTTATTTAATGACTGATAATAAAGGAGAAGACATACCATATATTAATGTTAAATTTAAAAAACCATTAAATGAGGTTTTTATAGATTTAGATGATTATGATCCCGAAGAGTTTGGTGTAGAAGATTTTGATAAATTTGATGAGATAGTTGAGTCTAAATCTAATCCAACATTACAAGATGTTTCTGAATTAATTGATTTAAAAAATAAAGATTTAAGTTTTTATGGTTGTTATGTTTTAGATATAAAACCTAATGAAATAATTAAAATTTCAAAAGTAAAATGAGTATACAAGTAGATTCAACAAATTGGATTAAGGGAAAACACTATCCTGAATGGATGGATGAAATTGCAATCAGTATGATTTCAAAAGGGTATTTGTTACCTGATGAAGATGTATTTGACGCTTATAAAAGAGTAAGTAAAGCAGCCGCTCGTCGCTTACGCCGTAAAGACTTACAACCGTTCTTTTATGAGGCAATGGTTAAAAATTGGTTATGTTTAGCGTCACCTGTATTGTCAAATTTAGGTACTGAACGTGGGATGCCTATTTCATGTTTCGGTATTGATGTAGGTGATAGCATTGAAGGTATTGCTGATGCTAACTCAGAACTAATGAGATTATCGTCTCAAGGTGGAGGTGTTGGTATTGGTGTGTCTCGCATTAGAGGACGAGGTAAAACCATTAGAGACAATGGAGTATCAGAAGGTGTTGTTCCATGGTGTAAAATTTATGATTCTACAATCTTAGCTACTAATCAAGGTAGTGTTCGTAGAGGAGCAGCATCTGTTAACTTAAACATCAACCACCCAGACATTGAAGAATTTTTACAAATTCGTAGACCAAAAGGTGATGTTAATAGACAGTGTTTAAATCTTCATCAATGTGTAGTTGTTGATGATGAGTTTATGAATAAACTTGAGAATAAAGATCCTAAATCATTAAAGATTTGGGGTGAGATTCTTAAAACACGTCTTGAGACAGGTGAACCTTATATCATGTTTGAGGATAACATTAATAATGCTAATCCTGAAGCATATAAGAAGAATAATTTAAAAGTATCAATGACTAACATTTGTACTGAGATTGCTCTTTACACAGATGAATTACACTCATTTATTTGTTGTTTATCATCACTTAACTTAGCTCGTTGGGAAGAATGGAATGAGTATGTTTTTGAAAATGGAATGACATTGCCTGAATTGTCTTGTTGGTTTTTGGAAGGTGTACTTCAAGAATTTATTGATAGAGCTAAAAACATCAAGTTTATGGAAAACACAGTTCGTTCTGCTACTAAAGGTAGAGCAATTGGAGTTGGTGTTTTAGGTTGGCATACTTTCTTACAACAAAAAGGATTACCATTTGTTGGTATTCAAGCAAATTCTTATACAAGAATAATGTTTGATTCTATTGAAAAAGAAGTATTAAAAGCATCTCGCGCTCAAGCAGAATTATATGGTGAACCAGAATGGTGTAAAGGTACAGGTTTAAGACACACCCATCACTTAGCACCTGCACCTACAGTATCAAATGCTCATATCTCAGGAGGTGTATCACCCTCAATTGAACCTATTCCTGCTAATGTTTATAATTTAAAAACAGCTAAAGGTGTGTTCATTAAACGTAATAAAATTCTAGAAGAATTACTTACTAAAAAAGGATACAACATTGATAGCGTTTGGGATCAAATTTTAAAAGATCAAGGTTCAGTTTTAGGATTACCTGATTATATTTTAACTGAAGAAGAAAAAGAAATATTCTTAACATTTAAAGAAATCAATCAGTTAGAAATTGTTAAACAAAATGGTATTAGACAAAAATATGTTGACCAAGCAATTTCATTAAACTTAACATTTGATCCAAATGACACACCTAAATGGATTAGTCAAGTACATAAAGAAGCTTGGAAACAAGGAATTAAAACATTGTATTACTTACGCACTGAAAGTGTTTTAAGAGGAGACAACTTACAACGCTTAGCAGATTGCATATCATGTGAAGGTTAAAATGAAACAGAAATTATTTCCCATATTAATAGCACTATCAGCATTAGCCGTTAGTTGTAGTGCTGCCTTTTATTCAATAACAGGTTTATCTAAATTATTTGCGGGAGCTAGCACTGAAGTAATAATTATGGCTTCTAGTTTAGAGGCTGCTAAATTAGTAATGGCTTCTTTACTTTATCAATATTGGGATAAACTGAATAAATTATTAAAAGTATATTTAACAATTGCGTTAGTAGTATTAATTGGCATCACATCAGCTGGTATCTATGGTTTCTTAAGTAGCGCTTATCAAGATACAGCTAACAAAGTTTCAGTTGTTGATAAAGAGACTCAAGTGTATAAAGTTAAAAAAGAACGTTTTGAACAAACCAAAAATGACTATACAACTGAGAAACAAAGGTTAGATAATGACATTAGTCAACTGCGCTCAGCTCTAGCTACAGGTAGTACTACTCAGTCTGTAGATGCTAAAACAGGTCAAGTTGTTACTAAAGCAAATAATGCTAATAGAAAAACATTTGAAGCCCAATTAAATACAGCATTACAAAACAAAGAGATAGTTGATAATAAAATTACATCAGCTAATGATAGTATAACTGCTTTAGATATGAAAATACTTGAAATTGAGTCTAAAGCTGAGTTAGCAGGTGAATTAGGTCCACTTAAATACCTAAGTAATATTACAGGTAAACCTATGGATCAGATTATTAACTGGTTTTTACTTATAATTATTTTTGTATTTGATCCCTTAGCTATATGTTTAGTTATAGCTGCTAACTTTGCCTTTAAACAAATAAAACCTATAGTTATAACTGAGTCCCCTAAAGAATATACTATATATCAAGAATCAACCCCTGAACCAAAAACTGTTGAACATGAGTCTAACACTCATAAACAATCAGATGATGATAGTACCCAAAAAGAAATTAATAATATAATGTCTCAATCTATCTCAATGTGGAGAAAAAACAAAATGGTTAATGAAATTAAGTCAAAACATAAAGAAGATGATGACAATACAATAAAATATACTTAAGGTTTGGCTTTATAAAATTTTGATGTTATATTTAAATTATGAAAGTAGGTACATTAGTAGAATGTGTTAACGACCAGTTTAGCATTGAACAGTTAGAAAAAATACCTAATCGTCCTCAAAAAGGTAATCATTATATGATTAGGGAAATTATTGAGTTAGGACATTTAGTTGGAATACTGTTAGAAGAAATTCGTAATGCTCGCACAGCTAAATTAAATGGATATCCTATTGAGCCTAATTTCAATATTGAACGATTTCGAGAAATAGAAGGGTTAGATGACCTATATGAAGAGTTAGTAGAAGAAGTATTTGCAGAAGAACTTATTTAAATAATATGGTTACAGCTAAAGAAGTTTTAAAAGAATTTAATCCTACATTTGGTATTAAGGCTCCCGCCAAACCACCAAAGATGAAAAAATTTAATGTTTTCTATTGGCATAGACGATATGCTACTCATAAGTTTTTACCTGATAGAGAACATATATGGAATAAATGTAAAAATGGAGACTTTGAATATTCACCATATGCTAAGTATATCAACTATGAATACTGGTGGATGGCTGAAGAAATAGCTGTTGTTCGTAATAGTAGTTTTGAATTTGCTACTAAACAAGAAAAAGAACGTGAAATTATAACCAATTATAATAAACGTCTAAAAAACCTCAGACAAGATTTTCAACGTGATGAATTTGAGCGTATGCAAAATCTAAAAAATAGTCTTCGTAAAACATTTGGTGGTACTAAAGCTGATGTTGATGAATTTATAGAAAAACATGCTTTTGGTACTACAGATGAAGTAATTAGACATTATCCTAATTGGTTAAAGTTAACAAAAGAAGACAATCTTCCTTTTTAAAAACGCATTTGGCTAAGTTAAGTTTTATATTTATATTAAATTGTTATGAAAGTATCTCACGAAGTTCCATTATCGTTATTAGAAATGTCTAAAAGTTTTAATGACTATGATTATTGCTTACCTCATTTGCTAGACAAATATGAGGAATATGAAAAATATTTTAGATGGGCTAAAGAAAATAATCGTTATATCATTATGGATAATTCATTACATGAATTAGGTCATGCATATGATACTGATCGTTTAATATATTGGATTAATAAACTACAACCAGATGAATTTATTGTTCCTGATGTATGGGAAAACATGGAGGCATCATTACAAAATGCTGCTGAATGGGCTAAAATTGAACTTCCACCTCATATTATTAAAGTAGCTGTTGTTCAAGCTAAAAGTTTTTATGAAGCTGCTGAATGCTATCAAAAATATAAATCATTAGGTTATAGAAAAATAGCATTTTCATATGGTGCTTCTTATTATGCTAATGAGTTTCCTCACCCAACCCCATCTGTAGCAACAGCAGTAGGACGAGTATATGTTGTGAGTAAATTATATCATCAAGGTGTTATTAAAGAAACAGATAATGTTCACTTGTTAGGATGTGCTGTTCCGCAAGAGTTTGCTCATTATAAAAATATGCCGTTTATTACTACTATTGATACATCAAATCCTATTATGGCTGCAATTGAAGGTACAGTCTATGAGCCATATGGTTTAGATCAAAAGCCTAAAACTAAAATTGATGAGGTTATAGATAGTAAATTTGATAAAGCACAAATTGGAAAAGTTATTTTAAATACTAAATATTTTAGAACAATCAATGGAATATAAATCACTTTATGATTACCTAGGCAGAGCTGCTGGTAGTGAATTAGGAAAACAAGTAGCAGAAGCTGCTATGCGAGATGGCATTAAATTACAAACTCGACAAGTATCTAACC
>Ga0222714_10007311_pt1 | contig 10140 bp, 10 predicted proteins | sample C33_3DmetaG_FD_165048 | JGI IMG/M metagenome (GOLD analysis project Ga0222714, IMG submission 165048) | Estuarine water microbial communities from San Francisco Bay, California, United States - C33_3D | ecosystem: Environmental > Aquatic > Marine > Unclassified | place: USA: California... | reverse complement strand
TGAAGAAGCCGGCCGCAAAGAGCGCGCTGGTTCCGGTTCGGGTGGGCAAGGCGTGCACGGTCAACGATCTGGCCAAGGTGGTCCAGGAATGCGCGCGGGTCAAGGCGGGCATGGTGGTCAAGCGGGCCAAGGCGGTCCTGGCTTAACTCGCATCGACCTTACCGATGCGCAACAGGAGCAGATAGCTGCCATTCGCGAGGCCTATAAACCGCAGATCGAAGCCGTTCTCGAGCAAAAAGACACGCTTTCTCGTGCAGAGATCAAAGCGGCTCTCGAAACCATCCATGAAGCGGTTCGTGGTGAAGTCGAAGCGCTACTTACGGATGAACAAAAAACGGCGCTCGCCGAATTGAAGGCAGAAGCCGAAGCCAGACGCGCAGAAATGGAAGGCGAACGCGATGCGAATCGGGAGGCCAGCAAATTGGTGATGATCGAAGTGCTAGGCCTATCGACCGACCAGGTGGCTGCGCTCGACCAATTGCATTCCTCTGGCGCCGAAGACCGCGCTGCCATCGAAGCCCTGGTTGAATTGGGCGCCGATCGCGAAGAAGTCATTGCTGCAGTTGAAGCACTGCGCGACGCGCATCAAGCCGAGCTCGCCAGCATCCTCGACGTCACGCAGTATGAGATCACACTGATCCATAACGCCCTTGCCTCCCGGATGAAGAAAGGCGGTCCAGGCCAGAAAGGCCCCGGTCAGGGTGGTCCAGGAATGGGCGGACCTGGTGGACGTCCCGGTCAAGGTGGCAACGGCCAAGGAAACCCCGGCCAACGCCTAGGTTAATCCAACCAGCGCCAAGGCTAAGCCAACACACGCTTTCGAGCCGCCCAACACTCGGCGACTCCAATAGGTCCTAGTGAATGCTGAATCAAAGGACGGCCAAAGGTTAAGGATTTTGGCGGGTGCTTAACCCCCCGCCCCCTTTGATTAGCTGACAGACGAGCGGCGGCGCCCATTGGGCGCCGCCGCTCTTTTTTATGAACCATGTCCCAATGCCTTCTGGTCCCACCACCACTACCCAATAAAATTTTCAGACAAGCCCGTTCGATTCCCACAACGACCCTCCTCTATATCTCGTGACCGTGAGATAATGAACCAGAGCAGAGGATGTCATGAACCTAGCTGTACCAGCAGTACCCAGAGGACCCCAATTCAATAGCCCACAAGGCCGCCTACCATCGCGCGGCTCCCAAAATTATATATCCCAGCGCCGCCTTCTATTACGGTATGTCGGAGTTCTCCTCCGACTCGTCGTCGCCTTCATGCTAAGCCTCGCCGTTGCTGGCATTGCTTCCGGGCAAACCACCAACCTATTGCTCGAGATGTTTGATGGCGTCACCGCTCCCGACCTTCCTGCATCGGTTACGGCCGATAACACGACTTGGAAAACATCCATCTCCTCTGAATCCCCTGGATCGGGCGGCAACAATATTGTTCACACCGGCACCACGCCCGGTTCTATCCTATTGGGACCCATCGATTTATCGGGTCGGGCCAGCGCCACGCTGTCCTATTATGCTAGACGGACCTCTTCCTACCCCGCCGATTCCTTACTGGTACGATTTTCGATTGATGGAGGTAGCACGTTTCCACACGTCGTGTCGACGGGTGGGCTTCCCGCCGCGGCCAGCGCCTACGAATACGTCGAGCTCACCCTTGGCGCTCCATTGTTAGGCGAGACCGATGTCTATTTGCAGTTCGATGGCCGCGGCGGAACAGGCGGTAGCGCCAACATGCGTTTGGACGATATCCGAGTTGCCGCGCCCTCAAACCCGGGCGATGTCGTTACTTCCTTTGGGTTTGCGACATCCGAGAGCACCTGGACCCCGTCGTCCGGCGACCATACACTCGCCCTCGAAATATCCTTTCCAGGGACTGATTCGCTGCAGGGATTGCAGTTTGACCTCCAAGCAAGTGCCTCTTTTCTGACGATTGGCGCCGTGGCCCTGACCCAGCCTTTCCAATCTGATCCATTGTGGCAACTCACGCAGAACAACGAAAGAACGGTGCTCATCAACACCGCTTCGAATCCCTTGCCCCCCGGTGATTATCCATCGTTACTGACGATTCCCGTCCAATTCACCGGCTCGCCGCTACTTCAAGACAGCACGGTCACCCTTTCATTGACCAACTTCATAGCTTCATCCGCAAATGCATCGGGAGATGAAATGACCTTTGTCGAAGGTTCTCGCACGCACCAGCTTACCATCCTGGCTTCGCTCGCTTCGATCTCGGTTTCTGTCGATTCGCTCCCTGCTGACTCACTGCGTTTCGGATCCGTCGCCGTGGGCGACAGCACGAGTCTCACGCTCTCCATCTCCAACCCCACCGGCCAAACCGATCTTCTGGTCGATTCGCTCCGATTTGACATCGCCACCCCTGCCGGTATCGAACCCATCAATATTACACCCACCACATCAGCCCACCCACCATCCGTTTTCTACCTCGCCCCGGCCGATGCCACCTCGCTCCTTTCCACTCCCATTCCCCCCGGCACCACCCTTGACGTTCCTATCTGGTTTAAACCCAGTCTATCCACCTATGGTCACGTCTTCGGCTCGGTGCAGCTTTTTCACAACGCGCCGTCTGACTCAACAGTAGTCGGCCTCCTCGGCCAAGGCCTCGGAGGCCGAGGCGACACCGATCTCGACGGCGAGCTCGATGTCGCCGACGTAATCTGGGCACTCGACGTGGTTTCGGGCCTCATTACCCTTTCGCCCACTCAATTTGCCCCGTACGATTTGCACCCATTCCCCACCGGTGACGGTTTGGTCGACGTACGCGACCTCACCGTCCAGATTCAAGCCATCCTTCGCGGTGAATGGCCCGATAGCTCACCCCTTCCTTCCATCACGCCATCCGGAAGCCCAGCGCCCCCCGGCAGCGCTGCTCCCCCCGGCCTAAACCTCGCCGGCAAAGCTGGAAATAGTGGCAATCGCTTCGAAATCGCAGGGTCCAGCCTCTACATCGACGTGATCGAGCCCATCCGCGGAATTCAGCTAACGCTCAACACGCCCCAGCAGCCCCAAAACATCATCGCTGCGAAACAGGGAGCATCGTCTTATGCGGCTTTCGACTCCGAAAACAACACCTTCACCAACATCGTCACGTTCCAGCCCGATCATATGCTTGGCGCCGGTCAACACGTCTTGTTCAACCAACTACCCATCGGCACCACCTTTTCGGAAGGAATCCTCTTGACCGGCGCCAAACAAAAACACCGGATCTACCAACTCGACGGCATCAGCACCATATCGGAAGAAATTCCACCTTCTAACCTTGAACCCATGAACATCTACCCGACTCCCTACTCTTTATCGAGGCACAATCACCTCAACCTCCTCGCTGGCAGCACCGAACCCAACTCGATTGAAATATTTGACCTCCTGGGCCGCGAAACCATGCGCGTAGCTTTCAATCCAGTAGCCGTGTTCGGAATTCCTCCCGTACCTGGCTCTTCATCCAGACCCATCATCATCCAAAAACACCAACTCCCAAAAGTGCCCGGACTCCATTTCATCCGTATCACTTCCAAAACCGGCGTCACCACCCTACCGTTAACCATCCTGCACTAAACGAACACAGAAGGAACAGGTCATGACTCGTACTGTTAGTTGTATTACGAATTGTATTGTTGCCCGTATTACTAACCGAGTCTAGCTATGTCTGCTGTACCATCAATTATCCCAGTTTCTGAACTTCGCCAAAACACTGCCGGAGTAATTAAGAAAATGAAAACGACCCAAGAACCTGTATTCATCACACAACGTGGCCGCGCAACTGCGGTATTGGTGACAGCAGCGGCGTACGAAAAAACACAGTACGAACTTGGGCTTTTAAAGGCGTTAGCAAAAGGCCAGGCAGAGGTAAAGGCGGGTTTTGGCGTTCCACTTGAGGTCGTGTTAAATGAAATGGATGCGATTCTGAATGAAACCAGTTCAAAACCAGATCCTTAATTGACATACCATATTTAGTATAGTATATTTATAGTATGTGGGAAGTTTACGAACACAAAAACGCCACCAAACGACTTTCGAAAACTCCACAAGAGATTTTGAAGCGGTACGAAAAATGGAAAGACATAGTTGAAGTTTCTGGTCCAGAAGGATTGAAACGGATCAAAGGATTCCACGATGAGGCGTTAGAGGGAAAGTGGAATGGACATCGCTCATCACGTCTAAACAACCAGTACAGAGTCATCTATAAGGTTGAGGCCAACAGGATAGTTGTCCTCGTCATGGATGTAACCCCTCACGACTATCGGAGGAATTAATATGGACATGAGTCAATTTACGAAGGCGAAAAAGCGCGTTTCTTTAACGGTTGGCGAATCGGTAAGAATTGTCCGCGAGCTTCAAGAATTAAGTCAGACGGATTTGGCCGAGCGAACAGGAATTCCACAATCTACCATTTCAGCGATTGAGAATAATCGAGTGAACTTGGGCGTGGAACGTGCCAAAGTGGTCGCGAGGGCGCTTAAAGTCCATCCAGCAGTCCTTGTTTTCCCAGGATGGGACGTCCAGCAGGAATCGGCCGCTTAGCGCGTCCCCGAAACCTTACCAATGAACCAACGTTATGACGTTATAACTACAAAACGTTACGCCATGACAACCAAGACAAAACGCTCAACCATCTATTTGGAGGAAAACCTCCATAAAGCCCTTCGTCTTAAGGCGGCGGAATTAGATGCATCAATGTCGGACATTGTCAACAATGCTCTTCGCGTCATTTTTGAAGAGGATGCCCAGGATTTGATAGACATTCAAAAGCGTAAAACGGAGCGATCAACTTCCTTCGATGATTTTGTAACCGAGCTGAAACTAAGTGGCCAGCTATAATATCTTAATTAAACGAAGTGCGCAGAAGGAAATCCAAGCTATAGGGTCTAAGAAAGACCGTCAGCGCATAATAAAAAGGATTCAAGATCTGGCCCGCGATCCTAAGCCTGCTGGAAGTGAAAAGTTGTCGGGGAGTCCGTACTTCAGAATTCGCCAGGGATCTTATCGGGTGGTGTATGAGATTCAAGACGACGTATTGATCGTCCATATCTTAAAAGTTGGACACCGAAAGGGCATTTATCGCTAGATCAGCTTAGAATCAGCCGCCTAAGGAAACAAATACCGGTCCATATACAAGAAAAGCAGCGTACTAGCGGTCGAAACCCAAACCAAAAACACAACAACCAGCGCAATCAGCTTCCACGTTCCGGAAGATTTTTGGCCTTTGGTGCGAATGTCCACGGTTTGTTCTGGAGCTGGAACGTTTACGTTCATAAACAACTCGTCAGAAAGAGGGACCTGGACGTTTTTCAGGGTTTGGTCTGTGGCCATAGAGGGAGAGGCTGCCTGCGGCATCGCATGTTGAGCGACGGCTTGTCTGGAAAAACCTCCATTGGAGGCGCCCCACGTTGGCATCATCGGATTCAACACATCGTGTCTGCCACCACCCGACCAAATAGGCATGGGTTCTACTTGAATAGATCCTCGTCCATCCCCAGAATTAACGGGTTTCCCGTGTCCATCACCAGAGTAATTCGGAATGAATGGTGCCAAGGTTGGTTTAGGCATTGAAGCCTGTCCATCGCCGGAGGGCATACCATTCTGATGATAGGAAGGAACTGAAGGACGATTTAGCATCAGATTGTCTGTATCGGTCTTAAATAGTTTGCCATGATTAATGCGGGCTTTAACTATTTCTACTAAACGAGACAATTCGATTTATTTGCGCTGAAGATGTAAAAAAAGATGGGGTCGACGAAGCATTTTTTGGAATTTTGGTTCACGCTTAGCGTGCCTTCCCCTTCAACCGACCCGACTCACACAATTCCTATTTCGAAAATAGTTGATCGTGTGGATCATCACCAGCCCTTAACAAACCTTTTTTCGGATTAAACCCCAAAAAGGCAGACATCAATACCGCAAGTACGGCTGACGGCCGTTTTCCCGGGTTTTTCCTTCTTATCGCAGCCTTTCGCGGATTTCATCCAGACTATCACCGCCGAACTTCTCCAACAGCGCATTGGCGATTTCCATGGCCACGACGGCTTCTGCAACGGTTGATGCCGCAGGAACGCTAGTCACATCACTGCGCTCATACCGAGTAGGCTGTTGTTCGCCAGTTACGATATCGGCCGTTCCTAATGGCTTAATGAGGGTTGGAATGGGCTTCATGTACCCACGAACAATAATGGGCATACCGTTCGACATCCCCCCTTCTATTCCACCAGCCCGGTTTTGCGTTCTAGGGAATGTGCCATGCTGGGACATAATCGGGTCGTGTACTTGCGAACCTCTATCCGCAGCCGCCGCAATCCCGTCCCCAATCTCAACACCTTTTTGGGCTTGAATCGAAAGAATAGCATGGCCTAACCGAGCATCTAATTTTCGATCCCACTGAGCGTATGAACCAAGGCCAACAGGCACCCCAGTGACTACGACTTCGTACACACCACCCAGGCTGTCGCCTTCTTTCTTCACTTCTTTAATGTGTTCAATGCATCGGGCTGACAAGGCTTCGTCTAACATGCGCACTTCATTGAGGTCGGCCGCGTCATTGATCGCATTGGCGCCAACGTTTGCACCTTTGTTCGCGCCGGCCCCAACACCGGAGCCAGCACCCGAGCCAGGGCCCCTGCCCATCAACGATTCCAACCGATCCCGATACGCCATTGGCCCATCATACCCGACTTCGCCAATTCGCACCACGTGGCTCCCCACCTGAATGCCCAATTCTTCCAAAAAAGCCCGGGCAATCGAACAACACGCGACCCGCATGGCGGTCTCGCGCGCACTGGACCGATCAATCACCGGACGAATATCATCAAATCCGTATTTCTGCGTCCCCGTTAGGTCCGCATGACCCGGTCTAGGCAACGTAATTTTCTCAATCCCATCTCCGCTCCCACCGATAGCCATCACTTCGGGCCATCCCGACTTATCCTGCTGGTACGCGGCATTGTCGAGCCGTAGCGCGATCGGGCTGCCCATGGTCTTCGAAAACCGGATTCCTGAGTAAATATGAACCAGATCCTGTTCGAATTTAGCGCGACCACCGCGTCCAAAACCCATCCATCGACGCGCCAAATGGACATTAATATCTTCAGCCGTCAATGAAACGCCCGCTGGGACCCCTTCAACTATGCCGATTAAGGCCTCTCCGTGCGACTCACCCGCCGTTAAATATCGAATCATGAGAGGCTATTCGTCTGTATTGACTTCAAAAAACACGATCGTACCATCAGGTCGAATCGCCTGAATAAGCACTTCTTCAGCGCTACTGAGCACCATGCGCGCTGCAGCCACATTGAATACTGGACTGTCATTAAAGTGGGTGATAATCATCCCTCTAGAAAGACCTGCATCCGAAAATGGCCCATCTTTGACCACCACGGCAATATATACGCCGTGTGCGACCTGGTATTCTTGGCGTTGTCGGCCCACCAAATCGGCAATACCAACGCCCCACTGATCGAAAAGTGCAATCGCTTCGCGCGGCAGATCCGGTTCAACCGGCATCCGGGGTTCATTCGGCCGATCCATTTCAGCGAACCAATTGGCATAGCCTGGATCTTCCCGTCCTTTCAGAATAACGGTGAATTGCTTCATCTCTCCATTTCGCCAGATTTCGACGGGCACCTTGTCCCCTGGCGAGAACAACGCAATCGCGCTTTGCAATTCATTCGGCTCGGTCATTTCACGTCCGTTGATGCTCAGCAATACGTCTCCATCTTTCAGACCCGCTAAATCGCCCGACAACCCTTTTTGGACAGACTGAAGAATAACGCCGCGCGCGCTGCCCAAACCAATTCGCTTGGCCTCAGCGGCCGACATAGGGCCAATAGACACGCCGAGGTAACCCCTGCGCACCTCGCCAAACCGTATTAAATCGCCTACTACATGCTCCATCAAATCCACGGGTACTGCAAATCCATACCCTTCGTAGGATCCTGTTTCGGTAGCAATAGCCGTAGCGATGCCCACCAATTCACCCCGAAGATTCACCAGGGCACCGCCCGAATTCCCCGGATTAATGGCGGCATCGGTCTGTATAAAACTCTCAATGCCGAGCTGGCTATCGATCACGTTAACCTGTCGACCCAATGCACTTACGATGCCCGCCGTAACGGTAGACGTAAGTCTAAAAGGATTTCCAACCGCCAAAACCCATTCGCCGACTTCAATACTTAGCGCATCTCCGAGAGCAATCACGGGAATAGGCTGCACCGGATTAATTTTGATGACGGCCAGGTCGGTGGTTGGATCCGTGCCTACTACTTCGGCACTGAACTGTCTTTTGTCGCCCAACGTAACATGAATGTCCGTGGCTTCATCGATCACGTGATTGTTCGTGACAATATATCCTTGGTCGCTAATGATAACCCCGCTGCCCAAACTCTGGGTCATCGGGCGCCCACCGTTGCCACTAAATTGTTCAAATACAGATGTCGGTCCATTCGACACGACTTCAATAAAGACCACAGCTGGGGTTACCCGTCTGGAGACATCTTTAAATACTTCGTTGAGCGACAACGCGTCGAGATACGCGGTCGGGACTTCGGAAGCGGAAAGCGGCACCGTTCCTTGACCTTGACCTGACCCTAATTCGACTCGACTAACAGATTCCGGCCGATTTAGCCCGCCATTCGGCCCGCTGAAAATCCAAAGCGTAGCCAAAATGCCTACAAAAAGCCCGACCAAAAGTAGGCCGATGGTAACGAGCGTAGATTTTTCTGTTCGATTTCCCAAAATGGTTTTGCTAACCGTTTGAACGTTTAAGGGCGCAGTCTTTCGCATCGACATTCCTGCGCCCCATATTTCTTCACAACTAACCCCAATAACGTGGATTCGTTTCAGGGGGGATTTGTTTAGTGGCGGGGTTTCTTTCGTGGCGGGACTCCTTTGAACGCAGAAGCCCTTTCAACCCAAAAGTCGTTCAACATTTCCACCGCCAACCCAAGCCCATCCTGTTCCTCTTTACGCTGTGGCTGCCCCCAACTCCATTTCTTCCATACCCTTAAGCGCCTCAACGGCCGCTTGCGAAGTGCGAGCCAGCTGTTTACGATCTTGATTTACGGAAGAAATAGGCTCTCCAATTCGGATGACAAAATGAAGTTTACCCAAGCCTAACACCTGCCAAATGTTAGAAAGCATCGTTTGGGGGCTCGACCATGTGACGACCTGTCTCGAATCGGTATTGACGATTTGGTTCTTGATGCGCCTAACATGAAAGTAAATGGGCACCACAAAACCATCTTCCATATCGGCGACCGCTTCAAAGCCACCGGTTTTGAACGGAAGAATTTCTGCGCCGTTTGATGTTGTCCCTTCGGGAAACACCAAAACGGCAACGTCCGCTCGCATTCGCTCGCGGATTTCGTCTACCGTACTCGCCGTTTTCATGACGTTTTTGCGATGCGCGAAAATGATACCCACTGCTTTACACACCCAGCCTATGACCGGCCATGTGCCCATCTCCGACTTGGCGACAAAGGCAACGTCGAAATTGCTGGCTAAAATCCATGGATCAAGCGTCCCGATGTGGTTGGACACAATCAAAAAGGCCTTATCGGTTGGAAGAGATCCAACAACCTCCGACGATATCCGCAAGCCTTTCGTAAGTACTTTACATCCTACGCGCTGTCTCGAGGCGATGAATTTCATTCGATCGTGAGGAGACATTCGCGCGCCCCGCCATACCATGTCCGCGCAATAAGCGATCATTAGGGTCAAAAAACTAATCGCACGAAGGATGCGAACCATCGAATTTGGACGAAGATTGGGGTGGCAGAAATGGCTCGATGCGTTTTGGAAACATCGAGGTTTCTCAGATTGGGTTCGAGTCGAAATCGAACGGCAAATTTACCACGCTACGGCCACAATCCCCAACGTTTAATTAAATCGGGTAGCTGTTTGGGTGTTAGGCTGACTTTCCTTGACCCATACCGAGTGCTCGTACCGGACGGCCCGGAGCTACTGCAGATCGATCTTCTCTTGCCTCCACAACCCTTGGAAGCTCAACGCAAAACGTGCTTCCTTGTCCTTTAGAGCTTTTTACGGAAATTCCAGCATTCATCAGAATCGCAAGTCCTGCGCAAATAGCCAACCCTAAGCCGGTACCTTCGTGCGAACGAGAAAGGCCAT
>Ga0222714_10007310_pt1 | contig 10140 bp, 9 predicted proteins | sample C33_3DmetaG_FD_165048 | JGI IMG/M metagenome (GOLD analysis project Ga0222714, IMG submission 165048) | Estuarine water microbial communities from San Francisco Bay, California, United States - C33_3D | ecosystem: Environmental > Aquatic > Marine > Unclassified | place: USA: California... | reverse complement strand
CCGCTACCAAATACGCGTCCAATGCCAACGGAAATCATCCCGTTCCTATGGACATCGAGCGCATTTTTGGAGAGAACGCTTTTGGATTGGAGGAAATGAAAAATCGCCTCCCCAAGGAGATCTACAAGAGCTTACTCAGGACCATTGATAACGGTGATCAGCTAGACCTGACGATTGCCGATTCCGTAGCGATGGCCATGAAAGAGTGGGCCGTAGATCGTGGAGCGACTCACTTTACGCACTGGTTTCAGCCGCTCACAGGCTCTACTGCCGAAAAGCATGACTCCTTTATCACGCCCAACAAAGGGGGTGGAGCGATAGCTCGGTTTACGGGAAGCGAACTTATTCAGGGCGAGCCCGATGCGTCGTCTTTCCCAAGCGGCGGCCTTCGTGCCACATTCGAAGCTCGCGGTTATACCATTTGGGATCCGACCTCTCCGGCTTTCATCATTGAAAATTCGGGTGGGTCGTATCTCGCCATTCCGACCGCATTTGCGAGTTGGAGTGGGGAAGCTCTAGACGCCAAAACGCCGTTGCTTCGTTCCATGGAAGCCATCAACAAGCAAGCACTGCGCGTTCTTGAATTGTTTGGGCACAAAGATGTAAGCAAAGTCACTTCTACGGTGGGCGTAGAACAAGAGTATTTCTTGATCGATGAGCAGTACTATTTCCGCAGACCAGACCTGATGACCTGCGGAAGAACGTTGGTCGGTGCTAAGCCGCCTCGCGGCCAGGAATTGGACGATCACTACTTCGGGTCCATCCCTGATCGCGTGTTGACGTGTATGCTGGAGACCGAAAAAGAATTGTATCGTTTGGGGATTCCGGTTAAAACCAGGCACAACGAAGTGGCTCCGAGCCAGTACGAAATTGCTCCGCTTTACGAGAACACCAATATCGCCTGTGATCATCAGCAGTTGATCATGATCACGTTGCAACGCATTGCGCGCCAACACGGTATGGTGTGTTTGCTCCACGAAAAACCATTCAAAGGCGTTAACGGAAGCGGTAAACACAACAACTGGTCTCTTGGAACGGATACGGGACTCAACCTACTTGAGCCCGGCGACAATCCGCACGATAACCTTCAGTTCTTGTTCTTCTGCGCGTCGGTAATCAAAGCGGTTTATCGTCATCAGGACCTGTTGAGGGTATCTGTGGCTTCCGCTGCAAACGATCATCGCTTGGGAGCCAACGAAGCGCCTCCTGCCATCATTTCGATTTTCTTGGGTGAACAACTCGAAGACGTGTTCAACCAAATTGAAAAAGGATCAGCGAAAGGAAGTAAACAAGGTGGTTTATTGGGATTGGGTACGCCCGTTCTTCCGGACCTACCTCGCCATGCTGGCGATAGAAATAGAACGTCTCCCTTTGCGTTCACGGGTAATAAATTTGAGTTCCGTGCCGTGGGATCGAGCCAAAGCGTTTCGTTTCCAAACACAGTGCTCAACACGATCGCTGCAGAAGCCCTTGAAGAAATGGGCAATGAGCTGGCTGCGAAGCTGAAAAAGGGCGAAACCCTTGAAAAAGCGGTGGCAGAGGTTGTTCGTTCGACCGTACATGAGTCCAAAGCGATCATTTTTGGTGGGGACAATTATTCGGATGAATGGCATGCCGAAGCCAAAAAAAGAGGTCTACTCAATCTGAAAACCACGCTCGATGCGTTGGAAACCTTCATTTCTGAGAAAAACATCAAGCTTTTTGAAACCTATGGCGTGCTTTCAGAGGCCGAACTTCGTAGTCGGGAAGAAATTTGGGTCGAGCAGTACTTCCTGAAAATCAATATCGAAGCGGAAACCACGGAATCAATGGCGCGCACCATGGTTATGCCGGCGGCAACCCGTTATTTGGGTACGCTGAATAAAACGCTGGTAAGCGGTAAAAAAGCTGGGATTTCTACCAAAGGAGTCAAAGAAGTAGCGACGCATATGGCGGCTTACATTGACGAACTCCAAGTCGCGCTGGGCAAGTTGATTGACGTCAACAAAGACCTTGGTGGTTCTACCGTGCACGAAAAAGCGCACCATATGTACCACAAGGTGATTCCAGCCATGAATAAGGTGCGCCACGCAACCGATCGGCTCGAGCGCATTACGGCCGGCGATTTGTGGCAGCTTCCTACCTACCGCGACATCTTGTTCGTGAAATAAGGTCTTGGGCAGGGTTTAGGGCGAAGGGTTTAAAACGAAATGGACCATGTAAGAGCGGGCGATTTTCAATCGCCCGCTCTTATAAGGATTCCCTCTACAAAATGGAGGGAATCCCCGTACGTTCAGATGGGTGGCAATTCCGAATATGGGGCAAAATCGGGCGTATTGAACCCGAGTCAATCCATTAGGCTACGCCCAGAATCCCATGTTCATTCGTCATTTCAACCCGCACAAACTGATTTACCGCGTCGGGCAGGTCGCGAAGGTCGCATTGGTCGCATTGGTCGCGAAGGTTGCATTGGTCGAGAAAGTCGCATTGATCGCGAAGGTCGCATTGCTCGCGTCCGTGCTTGTATTGACGGGGCGCGCCTACGGTCAACAGATCCAATTTGAGGGTTACGTCCGAACCGAAAGCATTTACGATACCCGGCAAGTTCTTCAGGTGCGGGAGGGCCAATTTCATCTCTTCCCACTGGAAAAATCGAAAGAAAACAGCAACAGCAACCTGCTGTTAGCGGCGTTCCGGTCGAGAGTCGCCGTGAGTAGTATTACGTCGGAGGGCGTTCCTGGAGTGCTCGCCGCTCGTATAGAGGGCGATTTTTTCGGAGCCACCAACGATAACGTCAACATGCTTCGGCTCCGACACGCGTACATCGTCTGGACCTATCAGTCGCATCAAGTCCTATTTGGCCAGACCTGGTCGCCTTTGTTTACATCGAGTGTTATTCCCGGGACCGTAGGATTCGCGACAGGAGCTCCTTTTCAACCGTTCGCCCGGTTTCCGCAACTTAGGTACACGAAATCCATCCGCAAGGTCAGCATTGAAGCCGCAGTATCGACCCAACTGGATGCGTACCAAGAGATTGGCGGCAGAAAGATGCATCATCAATCCGGATTACCTGCCGGTCATATTCATGTATCAGCCAAGGGCCAAAGCGGCCTACTTGTGGGGGTAGGCGGTACCGTCAAATCGATTCGTCCAGAACTAGGCGGCGACTCCTTCAGGGCCCGTGCAGCTACAGCATATGCAAAGGTGGAGTTAGGAAAAACGACCTTAAAAGTGAAATCTATGATCGGAGAAGACCTCGCTGATCACTTGATGCCCGGTGGATTCATCCGTAACAGTCAAGGAATGCTGGAGCCCACGCGATTGGCCAGTGCATGGATGGATGTTTCGCACCCCACCACATTAGGGACGCTTGGCGTATTTGCAGGGTATCTCATCAATTTGGGTGTCCCATCCAGCGGAAATCAAGCGGCGGCTATCGCGAATACCCGAGCCGCCAATCTAAAGGACTTGTGGCGCATAGCGCCAAGGCTCGTTTACACTAGAAAACCGCTGACCGTTTCCATGGAGCTAGAGGCGACGTCGGCGCAGTATGGGCAAGGATTTGATACCCATTTTGTCCCTGTCGTCGTCGAAGTACACTCCCGCGTTCTCAACGTGCGCTGGTTATTGGCTGCCTACTACAATTTTTAATACTACGCCCGGGTTCGATCGGATGGAGTGCGATCGGATGGAGTGCGTTCGAATTCATCCGCCTCAAACCCCTCCGTAGCATCAAGCAAGTTGGTTTCTGGGGTTTTAGGAGACGATTTTACAACGACTTTTGCTTTCGTTTTCCCTTCTACCGGTGTATTTCTAGCAACCAATAGTTCCAGCTCAGTCATCAATCGGTCCAGTTTGTCAGAACGACGGGCGGTGTAGGAGGCCACGCCAAACTTTCCCAGAAAGAATAGCGTGCTCATGGTAGCCATAACCGCCATGGCTCCTGGAAAACCGCTCAGGTTGAGCGCTTCAAAAATAATGGGAAGGGAAATGATGGTCCCAATAAGGGTCGGAATCATAAATGGAACCGCCGCGCCGGGCTCTGCCCAAAACAATTGGACCCTGGTTTGGTCATTTTCACTTCGAGCAGTCACTTGGGCTTTGGCCGCCATGTTCTGAATGGTCCACTCGAAAATATTTTCCCGCGTAGTAACGATTCCCGGATCTTTAAAGCTGAGCCTAATCTTAGATAGCATTTCTTCCCAATCACGCGAGTCGATTTCTCGTGGAAGAACCATTTCTGAACTGTAGGAAACGGGGCCTCCAAAAAAGTTTTTTTCCTTGGTTTGGAGTTTTCGGGTCCCGACCTCGGATGCCGCTTTCAAAATAAAATCGGGATTGATTCCGGCCTCTTTACCCAGTTGTTTTAATTCTTCCAGGGATAAACCCAACGAACCCGTGTCCGCATCGTCGTGCGAAAGTTCTGCGGCTCGCTTTAAAATCGAACCAATTTCTTTTTCGTTATACAATTTCATGAGTTCTCGAATTTCCTTTCGGAAGAGTCAACGCGCTATTTATATTAAAGCTTCAGCATGAAAGATAAACGCAGCCTAGACAAATCCTTTTCGTCTTGGCATTCGTGCTTAGTTGAATTTGGAAGCGTTCTCAATTAAGCCGTCGACGAATCAAAGAAGTCGCTATCTTAGGGGCGGAAGGATTCGATCAACCTCAAGACCAGTATCATCGGATGCCTAAGGGCAGTCAAGACAACTCACCATCGCAGTCAAGTCAGCAAGACCGAGAACTCGTAGGCCAAGCCCTGGGAGGCAACCAGCTTGCGTACCAAAAGCTGATGGAGAAATACAGCGGTGCACTTACGCGGCACGTCCAAAAGATGGTGCGTAAACAGGGTGAAGTGGATGATCTGGTTCAAGAGTGTTTTATAAAAGCCTTTTCAGCGCTGCCTTCCTATTCTTCCGAGTATGCGTTTTCAACGTGGTTGTTCAAAATCGCAACCAATCACACGATCGATTTTCTTCGGAAGCGAAAGTTGAAAACGATGTCCATCGATCAGCCGATCAGCACCAAAGATGGTGAGATTGAATTTGAACTTCCCGACACGTCGTATCGTCCTGATCGCCACATCGTGGAAGACGAACGGCGACATATGATTCAGGAGGCGATAGAGTTATTGCCGGAAAAGTATCATCGGGTTATTGTGATGCGGCATCAACAGGAAAAATCGTACGAAGAAATCGCTCTAGAGCTGGATTTGCCACTTGGCACCGTAAAAGCTCATATCTTTAGGGCGCGCGCCATCCTATATAAATCGCTGCGCGACAAACGGTACACCATTTAGGTAATCGTTTGGTCCATGGAAAAGCCGTCCACTGCATGGGTGAGCCTTTCTTGCAAAACCGAATACTAAACGAATGATTGACAGATATACCCGGCCCGAAATGGCCGCACTTTGGAGTGAAGAAGCACAATTTGACGCGTGGTTGGAAGTAGAAATAGCGGCTTGTGCGGCTTGGTCCAGACTTGGCGTGATCCCTGAAAAAGACGTTGAGTTAATCCGTCAAAAGGCGAAGTTTAATGTCGCCCGCATTCTGGAGATTGAAGAAATTACCCGCCACGATGTGGTCGCGTTTACCCGGTCTGTTAGTGAATCTTTGGGCGACGAACGCAAATGGATCCACTACGGATTGACGTCTTCTGATGTGGTAGACACCGCTTGGTCCGTAAGGCTTAAAAAGGCAAATGCTCTAATTTTAGCTGAAATTGACCGGATGATAGCGGTTTTGGGCCGCCGCGCCGACGAGCATCGCCACACCCTGATGATGGGACGCACCCACGGCGTCCATGCCGAGCCCACTACATTTGGCGCTAAGCTGGCGCTCTATTACGCGGAAATGAAGCGCAACCGCGAACGATTTGTGGCCGCCGCCGAAGGAATTCGGGTCGGAAAAGTGTCCGGCTCCGTAGGTACGTTTGCCCACGTTCCGATGGAAGTGGAGCAGTACACCTGTGAAATTCTTGGCCTCGAAGCGGCTCCCGTTTCTACCCAGGTATTGCAGCGCGATCGTCACGCACACTATGTGTCGGTGTTGGCCCTCATCGGAGCAACACTTGAGAAGATGGCGGTTGAAGTACGTGGATTGCAAAAATCGGAAGTACGAGAAGTGGAGGAAGCCTTTCGTAAAGGCCAAAAAGGCTCATCGAGCATGCCCCACAAACGCAATCCGGTTAGTTCGGAAAACGTCACGGGATGTGCCCGACTGCTGAGGGGCTACATGGTTACCGCCTATGAAAACGTTGCCTTGTGGCACGAGCGCGACATATCGCATTCATCTGCGGAACGTGTAATTCTACCGGATGCCACGACCGTGCTTCACTATGCGCTGCAACGATTTGCAACCGTAATGGATAACCTCGTGGTGTTCGATGGCAACATGCGCCGCAACATGCAGCGTACGTTTGGGCTGTACAATAGTCAGCGCGTTCTCAATGCGTTAATTGAGAAAGGGCTCATGCGCGAAGACGCCTACGACCGCGTGCAACCGTGCGCCATGGCGGCTTGGGAAGAAGAGCGTTCGTTTATGGACATCGTCTTGGAATCTGCCCCTATTCGCGAGCACATGTCGGAAGAGGAAGTGAAAGGCTGTTTTGACGATGAATACCATCTCAAACGAATCGATCAGATTCTGGCCAGAGTGGGGCTGTAAAACAACCCACCACATCGGCGCATTCGAAATACGAAAAAAGGGGCGCCCGGCTAAGCCGGGCGCCCCTTAACACATCTCGTAAGCGAGACTAGTTGGAGCCAGGTAGCAGCACTTGGTCTACTACGTGGATAATGCCATTGGATGCCTGAATATCAACCTGGGTCACGGCTGCCCCGTTGATGAAAACCGCTCCATTCACAACGGAAATGGCTAGGTTACCACCTTGAACGGTTGGCGCAGTCGATAAACCTACTACCTGTGCCGACGATACGGCTCCTGGCACAACATGGTAGGTTAAAATCGAGATAAGTTGATCTTTGTTTTCCGGCAACAACAGGGACTCGACCGTTCCTGCTGGTAGCGCTGCAAAAGCTGCGTCTGTCGGAGCAAAAACGGTGAAGGGACCAGGTCCTTCTAAAACACCAACCAGATCAGCTGCGCTTACAGCTGCAACGAGTGTTTTGAATGTACCGGTGGACACTGCCGTCTCAACGATATTCATCGATGGTAGCATTTCGTCTTTCGAATTGTCGTTGCTATCACAACCAACCATGAATACAGCGACCGCAAGAGGGAGGAAAAAGTTGAAGAGTGTTTTCATTTTATTTCGATTGTTTCGATGCACGGGAGCGTGCGGTTATTGAGTCAACAGTCCGAAACAACGAACAAAAACGGCTTTACCCGATCAAAAAGAGACAAAAGGAAGGTACAGTCGACAAACGGCTGTAGTAAACGATCAACGGAAAGGGCTAGATACGATCAAAGGTCACGAACGCGAATCCGTCAAACGATTCACGAGCCGTCTCTTTGTATTCGGTGCCGATTAAATGCTCGTAAGGCGGGAAAAACACGTCACCGTCGTAGTCCCCATCGACCAACGTTAGCTCCAATCGGTCGGCGGTCTTCAAAAACGACTCGTACACGCTTGCCCCACCAGTAATGAATACTTGGTCCGCGTTCTGGACGGCGGCCATTGCATCCTCGATGGATTCAAACGATTCTACATTGTCCCATTCGGGCCACTGGGATTCATGAGCCAACACCAAATTCCTTCGTCCAGGAAGGGGCCGGCCGTTTTGATGAATCAAGCTTTCGAAGGTCCGTTTACCCATTAAAACGGGCTTTCCAGAGGTTAGCGCTTTGAACCGTTTTAGGTCGGCAGAAATGTGCCAAGGCAGCTCCATTCCATTTCCGATTAACCGGTTTTTAGATCCAATTGCTGAAATAATGATAATCTCAGGTTTCTTTTTCAAACCGCGACCGGGGCTTTAATGGATGGATGAGCTTGGTAGTTAACCAACTCGAAGTCTTCGTATTCGTATTCAAAAATAGAGTTTGGCCGCCTTTTAATATTAAGCTTGGGCAGCGGAAACGTAGTTCGGGCCAATTGTTCTTCAATCTGCTCCAAATGATTGAGGTAGACGTGCGCATCCCCGATGGTATAAACCAATTCTCCCACATCTAGGTCACATTGCTGCGCGACCATGTGCGTCAAAAGGGCATATTCAGCGATATTGAAGGGTGCGCCTAAAAATAAATCGTTGGACCGGACGTATAAATGGCAGGATAATTTGCCATCGCCTACCCAAAATTGATAAAACATGTGGCACGGAGGAAGGGCCATTTGATCCAAATCAGACACATTCCAGGCGTTAACGATGTGGCGCCGGGAGTCTGGATTCGCCTTTATACCATCTATCAAGTTTTGAATTTGATTGATTTCCTTGCCATCCCGGCCGGCCCATCGGACCCATTGTTTGCCATAAACGGGTCCGAGGTTTCCCTTTTCATCCGCCCACGCGTCCCAGATGTGTACGTTGTTGTCTACCAAGTACTTAGTGTTGGTGGCACCTTGCAAAAACCAGAGCATTTCAACGGCTAATCCCTTGAAATACACCTTTTTACTGGTTACGAGCGGAAACCCTTCGTTCAAATCAAACCGCATCTGATACCCAAACACGGAAAGCGTACCGGTACCCGTTCGATCTTCCTTTTTAAGCCCCTTTTCTTTAACGTGTTTTAGCAGGTCCAGGTATTGTTTCATAGCGGGGGCAGCGGATCTTTTGGAGCCCGTGGTTATTGACGGACGAAGTTTGACGAGTTATCTACCGGGACAAGTAATCTACCTGCCTTGGCAATTTACTACAAAGCATCATGAACATCGATCCAAATCTTCATCAGCAACAAGGCGTTCGCCATCTTAAACGAGTGCTTGGCTTTGCGCCGATGGTCGAAGAAGATGGAAAAGCAATCGTGCACCTAACCGCCGAAGATTGGCATGTGGTAGCCGACACGTTGTTTCACATGAACACGCCGAAAGAAATTCTTCCTGAAGCTATTCTGGGTTCAAAACTTCATTCCGAAACGCAGCAAATGGTGCTTACCACAGCAGGAATTGAAATAACGGTTGAAATGATTTAGATCGGTTGGCCCTGTCTCAATGCCCGGGCCAAGCTAGTTTACGCCTGCTTTCAAATCAAATCGAGGGATTTCAACCTTAAAACGTTCGCCCATGTTTTTTTCCATGGTATACGTGCCCTCCATATGCCCCACGAACGTTTCTAAGACGCAATAACTGTTGTATTCGTGCGATTCACCGGGTGCAATAACGGGCTGTTTCCCAATCACGCCCTCACCTTCGACCTCTTGGACTAAGCCGTTGGAATCGGTGATGTACCAATGCCTACGCAACAATTGAATGTCCTCGAGGCCATCATTTTGGATGCGCACGAAATATCCGAACACGAATCGCTTCGATAGTACATCGGACTGCCCATCTAAATAAACGGGTCTGACGGTGACTTGAATATCTCTAGTAGTCGATTTGTAAGGGATCATCGCTTGTTGTGGCTTGTGGCTCCTTCAAAATACACGGCTCGGACAATAATTCAATTCTTTCATAGGCAAGACAAACAAAAATAGGCTACATTTACGCCGTATTATGCTCGACATGTCGCTTCTATCCTAAAAACAAGATTTAGATGGCCCTTAAATCTGTCGAAAAACTGCCCGAAGCCACGGTTTTATTTGCCGGTGACTCCGGAGACGGAATGCAGCTTACCGGAACGCAGTTCACCCTTGCAACTGCTTACGCCATGAACGATTTGGCGACACTTCCTGATTTCCCGGCTGAGATTCGCGCCCCCGTTGGTACGACTTACGGGGTAAGTGGGTTTCAACTTCATTTTGGTTCGGTTGATATTCGGACGCCCGGGGACGAGGTCGATTTGTTGATCGCCATGAACCCAGCCGCGCTGAAAGTCAATCTGGATCGCGTACGCATTGGTGGGACTATTCTCGTGAATAGTAACGCGTTCGAAAAAAGGAATTTTGATCTCGCGAACATGAAGTCCAATCCGTTGGAAGACGGTTCATTGGACAAATACCGTGTGATTCAGGTCGAATTGACTCGGCTCACCCGCGAAACATTGAAAGACACCGACCTCAATCAAAAAGAGGTGGATCGGTCTAAAAACATGTTTGCTCTGGGGCTTTC
>Ga0222714_10007309_pt1 | contig 10141 bp, 9 predicted proteins | sample C33_3DmetaG_FD_165048 | JGI IMG/M metagenome (GOLD analysis project Ga0222714, IMG submission 165048) | Estuarine water microbial communities from San Francisco Bay, California, United States - C33_3D | ecosystem: Environmental > Aquatic > Marine > Unclassified | place: USA: California... | reverse complement strand
AATACAGCGCAGGATGTATCGGACAGGCTGCAACAGTTAACCAGTTATCCGGTATTTATTCGATCGGTCAAAAGCGATGATAATCGGATTCTGCATCGGGTGCGTGTCGGTCCCATAGACGATCCTGGGGCAATTCGACAAACGAGTGACCGGGTGGTTGCCGCTAACCTGGGAAGCCCGTACACTGTAACGGAGTAAATTTCCTGCTCCGATTGTCGTCACGGATCACCGTGATACTTCAGATTAGATTAATCAACACGTCTTACATTCATCAATCAACAGGTTTCACTATGTCACGCAAGAGTTTTTCATTTCGATATCTGTCCTCGGGATTCTGTGATGTCCGCTGGCTCTTACCGATGGTGTTGCTGGTAGTCAGCGTCCGGCTCGCGGCACAGACTCCTACGCTTGCATCGACTCCCGCGATCATTCCCCGGGCTCCGGATATTGCGGCGACAAGTTATATCCTGATGGATGCGAAGACCGGTCATATTATCGTCGAGGAAAATGCGCACGAAGCGCTGCCACCGGCCAGCCTCACGAAGATCATGACAGCCTACATCGTCGAAGAGGAAATCATGAGTGGAAACCTCAATTTCGATACCGAGGTCCACATCAGCGAGAAGGCCTGGCGCATGGAAGGCTCAAAAATGTTTGTGGGTGTCGATACACGTGTGCGGGTCGAAGATCTGTTACGCGGCATTATCATCCAGTCAGGGAATGATGCGAGCGTGGCCATGGCAGAACACATTGCCGGCAGCGAAGAGGCCTTTGCTGACATGATGAATCAGTATGCCGAAGTGCTTGGCATGTCCAGCAGCTTCTTCATGAATGCAAGCGGACTCGATACCGAGCTGTACTACAATACGATGTCAGCCTATGACCTGGCCCTGCTCGCGCGGGCCACAATTGTACGGCATCCCGATTTCTATCAAATTTACGCCGAGCGCGAATTTACCTACAACGATATTCGCCAATCAAATCGCAACACCCTACTGTTCCGCGATCGCAATGTCGATGGCATGAAAACAGGCTGGACTGAGGCTGCGGGCTATTGCCTGGTAGCCTCGGCTGAACGCGATGGTATGCGCCTTATTTCGGTGGTAATGGGAACGGCAAGTGAGGATGCACGCGCGGTTGAGACCCAGAAACTGCTGACATACGGCTTCCGCTATTTCGAGACGCATAAATTGTATGATGCAAACCAGGTGCTCACCAATGTCCCGGTTTGGTCCGGCAAGCAGAGCGCCGTCGATCTCGGTATCACGGAAGACGTCTATATCACTATTCCCCGTGGACAAGCCGATGCGATGTCAGCAACTGTGGATGTCGACGAGGTGATTACGGCGCCGCTGAACCAGGGCCAGGTGATGGGCGTAGTCAATGTTGTGCTCGACAATAACCTCTACTATACCGGCGATGTGATCTCGATGCAGAACGTTGAGCGCGCCGGGATGTTCAAGCGCTTTATTGACTGGCTGACTCTCATGTTCAGCAATCTCTTCTCCTGACAGCAGTGGCGATGATTACTTTTACTGACCTCTCAGATGAAGACGCACCGAAGATTGAGTTTCCCTGTCTTTATCCCATCAAGATAATCGGTTTCGCCGAATCCGATTTTCAGGCAACCGTCGTCGAGATCGTGGAGCGGCACACCGGGAAGATCACCGCCGAGCTGATCAAGGTTCGACAGAGTAGCCAGCAGCAATACCTGTCGGTGACGATCACAATCGCGGCTACGGGCAAGGATCAGCTGGAGAACATCTTTTCGGACCTGAAGCGCGTCGACAGTGTCAAACTGGTCCTGTAAGCTCGCACCGCACAACGCAACCCCGATTTGACCATACCCTGCTCCCGCCCTGTCGCGCGTAGCAGGCGAGGGCTGTTCCTTGCTATTGAACGACTACAAATGGACCCAAGCGACGCCACGCGCCGGCGCCGATGCATCCCTGCCAGGGATGAAGCTGCGTCGTCTGGGCTTGCAGGATTATTCCCCCATCTTCAAGTCGATGCGTTACCTCGCCGAGCATGCTGATCCGGAGCGGGATGACGAGATCTGGCTGCTCAGTCACAAACCGGTCTACACCCAGGGACAGGCTGGTCGGGCCGAGCACATCCTCAACCCCCAGGCGATACCCGTGGTGCAGGTAGATCGAGGTGGTCAGGTCACCTATCATGGCCCGGGCCAACTCGTGTGTTACCCACTGCTAAACGTCAGGCGCCGCAAGCTCGGAGTGAGGGCGCTGGTCGAGTTGTTGGAACAGGCAGTTATTGCGACCCTGCTGGATTTCGGGATCACCGGTGAAACCCGAGTAAACGCTCCCGGTGTCTATGTGAATAATGCTAAGATAGCGGCCTTGGGGCTGCGTATTAAGAATGGCTGGAGTTACCACGGTCTCAGTTTCAACATCAACATGGACCTGAGCCCATTCGCCGGTATCAATCCCTGTGGTTTTGCGGATTTGGAAGTGACCCAGCTTGCCGATCTGGTGCCCCCGGATCCCGCTTTGATGCAAGTTGCGAGCCGGGTGCTGGGCAACAAGTTGTTGCAACAGTTGGGATATGACCCCCTTGTCTGAACTACCTTGAAGAATTGACTTATGGAAGAAAGAAAACGCCGGAATATCCTCGTCGAAGGCGAAAAATTACGTGGTGCCGACAAGGTGCGCCGGATTCCGGTGAAGGTAATCCCGACGGTGGAAGTGCTGTCAAAACCCGACTGGATTCGGGTAAAGATCCCTGCATCGCCACAGATTAATCACATCAAGAATACCTTGCGCAGACACAAACTGGCGAGTGTATGTGAGGAGGCGTCCTGTCCCAATCTGGGCGAGTGTTTCAGCAATGGCACCGCCACGTTCATGATTATGGGTGAGATCTGCACACGCCGCTGCCCCTTCTGCGATGTTGCCCATGGCAAACCGAAACCGCTGTATGAAAACGAACCACGCGAGCTCGCTGAAGCGATTCGGGAGATGGGATTGCGCTATGTCGTCATCACTTCGGTAGATCGCGATGATTTGCCCGATAGCGGTGCCCAGCATTTTGCCCACTGCATCACCGAGACCAAACGGTTGAATCCGGATATTCGGGTCGAGGTACTGGTTCCCGATTTCCGCGGCAGAATGGCAATCGCTCTGGACATACTCGAGCAGACGCCGCCCGATGTGTTTAATCACAATCTGGAGACGGTTCCGAGATTGTATCGTCAGGCACGACCGGGTGCTGACTATGACTGGTCGCTGGATTTGCTGGAAGCGTATAAACAGCGCCAACCGACGGTGTTAACCAAGTCCGGTCTCATGCTTGGACTCGGCGAGACCATCGATGAGGTCAAGGCAGTCCTCAATGACTTGTACGAACACCAGGTTGATATGGTTACACTGGGTCAATATTTGCAGCCAAGCCGCAGCCATTTGCCGGTTGCCCGGTTCGTGCATCCTGATGAATTCGAGAGCCTGCGCGAATACGGTGAAGCGCTCGGATTCAGGCATGTAGCCAGTGGGCCTCTCGTGCGCTCTTCCTATCATGCCGACAAGCAGGCACAGGGCGAGGAGATTGTCTGAGTCTGCGCTCACGCTCATGCGAATCACACTGAAACAGATCTGCATCAGCCTGCTCGGATTTCTCGTCGCCGTCATCACTGGTCTGTTCTTCGTGCGCAGCCCTGCGGCACTCGGTGCCGAGGAGCTGATAGTGCGCTTCCTCGTCGTGAGCACTGCTATCGTCGCCGTTCTGGTGGCCCTCTATCCCTTCGTTAGTCTGTTCAGGAACAAGCCTGGCCGTTATCTGTTGTGGGTGTGTTTGCCTGGGCTGCTGCCGGGAGTGGTCTATTATTTTTTCTTGTTGCCGGCTCAGGCTGGAGAGGGTATGGCCGCTCGGCAGTTGCAGAGCGAATTGATTTCGGATCGTTCCAGTAATGGCATCATCGAAGTTGGTTTCGCCTATCCGATCTACACGCCAACGCTTGAAGTGACGAACAGGGAACTTTTCACCCGCGACGTGAACGTGTTTCTGCGCATCGTTGATGCGAACAATGAGACCACGCTGTTTCGCGCCGTTCGCTCTCAGATTCCCGGCTCGAGTTTGAGTGTTGAAGGCACAGTGCGTGGTATGCTTAGCGAGAACACGGACTTCCTGTTTCTGCCTCTGCGAGTCCCGCCGGTGAGTCGAGTTGAAGGCAAGATAGTTTTCATCATCAGCAATCTGAATGATGGTACCACGTTCACCGAAGCCCTTGGTCGTGCCTATCAGGCTCAATTCGAATTGCGCGACCCGGAGACGGCGGAATTACTGTTCGAATTCCCGCTCACATTCTTCTAGGTTTTCCTTCGACCACATCGGCAGGGCTGTTGTATTCACCGAGTTGCTCGATTAACCTGTCGGTCACCCACCTGATAACAAGAAGAGACTCGCCATGAAAGTTTCCGCACTCCGCAGTCATCTGCCATTCCCGTCATTCGCGCTCGTCGCTGCACTGTTCGCAGCGAATCTCTCCATCGCGGCACCCGCAGCCGAACCGGATTTCAGTGGCGAACGTATCGTGTCGGTGTTGGATGAGCCCAGACATCGCACCGTCCACAAGGAGGGTGATCTGTATCTGCTCGATGTGCAGGTCAATCCTGGTGATGAGTCCTTGCCCCATACACACAGCTCCGCTCTCCTGGTGACCTACATCAGCAACGGGGCGGGACCGGTCAATGGCCGGGTATCGGTGAATACGGATTACGTCAAGGAAACCGTGACACACAAGATCAGCAATGCCGGGCCAGGACTGATGCGCATCATCGCCATGACAAATCTGGGTCCCGGTGAGTCTGATGTGCTGGCTGGTCGCCCTCAGGGAATGCAGCAGGACCCCGTTGTCGAAAACGAGTGGTTCCGTTCCTATCGATTGCGCCTCGAGCCGGGTCAGGAGTCGCCCGCGCTGGTGTTTGAGAACCCGAGCGTCGTGGTGCAGGTCACCGAGGGCAAGACCCACGTCTCCCGCGCCGATGGCATCACCGCGGAACTCGACGAAATGGCGAAATGGGCCTGGCGCGATGCCGGATCAGCGTATCGGGTGACAAACAAGGGTTCGGAGCCCGTGGAGCTCGTAATCAATGAAGGGCGGCGCTAGCCCGTCAGTTGCCCACCTGCTCGACGAGCCGGGGATGCCTGAGCCAGAGCCAGCCCACCAGAGACACCGAGCCAAACCCTAGCAGTGACAGGCTCACCTGCAACGTGCCGCTCAAAGGTGCGAATGGCAGCAGTATCAGAAAGACCAGCAGGCGCAAGCATTCCTGCCACACGGCACTCGCTTGAGCCTCCAGCCAGAGGCCATGGACGTAGAACGAATACGTCAAATATGCCACGGCGAGTGCAGTCCCCCTATAGCTCAATGTGGGCGCATTCACGAGCAGCATCAGGCTGCAAACCACGGTAAGGATAAATTGCGAGAAGGCATAGTAACGGACGAAGCGGGTCGTCGGCGGGTCGAATTTCTGCGTGAGATCCGGTTCGATCTGGCGCAGCTTGCAACTGGTCCGGGTTCCGGGTGCTTCCCAGCCCGGTGGTTTCACCAGCAATAACAGCTTGTGCTTCAGGCCCGGAGCGCGCGCCACGTCACGCAGCAGTCGCCAGTAGACGTGCACGTTCGCCCACACCGGATTCCAGCTGTTCAGCGGTTTGCGCAAGCCAAATACCACCGGTTCTTCGATGAGTTCATCCTGAAAGCTGCCGAACAAACGATCCCACAGGATAAAGACGCCACCGTAATTGCGATCCACGTAGATCTTGTTGCGCGCATGATGCACTCGATGGTTCGACGGCGTCACAAACACCCATTCGAGCGGGCCCAGTTTCGGTACATGTTCGGTGTGCACCCAGAACTGGTAAATCAGATTCAGGCTCACAACGGTGAACAGGATCTCGGCCGGAAAACCGAGCACGAAGAAGGGCAGGTAGAACAGGAAGCCGTACCAGTCCATGCTGGTCTGCCTGAGAGCGGTGCCGAGATTGAAATCCTCGCTCTGATGATGGGCGACGTGGGCTCCCCAGAACGCGGCCACTTCATGGCCCAGCCGATGCTTCCAGTAGTAGACGAAATCATAGAGGACAAAACACAGCACCCATACCCAGAGCTGGTCTGCGGGTAGTTGCGCCAATTGCCAACGGGCGACGACAAGTTCGTACAAGGCGCCGGAGAAACCGAGAATGACGAGCCCTTGCAGGCGGCTCAAGCTGCCCAGCGACAGGCTGTTGATCGTGTCATTGAGCCGGTAAGTATTGCGGCCACACAGTAAGCCATAGCCGAACTCCAGCAGAATCAGCAAAAAGAAGAAAGGAATCGCGTAAAGGATCAGTTCCATCGCTTGTCCGGTATCCTGAAAATATGAAGATCACTCCGAATTGTAAGCCGCCGGCCCTGCATTTGGAAAATCGGGTTATCATACGCGTCGCGCCTATCAGGCAACAGAAAATCCGGGAGTAACTCGCGCATGAAAAAATCCGCCTTGCTGTTTGGTCTCACCCTGTTGGCCATGCATGGAACCGCACAAGGACAGGGAATACAACAGACCAAGGGCAATTTTGAAGACAAGTTCCGGCAGCTCGATGAAGTATTGCCGACGCCCAATGTGTATCGAACCGCCGGTGGACAGCCGGGGAACCAGTACTGGCAGCAACAGGTCGATTATCAGATTGAAGTCGCGCTCGATGAAGAGACGCAACGAATAACCGGAACAGAATCAGTTAGTTATAAGAATAACTCCCCAGATTCCCTGCGTTATCTATGGCTGCAGCTTGACCAGAACCGGTTTCGCACCGATTCGCTGGCCGAGCGCAGCGTCACCTTCAACCGTGCCAGTCCTGACTCCGACAGTCCTGCTCGTCTCAGCATGGACCAGTTGCGCCGTCTGCAATACATGGAAGATGAGCAGCATGGCTATGAAATCAACGCAGTAATGGACAGCGGCGGCACTGCGCTGCCTTATACCGTGGTCGGTACGCTGATGCGGATTGATCTGCCGCGCCCGTTGCGGCCAGGGCAGGATGTCCGATTCGAGATTGACTATGCTTATCACATCGTCAATGGCGATGTGTTAAGTCCCCGAGGTGGTTACGAATTTTTCCCTGACGATGAGAAAGAGGGCGGCAACTACATCTTTGCCGTGAGTCAGTGGTTCCCGCGACTGGTTGCCTATACCGATTATGAGGGCTGGACCAACAAGGAATTTCTGGGAACGGGTGAGTTCACGCTGGAATTCGGAAACTATGAAGTAGCGATCACCGTGCCGGCGGACCATGTGGTTGCCGCCACGGGGGAGTTGCAGAATGCGAACCAGGTGTTGACCCGCACGCAGCGAGAGCGCCTGCAGGAAGCTGAGAACGCGGCGCGGCCGGTATTCATCGTTACCCCGGAGGAAGCACTGGAAAATGAGCGCGAAGGCACTTCCGATACAGTGACCTGGCGATTTGCCGCCGAACGGGTGCGGGATTTTGCCTGGGCTTCGTCGCGCAAGTTTATCTGGGATGCAAAAGGCCACCATCAGCCAGGCGCAGAACAGGAACTCGTCATGGCGATGTCGTTCTATCCGAAGGAGGGTGGTACGTTGTGGTCGGATTATTCGACCGAGGTTGTCATCCACACACTGGACGTCTACAGCCGGTTCTCCTTCGACTATCCCTATCCTACTGCCCAGTCGGTAAGCGCGAAGTTCGTCGGCGGTATGGAATACCCCATGATTACCTTCAATGGACCAAGGGCGACCTTGCAGGACGATGGCTCACGCACTTACTCTCTGGCAGAGAAGCGGTTCCTCATTAGCGTCGTTATACACGAGATAGGTCATTCCTATTTTCCGATGATCGTGAATTCCGATGAGCGACAATGGACCTGGATGGATGAGGGAATCAATTCCTACCTCGACTCGGTCGCTGGTCGCGAGTGGGATGCTGGCATCCCCTGGAGTGTGGAACCGCGCTATATCGTCGATTACATGAAATCGCAAAATCAAGTGCCCGTCATGACGCAATCGGACAGCGTACTGAACCTGGGCTCGAACTCCTATGCGAAACCGGCGACGGCGCTCAATATCCTGCGCGAGACAATCATGGGTCGGGAGTTGTTCGATTTTGCTTTCAAGGAATATTCGCGCTCCTGGGAATTCAAGCGACCGACGCCGTCTGATTTTTTCCGTACGATGGAAGAGGCATCCGGCATTGATCTGGACTGGTTCTGGCGTGGCTGGTTCTACACGACTGACCATGTCGATATTGCCCTGAACCGGGTATACGAGATGCGTCTTGATACCGAGGATCCAGACATCGACTATCCTCGTCAGCGAGAGATCGAGAAGGCCTTGCCACCCTCGGTCCTGAGTGAGAAGAATCGCGCCGCGGGCATGCAAACCTGGGTCGAGCGCAATCCCGATGTGCGAGACTTCTATGACGACAATGACCAGTTCACCGTGACGAACAAGGAACGCAACCGTTATCAAAGTTTCCTCGAGGGGCTCGATGATTGGGAACGCACAGCCCTGGACCGTGCCGTTGCAGAGAACAAGAATTACTACATTCTCGAATTCAGCAATGAAGGCGGTCTGGTCATGCCGATTCTGCTTGAAGTCCATTATGCGGACGGCAGCAGCGAAGAGATGCAATATCCCGCAGAGATCTGGCGACGCTCACCGCATCAAGTGAAGAAACTGCTCGTCACTGACAAGCAGATTGCCGGTCTCGTCATCGATCCACGACAGGAAACTGCCGACGCGGATATTGAAAACAACTACTACCCGCGTCGCATCATTCCGTCACGTATTGAAAGCTTCAAATCGGAAGGCGGTGGCGGACTGGTGGGCAGGGACATCATGCAGGACAGCAAGACTGAATTGAAGACCGACAAAGATGAGGACGAGGATGAGGAGCAATAATCTCCAGGACTCGGCTCTCCGCCCGCTGCTGCGATGCGCGGGACAATTGCTGCTAGTGGTGCTGGCACTCGCTGCCGGGGCCACGAGCAGTGCTCACGTACAGAGAGCAGCTGTGACGCGCATTCTGTTCAACCCGAACACTCATAACATCGAAGTGATGCACCGCTTCCTGCTGCATGATGCGGAGCACGCAGCGGGCCTAATATTCGGAGAAGAGCAACGATTTGTCGAGTCTGCGGATTCCCGGGAACTGTTTGGCAGCTATGTCAGGAATCGCTTCGCGATCGAAGCGACTTACCAGAATGGGGAGAGGATGGCATTACCTCTGTCCTATGTCGGCGTAGAACTGGATGGTCAATACTTGTGGGTGTATCAGGAAGCGACCGATGACCGCCCCATTACTACAATGACAATTGTGAACTCAGCCTTGCAGGATGTGTGGCCGGAACAAGCCAACATGGTCAATATCGAGAAGGCAGGGCAGGTCCATACCTTGAATTTTACCCGGGATGCCGACGCCTTGTCGGTCTCACTTTGATACGTCAGATCAGTCAGTGAGCGACACGGCAGGTTGCGTTCCAAGACCAAGATATTCTGCGATCGCCAGACCGGCAGCCACGCTGGTAAAGGGGTCATGTTCAACCACCCGACCCGGAAAGCGTTCGTCAAGTATGCGTTTCACCGCGGGAATGAGGGATGAACCGCCGGTTCTGACAACGAGCTGAATCGCGTCATTGCTCAGGCCAGTCCGATTCAGCAGTGCGCTGATCGCATCGGCGAATTGCTCCAGGACTTCGGCTATCATCGCTTCGAACTCATGTCGCGTCACCACAACATCAATGTCCAGCTCGGGAATATCGAGGCGCGCTTCTTCCTGCTCGGACAAGGCGGCCTTCAGGTCTTTCAGGCACTGAAAGACCAAATAGCTGTAGTTGTTTTTTACCAGGTCATACAGTCGGCGGAATCGGATCGCCGCGTTATCACCCAGGGAGATGCGCTGCATGAGGGGCGTCGTGTACTTGTTCTGGTTGAGGATGTAACTCACCGTCCAGTTCAGCAGATATTCCTCATAGTCTTCGAAAGGGAACAGGGTTTCAATCTCGCGATCTTCGCCTGCCCGCCGCCAGCGCTCGCCTTTGCCGAGTAGCGGGAACAGCAAGCCCTTGAACATTAACTGATCAATATGATCGCCTCCGAGACCGATGCCGTGCGTGGCGATGACGGAAAAG
>Ga0222714_10007308_pt1 | contig 10142 bp, 9 predicted proteins | sample C33_3DmetaG_FD_165048 | JGI IMG/M metagenome (GOLD analysis project Ga0222714, IMG submission 165048) | Estuarine water microbial communities from San Francisco Bay, California, United States - C33_3D | ecosystem: Environmental > Aquatic > Marine > Unclassified | place: USA: California... | reverse complement strand
CGCCATGGCGCGGAGGGAAAAGCCGAGACCGGCGAGTGTGCTGATGAGTATACCGCCGCCGATGATCCAGGCAACATTGCCCCAGATGATGTTGAAATCGCCTTCCATCACGAAGACCATGATCGCATAGGCCCCGCTGATCCCGGCCGCCAAAGCGACGCCCCCCGCCGCTGCGCCGAGGATCGCGGAGCGCAAGGCAAAGCTCCAGAGGATGCGCGCGCGGCTGGCACCGAGGGTCTTGAGGATTGCGGCCTCAAAAGTTCGCGCCTTCTCGCCAGTGGCGGCGGCCCCGATCAAGACGAGGAAGCCTGTAACAAGGGTAACACCGGCGCCCACGCGCACGCCGGCGGATATGCCTTCGACGATCTCCATCATTCGCGCGATGGCATCACGAATGCGAATGGCTGTGATGTTGGGATAGGCATTTGCCATCTCGCGCAGGATCGCGCCTTCTGCCTCGGGGGAGGAATAGACGGTCGCGATCCAGCTATGCGGCGCGCCGGCAAGGGCTGAGGGGTTGAGCGACATGACAAAGCCGATGCCGGCCGTCTCGAACACAACCTCGCGAAAGCTCGCGATGTTGGCGGTCAGATCGCGGCCAAGGATATTGACGGTGATCTGGTCTCCGATCTTGAGGCCGATCTCGCGGGCTTCGGCATCCGAAAAGCTGACAAGTGGCGGGCCGGCATAGTCGGGCGGCCACCATTCCCCCTCGGTCAGCCGCGTGTTTTCGGGGATGTCGGCGGAATAGGTCAGGCCCCGGTCACCTTGCAAGATCCAGTGTTCCCCGGCGACCTCGGTGGCAGGCTCGCCGTTGATCTCGGTGATGATCCCCCGCAGCATCGGCGCGGCCTCGATCTTGCTGACCTCTGGGTTGCCGTCGAGCCGCTGGCGGAAGCCGTCGATCTGGTCGGGCTGGATGTCGACGAAGAAATACGAGGGGGCAACCTCGGGGAGTTCTTCGGCAAAGGCACCGCGCAGGTTGCCATCGATCTGGCCGATCCCTGCAAGGACAGCAAGCCCTAGCCCCAGCGAGATCACGACCGCCACCGTTTCGCCATTGCGGGCACCAATGGCGCCGAGGGCCAGCCGCAGCGCGGGCAGGCCCCGCGCCGCGGGCATGGCGCGGCGGGCAATCGCGCGCGTGGCGACAGCCGCAAGCACCAACGCCAAGAGGGCGGCGGCGATGCCCCCGAACGTCCAAAGGGCGAGGGTTGGCGTGCCGGAAAGGACCGCTGCCGAGCCGACGAGCGTCGCAATAAGGACGAGGGTCAATGCAATATATTTGCCTGCCGGCAGGGCCTTGCCCGACGCAAAAGCATCGCGGAACAGCGCAGCGGCGCGGACCTGTTCGGTCCGGGCCAGCGGCCAGAGGGTGAAGATGGCTGCGGTCAGGGCGCCATAGAGTGCCGCTTCAAGCAAAGGCCGGGGATAAAGGGCGAAGATCGCCGGAACCGGAAGGCGGGCCTCGATCAATGGGGCAAGCAGGACGGGCAGGCCACCCCCCAAAGCAAGGCCGACGAGGATTCCAGCCGTGGCCAGAAGCCCGATTTGCAGCGCATAGACAGCAAAGATCGTGCCCCCCGAGGCGCCCAAGGTCTTGAGCGTTGCTATGACGCCGGTCTTGCCGGAGAGATAGGCGCGGACCGCCGCGGATACACCCACACCGCCAACCGCAAGGCCAGAGAGGCCCACGAGGATCAGAAAGGCGCCGATCCGCTCGACAAACCGCTCCGCCCCCGAGGAATCGCGGGAATCCCGCCAGCGCAGGCCGCTGCTCTCCAGCTCCGCCTCGGTCTGCGCCTCCAGCGTCGCCAGATCGGCCCCCTCCGGCAGATCAAGTCGATAGGCCGTCGAAAAGAGTGTGCCCTCTTTGATGAGCCCCGAGTTCCTAAGACTATCGGTCAAAACGATGGTGCGCGGCCCAAGGCCGAAACCGGCTGTGCTGTTGTCGGGATATCGGGTCAGAAGGGCGCTGAGCGTGAACTCCTGAAGGCCAAGGGAGAAGGTATCGCCGGGGCGCAGGTCGAGGCGGTCGGCAAGCGCAGGCTCCATCACCGCGCCGGGCCGCGCGCCGGTGCCGGCCAGTGCCTGCGCAAGCGGCATATCGGGCGAGAGCGCGACAGCGCCGATCAGCGGATAGGCATCGTCGACCGCACGGACCTGCGTCAGCGCTCTGTCGCTGGTTCCATCGGGGAGGGCAACACCGGCCAGAGAGCGGAAATCGACCGTTTCGGACACCCGATCCGAAATGGTATCCAGAAATGCCCGCTCCTCGGGGCGGGCAAAGCGATAGGTCAGCCCAACCTCGGCATCGCCTCCAAGCATCGCCGCGCCTTCGGCGGCAAGTCCGGCCCCGATCGACGCGCGCACGGTGCCGACCGCGGCGATGGCGGCGACCCCGAGGGCAAGACAGGCGAGAAAAACGCGAAACCCGTTGAGGCCGGCGCGCAGCTCGCGCCGCGCGATCTTGATTGCAACGAGAGAGCTCACGCCAGCGCCTCTTCCATCTCAAGCCGCCCGTCGCGCAGGCGGATCACCCTGTCACAGCGGCGGGCCAGTTCGGGCGCATGGGTAACCATGACGAGTGTCGCGCCGTGTTTGTCGCGCAGGTCGAAAAGAAGTTCGATGATCGCGCCGCCATTTGTCTCGTCGAGATTTCCCGTCGGCTCATCGGCCAGCAGGATGCGTGGTCGCGGCGCGGCAGCACGTGCCAGCGCCACGCGCTGCTGTTCGCCCCCCGACATCTGGCTTGGGAAGTGTCCGGCGCGGGCCGCAAGGCCGACGGCCGCCAATTCCTCGGCCGCGCGGTCAAAGGCATCGGCGATACCGGCCAGCTCAAGCGGTGTCGCTACATTTTCTAGAGCGGTCATCGTCGGAATGAGGTGGAAGGATTGAAAAACGATCCCCATATTGGCTCTGCGGAAGCGGGCCAGTTGATCCTCGTTCATCGAGGTCAGGTCTTGCCCCAGCGCGGTGACGCGCCCGCCAGTGGCCCGTTCAAGGCCACCCATGAGCATGAGGAGCGACGACTTGCCCGAACCGCTGGGGCCGACGAGGCCCAGAGTTTCGCCCTGCCGCACGTCGAGCGAAATCCCTTTGAGGATATCGACCATGCCTGCATTTCCCTTGAGAGAAAGCGATGCTTCGGAAAGGGAAAAAACAGGTTCGGTCATGTCGGCATCCTTCTTGCGTGTTTCGTCACTTGGATATGGGGTCATACGGTCCATCCGCAACCTCGCTCTCGTCTTCTTGACCGCTGGCGCGGCCGCGGCCGAACCACAGACCCTGGTCGCTCTCGGTGATAGTCTAACGCAAGGCTACGGCCTTTCCGTTGAGGAAGGGTTCGTGCCTCAGCTTCAGGTCTGGTTGACCGGACAGGGGGCCGACGTGACCGTGATCAACGCTGGCGTCTCTGGCGACACAACCGCCGGCGGGCTCGCGCGTGTCGGCTGGACTTTGGGCGGCGGGGATGTGGACGCATTGATCGTTGCTCTCGGCGGCAACGATTTTCTTCGCGGCCTCGATCCGGTCGCCAGCCGCGAGAACCTCTCGGGCATCCTCGAGGCCGCGGCAGCGGGCGGTGTGAAGGTCTTGCTGGTGGGGATTGCGGTGGCCGACAATTATGGGCCGGACTATCGGGCCGCCTTCGAGGCGATGTATCCCGAGCTTGCCGCCGAATATGGTGTCGCGCTCTTTTCGGATTTCTTCGAGGGGCTCACGACGGCCGCCGGTATCAGCGAGGCGCGCGCAGCCTATATGCAGCCCGATGGGCTTCACCCCAATGCCGACGGCGTAAGACGCATCGTCGAGGCCATGGGCCCCGCCGTTCTCGCACTGATGCACGAGGAATAGGCGAAGGCTGGGCGCCTTCGCCAAAGGGAAATCAGAGCAGTTTGAGCTCGATCGCCGATTCGCGGCCGTCGCGGCCGGCCGACAGCTCGTAGCTGACTTTCTGATTGTCCTTGAGGCCGGTCAGGCCCGAACGCTCGACTGCCGAGATGTGCACAAACACATCCTTGCCGCCGCCATCGGGTGCAATGAAGCCAAAGCCTTTTGTGGTGTTGAACCATTTTACGGTGCCAGTGGCCATCCGTCGTCTCCATAGTTTGCCGCTCGCGGGAGTGCAGCGGCACGGCTCGTCAGTGCTGGATCGATGACTGGCCGCAAAGGGAGACAGTGTAGATCTGAGGTAACTCGCGCGGCGAATATGAAAAAACCGGCATTTCAAATCAAGAAAAATTGCGAGCCCTTGACTTTGCCACCCCGCAGGAACAGATCACGCCAATTCCCCTATTTTTCAAGCGTGAAATGCGTCAGCCCCTTTCCTAGTTCATCTCGTCCTCCCGCGTCTGCTTGGTGGTCAATGAGGTGAATCATGCCAAAAATCGAAATGTCAGCCGGCGATCTGCGGGCGGATCGCAGGCTGGCATTTGCCGAAGGGCTCTTGGCGGGCGGCGACATTGCGGCTGCCGCTGATCTTATGGCCGAAACGATGCCACTTGTGCCCGAATGGGCGGTCGGCTGGCTGCGGCTGGGCGAGATGGCCGAGGCCGCGGGTCGCGTGGAGCAGGCGATCGACGCCTATCAGAAAGCCAGCGATCTTGATCCCCGCGACAGGCTGGGCGCTGCCCTGCGCCGGGATCTTCTGAGAAAGGTGCCGGTGATCGAGCGGATGTCATCGGGCTTTGTCGAGGGGCTTTTCGACGATTACGCGCACCGGTTCGATCAATCGCTCGTTGGCAAGCTCGGCTATCGCGGGCCGGAAATCCTTGCCCAAGTCTTGCCCGAGAACCTCGGCCGGGTTCTCGATCTTGGGTGCGGCACGGGTCTGATGGGCGCGGCGATCCGGGATCGGGCAAGCCACCTTGAAGGATGGGACATTTCCGCCGCCATGCTGAGACAGGCCGGGGCCAAACGGACATATGACACGCTTGGCAAGCGGGATCTGAACACGCTCGAGATCACCGACGAACGCTGGGATACGATCCTTGCCGCCGATGTCCTGATTTACATCGGGGCGCTTGAGCGACTTGTCGGATGGGTGGCGGGGTCGCTTGTGCCTGGCGGGGTCTTTGCCTTCACGGTCGAGGCCCTCGCCGGAGAGGGTTTTGTCCTAGGCGAGGCGCGCCGTTATGCCCATTCCGAAAGCTACCTCCGAGAGCTTCTGAATCAGGCCGGTTTCAATGAACTAATGATCCGTCGCGATGTCTTGCGGTCCGACCGGGGCAGGGATGTCGAGGCTTATGTGGTCTCGGTCAGGCGGGCGGCGCTGAAACTTGGACGCGCAGGAGAGGAAGCCGAACTCGCCTGACCCCTTGTTTTTCAGGCGTTCGCAATATATGTTGAAGTCAACATATATTTCAGGAGTGCACCATGTCTGGACTGAAAGTGACCTGCTTTGATTGCGGTCAGGTCAACCGTGTTCCGTCGGACAGGCTTGACGCCGGGCCGAAATGCGCCTCGTGCGGGGCGCATTTGATTACCGAAAAGGCCGTCGAAATCGATCTGCGCACGCTTGAGAAAGCCGCACGCAACGATGATCTGCCTTTGGTCGTGGATTTCTGGGCGCCTTGGTGCGGCCCATGCCGGATGATGGCGCCCGAGTTTTCCAAGGCCGCCGGCGCGATGAAGGGCAAGGCGCGGCTTGTGAAGGTCAATACCGAGGCCGAACCCGCCGCTGGCCAGCGCTATGGCATCCGTGGCATTCCCACGATGGTCAAGTTCGCCGGAGGCCGCGAGGCCAAGCGCCAGTCTGGTGCCGTTCCGGCGACAGCAATCATCCAGTGGTCCAGCTAGACGCCAAAACGCAAAACGCCCGGATCATGTGATCCGGGCGCTTCGTTTGTCAGACTAAAACCGGCTTAGGCCAGCTTGAGATTGATCGCCGACTCGCGGCCATCACGGCCGGCTTCGATGTCGAACTCGACCTTTTGGTCGTCCTTGAGGCCGGTCAGACCCGAACGCTCGACGGCCGAAATGTGGACGAACACGTCTTTTTTGCCGCCATCGGGAGCAATAAAGCCGAAGCCTTTGGTGGTGTTAAACCATTTCACGGTGCCAGTGGCCATGTGAAGATTCCTTTGTTTTCAACGCTGTCCACGGAATGCGACAGCTCGGCGAAGTCACGTCTGGATCGAGGACTGCGTGCCGGTAAAGGAAAACAGAAGGGTCGATAGAAGATCGTTAGCAAGGTGCATATGGCGCTATGCGGGTGAAAAAGCAAGGGGAATCGGAAATACCCGGCCACGACCAAAAGCCGTGGCCGGAACTTCCGGGGCGCGCTATCGCGTAAACTTCTTGTACTTCAGCCGCTTCGGCTCGAGCGCATCCGGCCCGAGGCGACGTTTCTTGTCTTCCTCGTAGGCGCTGAAGTCGCCTTGGAACCATTCCACATGGGCGTCGCCCTCGAATGACAGGATGTGGGTGCAGATCCGGTCGAGGAAGAAGCGGTCGTGCGAGATGACGACGGCGCAGCCGGCGAAATCCATCAGTGCGTCCTCGAGCGCGCGCAGCGTCTCAACGTCGAGGTCGTTGGTCGGCTCGTCGAGCAGAAGGACGTTGCCCCCCGATTTCAAGAGCTTGGCCATATGAACGCGGTTGCGTTCGCCGCCGGACAGGAGGCCCACCTTCTTCTGCTGGTCGCCGCCCTTGAAGTTGAACGACGAGCAATAGGCGCGGCTGTTGACCTCGGCGTCGCCCAGGTTGATCAGTTCCGCCCCGCCGGAAATCTCTTCCCAGACGGTCTTGTTGGGATCAAGAGCGTCGCGGCTTTGATCGACATAACTGAGCTTGACCGTATCGCCATATTCGATGGTGCCGGCATCGGGCTTTTCCTGACCGGTGAGCATCCGGAACAAGGTTGATTTACCGGCGCCGTTGGGGCCGATGACGCCGACAATGCCGCCGGGCGGCAGATCAAAGCTCAGTTCCTCGATCAGTTGCTTGTCGCCCATGTGCTTGGCGAGGCCGTTCACGTCGATGACCTTGCCGCCAAGGCGCGGGCCGTTGGGGATGACGATCTGGGCGCGGGTGATCCTTTCACGTTCCGACTGGTCGGCCAGTTCGTTGTAGCGGTCGATCCGCGCCTTTTGCTTGGCCTGGCGGGCCTTGGCGCCCTGGCGCATCCACTCCAGTTCGCGTTCCAGCGTCTTTTGCTTGGACTTGTCCTCGCGCGCCTCTTGCTCGAGACGCTTGGCCTTCTGCTCGAGCCACGCGGAATAGTTGCCTTCGTAGGGAATGCCGCGGCCGCGGTCGAGCTCGAGGATCCAGCCCGTGATATCGTCGAGGAAATAGCGGTCGTGGGTGACGATCAGGATCGTGCCCTTGTAGTCGATCAGGTGTTGCTGCAGCCAGGCGATCGTCTCGGCGTCGAGGTGGTTGGTCGGTTCGTCGAGGAGGAGCATATCGGGCGCTTCAAGCAGAAGCTTGCACAGCGCCACGCGGCGGCGCTCACCGCCCGAGAGGTTGGCGGGCATCGCATCGTCGGGCGGGCAGCGCAAGGCTTCCATCGACACGTCGATCTGCGCGTCGAGATCCCACAGGTTCTGGCTGTCGATCTCGTCTTGAAGCTGCGCCATTTCGTCGGCGGTCTCGTCGGAGTAGTTCATCGCCAGCTCGTTATAGCGATCGAGGATCGCCTTCTTGGCGGCCACGCCTTCCATGACATTCTCACGGACTGTTTTGCTTTCGTCGAGCTGCGGCTCCTGCGGCAGTTAGCCAACCTTGGCACCCTCGGCCGCCCAAGCCTCGCCAGTAAAATCCTTGTCCATCCCGGCCATGATCTTGAGGAGCGAGGACTTGCCCGCACCGTTGACGCCGACAACGCCGATCTTTACGCCCGGAAGGAAGTTGAGGCGGATGTTTTCGAAAACCTTCTTGCCGCCGGGGTAGGTCTTGGAGACGCCGTCCATGAAATAGACGTACTGGTAGCTGGCCATCTGACTGGTCCTTGTTCTGGAATCGGGCTTTCAATAGCCGCATGGGGCTCTGGGGGCAATCGCCATGCGCGAAATCCGGCGCCCCTGATTGCGCGAGGGCTTTACTTTGCGGGCGCGCAACCTTTTGACTGTCGTGGCAGCAACAGGAGGCTTCGTTGCAGGGGTTCCCGCTTGCCACTTCGGGTCAGGCCATCGGCCTTCTCGGCGGATCGTTCGATCCGGCGCACGAGGGCCATGTCCGCATCACGAGCGAGGCGCTCAAGCGTTTCGGCCTTGATCAGGTCTGGTGGTTGGTGACGCCCGGCAACCCCCTCAAGATACGTCAACCAGCGAGCCTGAGCGACCGACTGGCAGCTGCTGGCAAGATCATGCGCCATCCGCGCGTCCGGGTGACGGCCCTAGAGGCACAGCTGGGCACGAGGCGCACGGCGGATACGATCACGGTGCTTCGGTCGATCTATCCCGGTGTGCGCTTCGTCTGGCTCATGGGGGCCGACAATCTCGCGCAGTTGCATGAATGGGGCAATTGGCGGGCGATCATGGAGCAGGTGCCGGTCGGCGTCTTTGCCCGGCCGGGCGACAGGATTTCGGCCCGCACCTCGGTCGCGGCCCAGATCTATCGCGCCGATCGTCTCAACGGCAGCGACGCTCAGCTTCTTGGGCAGGCGGAAGCGCCGGCATGGGCCTATGTCAACATCCCGATGAGCGAACTTTCCTCGACCGAGATCCGCGCCTCGGGGCGCTGGACGGGCGGAAAGGGCAGCGCGTGACAGACTTTGGCGGCAAGGCCATCGCCCGCCGGCAGGTTTTGGCGGGCCTTCTTGCGACAGCGGCAGCGCCTGCACTTGCCGCCGCTCCTGCCCGCTCCCTGCGCCCGATGGCGCGGCCCGGGTCCGCCGTCCGGGCGCCGGGATTGCCAGACATCGCCGCATTGGCCGAACAGGCGGGGATTGGCGGCCTGGTAAGCGTGGTGCTGGCCGAGGCGGATACGGGGCGGATCGTTCAACAGCGCGGGGCGGCCTTGCGGCTGCCGCCTGCCAGTGTGGCGAAGGTCATGACCACCTGCTATGCGCTCGAGGCGCTCGGTGCGGAGTTTGCCTTTGAAACGCGCATTATTGCTGAAGGGGTCATTTCAGGCGGTATTTTGAATGGTAATTTGATTTTGATGGGCTCGGGAGATCCGATGTTGACGACCGATCACCTCGGCACCCTGGCCAAAGCGATTGCTGCAACGGGTATCCGCGAGGTGACGGGCGGGTTCCATCTTTGGCAAGGCGCATTGCCCTATCAGCGCGAGATTGACGCCAGCCAGCTTCCGCACCTGGGCTATAACCCCGCGATCTCGGGTCTCAATCTCAACTCGAACGAAGTCCATTTCGAATGGGCCAAGTCGGGGGCCGATTATACCCTGACAATGGATGCCCGCAGCAGCCGTTATCGCCCCGATGTGACAATGGCACGGATGTCGGCGGCTGATCGCGATATCCCCGTCTACACCTACGAAGACGGCGGCGACTATGACCAATGGACAGTAGCCCGCTCGGCGCTGGGCAATGGCGGAGCGCGGGGGCTGCCGGTGCGCTATCCGGCGCTCTTCGCGGGCGATGTGTTTCGCACGCTTTCAGCTGGAGTGGGGGTCAAGCTTCCTGTCGGTCAGATCCGTCAATCCGTGCCGCAAGGACAAATAATCGCCAGCCACTATAGCCGTCCCCTCTCCGAAATCCTGCGTCTCATGTTGAAATACTCGACAAATATCACCGCCGAGGCGGTGGGACTGAAGGCCAGCCTCGTCCGTGGCAAGCGGGTAACATCCCTTTCGGGCTCGGCCGCGGAAATGGCGCGTTGGGCGCTTGAGACAAAGGGCGTTGTCTGTCAACCGGTGGATCATTCGGGCCTGGGAGACCGCTCGCGTATTTCGGCAGCGGCGCTGACGCGGTTTCTTGGCCATGCCGAGGTTGCGGGCCGCCTTGCACCGCTTCTCAAGGAGGTCGGTGTTTTCGACAGCGACGGCCGCCCCCTCACAGGAAAGGGGACCAAGGTTGTCGCCAAGACCGGCACGCTGAATTTTGTCTCGTCCCTTGCCGGTTACATTCAGAGAGAGGGGCAGAGCGATCTCGTCTTCGCCATCCTCTCGGCCGATCAGGACCGCCGCGCCGCAAGCCGCGAATCGCAAGCCGAAGTGCCGCCCGGCGCCCGCCGCTG
>Ga0222714_10007305_pt1 | contig 10147 bp, 11 predicted proteins | sample C33_3DmetaG_FD_165048 | JGI IMG/M metagenome (GOLD analysis project Ga0222714, IMG submission 165048) | Estuarine water microbial communities from San Francisco Bay, California, United States - C33_3D | ecosystem: Environmental > Aquatic > Marine > Unclassified | place: USA: California... | reverse complement strand
ATTTACTTCTACCTGTGGAGCAACATATGATGTCTGTTGTGGTGTAGGTGCATTTAAAACTCTTTGCTCTAATTTATTAGGTTGATTAGGTAAATTTTGTTGAGTACTTATTTGTACTGGATTTGGAGTTGGTTTATTTTGTTGTGTACTTTCTACGGGAAATATATCAATTCCTTGTTTTTGTGATGCAACGTTTATTTTTTCTGCACTTGATGTACTATTTTGCTTTGCCTTTTCTGCAGTTAATGGACCTGTTATTTTTTGGGCAGCTTTAACATCAGACATTGGGTTTACGTGTGATCCATTTCTCCAAACTTCAAAATGCAAATGTGGATCATATGCTTTTGTATTAAACAATTTGGCAATTTGTTGCCCACCATACACGATAGAACCATTTGGTACAGTTGGGACTACGTGCTTGTATCTACTCTTCACACCATTTCCGTGATCTATTTCCAAAATAGTATCACCACTTTCTACGGACCCAATATAACTAATTTTACCTGTTTTCCAAGCGACAACTGGAGATCCTGGTGCCAATCCACCAATATCTTGTCCACTATGTCCTCCAGGATATCTTCTTGGTGCCCCATACTCACCACCCTTAACACCAACTTCTCTGGTACTTAAAACACCATTTGGTAGTGGGAAAAAAGTACTACCATCTACCGGACCCTCATAAGGAGTGGTATCTGGAGGAACCTCTATATTGCCGCCCCCTTCATAAGTATTTTCCCTAACCCCCATAGCACTCCCAATAGATGAAGCAAAAGACTCAAATTTTTGAATGGCAACTTCAAACCTATCAAGAACAGAAGCAAAAGTATCTCCTTGAGAAACTAAAGATTTTTGTTTTATTTCCTGTTCTTTTAATCTTTGAGTTAACTTTTCAGAAACTCCCCCTTTACCGCCACTTGCCAATTCATAAGCCCTATCTCCAGTCCATCCACCAAGAAATCCACCAACAGCAGATCCTGCAACTACTCCAAATGGCCCTAAAGGTGCTCCTAAAATACCACCAATAATAGACCCAGCTAAAGATGCCCCAGCACCAGAAGCAGATTGAGTTACTGTTTCACCTTCTTGCATTCCTTGATAGAAATCAAGTCCAGTAAATAATGCATTTAAAACTCCTAATGCCTTAAATCCACCAAATCTAATATTTGGACCTTTTGGTGTAACTTTTGGTGATTTTGGATTTCCATATTTTTGAGGGCTTCCTACTTTATTATTTCCCGGGAACATACTTCCAAGGAATCCACCCAAATCTAAAGCGCCAGAAAACAAACTAGAAAGAAGACCACCGGGAGATCCAAAGGTACTCGCAATATTTAAATTTGCAAGTTCTTTGATTTTCCTTTTCTCTGGTAATTTAATTTTATCAAGTTCAATTTTTTTAAGATTTAAAACATTAATAAAATCATTATATTCGCCTATAAATCTTTTTACTGATTTATTTTGGCGAGATCCGAGAGCAACTATATTATTTGCTGCTTGAGTTAAAGGAGAATTAAGTTTAATTGTCATTATCCATCAACCACGTTATATACGATTTTTGAGTATAATACCAAGAAATTATCAGGATTACTAGAAGGCAGTAATGGAACAGAAGGTCCATTTTTTTGAGATGGTGGAGAAGAAATTACCTGTCCTCCACCACCAGACTGCTGCTGTGTCGATGATAAATTAATTGGCAAAACATTAACACTGGATGCTACCTGTGTTGGAGGTGGTTGAGCAACAGATGCTGCTCTTTGTTGAGCAATTTGTGTTTGTGCTAGTGACACAGAAACTTGTGGAGATTTCATCGCATCGGCACTTGGAATATTTTTTCCGAATGGTTTTAATCCTGCCTCTTGCTGTCTTCTTTTTACTGCTTCAGTGAATTTTGTTGTTGGAGTTCCCCAAGCATCTTTGGATATTTGACCAGTTCTTAATTGATTGGAAAGATTACCAATTCCAAGTTGAGCCATAGGCAAAACCGCAAGTTGCTGCTCTCTAGTCATATTTTTAAATTCAGGCGAGAGATTTTGCATATATCTGTAATTGGATATCGTATATCCCAAATACATCTTTTCTTGCAATTGTGGATTATTTAAGAATTCCTGCCTTGAAGGTTTTGATATTCCTAAAACTTTTGCAGCTTCAGTAAGTGCTTCGTCACCCATTTGATATCTTCCCGCAAATCTTCCACCAGCACCACCCATCTGGGTATATGCTGCACTTTCAACATCTGCTATTCCTTGTTTATATACATCCCATTCTTTTTGAGTTAATCCAAGTTCTGCGAGTCCTTGTGCATCATCTTTTATTTGGACACCAGGGGATCCTTGAGTTCCTGGTGGTGAAGGTGATGGAGAAGGCGGCGGCGAAGATCCACCAGAACTAGTTACAGTTACATTTCCTTCTTTCTTTTTACCAACAAGAGCATCAAGAATATTTGAAAATCTATCAACTACTGCACCAAATCTATCAACTAAATTTTGAGGTATATCTGTCTGTACTTGTTGTGGTTGAATTTCTCCAGAATCGGCAAGAGCATTGACTGCCATACCACCGCCTATTCCTGCTGCTCCAAGTCCAAGAGCGCCAAGTCCAAGCATTTTCCCCCAACCCATTCTCTTCATTGCAGGAGCACCCGCTCTTTTTAATGGAGAACCAGGAATATCAACATCAAGATTCAATCCCCCACCAGAAGGAGTTGCTCTCGGAAGATTTGAAAGTTGATTTACAATCTTTACAATTACTTGACGAACTAATTTTGCAACTTCAAAACTTTCATTAAAACTAGTTTTTAATGCTACTAAATTTGATTTTAATTTGTCTACATTTTTTTGATTCCCAAAAAATTGAATAAATTCTAGAGCATTTCGATATACTTTTAAGAATTTATCTAATACTTGAGATGGTTTATTTTCTTCAATATTTTTTATCTTCTGTGCATAATCATTACTAAAGTCTCCTATAACTTTTTGTATTGATTGATTAATCTTATTCTGAACTACTTGAACTATATTTTGTAATTGTGTTACTGGACCTGCAGATCTAACGTTCTGAATCTCATTTGTCAATCTTTCTGTGACATTTGTTATCTTATTATCTACATTACTGTTGATGATTTGCGTAGCACTCTTAATTGAATTATCTACTGAAGATAAAACATTATTAGTAATTGAACTAATAATGGAGTTAATATCTGGAGTAACTGGTTTTACTTCTGCTCTCTGAAATCCTACTATTTTATTTGATGCGGACTGAACAAGAGAAGATCCTATTGGAGATCCACCAGAAATAAAATTCTGGGCATCTTGAACAGTTCCCCTTGGAGACCTTGCTATTTTTTCTGGAGATAAAAGCGAACTAACTGCCATTTTGTTGATGCTTTGATTTTTCTTCTTCAATATGTTGTTGTAGAAGTGCCAAATATATATCCCTCTCCCAAGGAACCATCCCTTCAATCTCTGCCAAAGAATATTTATGGAACTGCATTAAAGCAAAATTAATACGGAAATATGACTCAAGATCCATATGAGCCATAATTAACCGAAAAAACTAGTCAGTCCCTCCAACGTAACTTCATTTTCAACTCCAGTTTTTGGATTTTTAACTTTAATTAAATGCGATAATTTTGGCATTGTCTCAAAGAACTTTTCAATCATTTTAAATTGATTTGAATTCATACTCTCAATGAATTCAATTAGTTCCTTTTTAGTACAATCGGATGCAGACCAAGAATCCTCTTTTGAATAAATTCCTTCAATGCACGATGCAATAATCTCAAAAGATTTATCAATATTTGATGAATTTTTTTCGGAACCAAAATCAAAATTATTTTTAATAAACTGATCCAATGAAGGATATTTCATTCTCAAAATTAGAGTTGGATCTAATTGTATATCAGTTTTATGTTCTGGGTTTTTTTGGACTTTTATCTCATCAATAAACACAGTAATTGGAACTTGTGTTTCTCCATCATCAGAACAAGTAACTATCAATTCAATAGTTTCTCCAACAGATTTTCCTCTTACATTCAGAAAAATATATTCAATATCAAATGTTGGCAATTCATCAATTTTGATACCTTTTGTAATTACACAATCTTTTAAGACTTGCTTAATAGCATTTGTAATTTGCTTTGTGTCTTGACTCTCTAAAGCAAGAATTAATATTTTTTCTTCCTTTACTAGGAAAGGTCTATATTTAATTGTTTTTCCAGATGAAGGCAACTCAAGTTCATAAGTTGGCGTAGAAATAGAAGGTAATGGCATAAAGAATCCAGGTCAGTAAAAATATTTAGTTTAGATCTTGAGTACCTCTATTTCTTTCGATAACATATCTTGTATATGCAAAACTTACAGTAGTTTTTGTAATAGTGCTACCTTCATATGAAAGAGGTATTGCAGTTATATTTGTTGGATACGCATCTATCATTCTATAAGTTAACGATGGAACATTTCCCACTTGTCCTCTATCTGAAAATTGAGGGTCTTTCAAAAAATTCCTTTCAAACTTTACAATAGAAATAACTCTTCTATAAGTATCAGGATACTTAAACCTAAAGAAATTTGTATTATCTTTTCCTTGCCCCTGCCCAATTGGACTACCAGCAAGTTGACCCCCAGAAGTATAAAGTGGATTAATATAATTCATCCATTCTTCAAATAATCTTATGAGTCTGTAATCATTATCTACATAAAATGTCATAGTAAAATCTGGATAAACTCTTCTTGTTGGAAAAGTTTCAACTACACCTTGCCTTGATCCAATTTCAGTAGCAGATTCAAAAGTTGCTCCTGGTAAAGATGCTTCAGCACAGTAAAAATTATAAAGTTCATTTTTTGTAGCATCATTAGTAAGTTCAAGACTATTCAAATAAGTCATCAAAGGATCACCACCAGTGGTTAAGTGCAAAGCAACTTTAAACTGGCTGCTTATTGAAAGTTTACCAAATATATCTAAAGCACCAGGAAGTTCTACGCCACCATCAGTTCTTGGCGTAGTCATCTTAACGTATAGAGGACCTATTTCGGGCTTTCCTGCTCCGAAGGTTTCATTAGCCATCTATAAATATTTTCTAAAAGTACCTATAATATGTATGCCACGCAACGAAGATAGTAAATATAGACAAGGAAAATATCGTCCACAAAATCCCAAAAAGTATGGAGGTGATCCTACAAATATTGTCTATAGATCTTCATATGAATTGAAATTTATGCAATATTGTGATTTAACAGAAAGTGTTAATTCCTGGAAGTCTGAAGAATTCTTTATACCATACGTTTCTCCAATAGATAATAAGGTACATAGATATTTTCCAGATTTTTTTGTCAAATACAAAGATAAGAATGGAAATAATAGGACTTTAGTTGTGGAAATAAAACCAAAAAAAGATTTAAAAGAACCAGACACAAACCCAAAAAGAAAAACGAAATCTTGGGCATACCAAGTGAAAACTTGGGCAGTAAATCAAGCAAAGTGGAAAGCAGCAAAAGAATGGTGTGCTGATAGAAAATGGGAGTTTAGAATTTTGACGGAAAGCGAATTGGGGATATCAACAAAATGATAGCAGAATCAATCATAAAAAGTGCTGGTAAAAAATACAGAAGCACATCTTGGTGGACAAATTCATTAATGAACGAATTGAGAAACTACCAATCCAAAAATACAAGTCAATTAGATACTTTTTTTATTGAACCTGGAGATTTGGTATTCTTTATGTATTCTGCAGCATATCCCCAAAGATATGAATATTGGGATCGGCATCCATTGTCTTATATAATTGAAGTAAATCCAAGACAGGGTTGGTTTTTTGGATCAAATCTTCATTATTTAAACCCACAATATCGTGGAGGGATAGCAGAATCTTATCTAAATAAAGAAGGAATAGTAAACGCACCAAAGAAAACACTACATCGTTATTTGTTCTCTGGTGTTATGACAGACTTCTTTAAGATTCCAAAAAATGAATGGAGAGAAATTTCATTACTCCCGACTGAAAAATTTGTAGATAAAAGGGGTCAACCAGTATTCAAAACAAAAGTTTGGGACGCTCCATAAATGGCTTTTCAAGATATAAAACCAAAACCATATTATACAAAGCAAGGAAAAAACTTTAAGCTTCAGTATGACCCCACAAATGGAAATGTACAGCTTGTAGAAGATGGTTTATTGGCAATTGGTACAACTCCAATATTTTATAATGGAAATTTTAGAACAGACTTTTTAGATAATCTCGGAGTAACAACACAAGAAAGAAATACATTATATCAACAAATACAGAATTCAGTTAATACTTCTCACAAAAATGCTGGTGGCAATGCTGCAGGATTGAAATTGCCATCTTGGGCGCAATCATCTCAATTTGGGCAAGCACCAGGATCAACAACTGCACCACCAGGAGCAACACCACCAATTCCAGGTGCAGGATCAATATTATCTCCAGTAAATCCAATTTCAATTAATAATAGTTTTGCTAGTGTAAATGCAAAAAGTGTTTATGGTGGAACTTGGAAATACCCATCTGATATTTTAGAACTTCAGCAAGATACTCTACAAATATCACAGTATCGCTATAAAGCACCAAACCAAGATTCTTTTACTAGTGGTGACTATAAAAACATTTTTTTACAAGGACTACAAAGAAACAGTGCCATACAAGATTATCAAGGAACAGTAATACTCCCAATTCCAAGCGGAGTACAAGATTCCAATGGGGTAGATTGGGGAGGTGGAAATACGATGAGCAATATCAATGCAGCAGTTACCTCATATGTACAACAAAATCCCAATCAAGCTATAGGAGGTCAACTCGCAACACAAGTAGCATCAATGATTACGGGAATTTCTCCTCAACTTGCAAATCAAATTGGAACAATCGCGGCAGCTACTGGATTTGATGTTCAAAATATAATGGGAAGACAGGATATATCTGCACTTATAACCTCTTTTCTTCTTAAAAATGCAGGATTTGACGTAGCACCAGAAACAATCCTATCAAGAGGATATGGAATTGTTCCTAATGCAAACCTTGAATTATTATTCAATGGACCAACATTAAGACAATTTAGATTTACATATCGTATGAGTCCAAGAAGTGAAACGGAAGCATTAGAAATTAGAAAGATAATAAGATTCTTTAAACAAGGAATGGCGGCAAGAAAACAAAATGCTCAAAATGGTTCTGGTGCAAGTTCTTTATTTTTAGGAACACCAAATGTATTTAAATTAGAGTACAAATCTGGAGGAAGATCAATTCCAGGATTAAATAAATTTAAGATATGTGCTTTAACTGGATTATCTGCAAATTATGCACCAGATGGAACTTGGGCAGCATATGATGGTGGTCAACCAGTATCACTAGCTTTAGCAATGGACTTCCAAGAACTTGAGCCTATTTACGAAAGTGACTATCAAGAAACAGTCGCAGTTAATGACAATCCAAAAGTTGGTCCAGACGACATAGGTTACTAAAGATGTCTTATTTTAGAGAACTACCAGATCTTGAATATCTTTCACAGTCTCCAGATAGAAAGTCTAATGGTGATTATATAAAAGTAAAAAATATCTTCAGAAGACCAAAACTTCGTGAAGATATTAAAAATGCTATAACTGCATTCAACTATTATCAAGTTGAAGATGGAGAAAGACCCGATCAAATTGCCGAAAAATTATACAACGATTCAACATTAGACTGGGTAATTCTCATAACGAACAATATCATAAATATAAAAAACGATTGGCCTTTAGATACTCAATCATTTAATAATTATGTTTTAGATAAATATGGATCTGAAGAAAATTTATATAAAGCACATCATTATGAAACGGTAGAAACTAGAGACAATTATGGAAGATTAGTTGTTCCTGGTGGATTAATAGTAGATCCATTAACTTCCTTTGACTTCGCATCAGAAACTACTGGAGATTATATTTTACCGTCATTCCCAGCAGAAAAAGCATTAAATAAAGCCACAGTTAATTTAAACCAAATTCTCAAAGTAGGAACAAGATCAGGTGATGTTGAAATAATCATTCCAGAGGTATCCGCAACTACATCATACTTTTATGCTTATAATAAAAACAACCAGGCAATAAAATTAACTATAATTAATACTTATGATGAATGGCCAGCATCATGGAGTGGTATAAATATTGTAACTGGAAGAAATGAATTATATCGTATTGTAATTAATGATTATATCGGACCAATAGATGTAGAAGTTCCAGATACTTTATATGAAGTTGTTGGAGAATTGAGAGGAGGCAAAATTGTACCAGTATTCAGATTTAAACAACAATAAAAAATAAAAATGCCAGAACCACTACAGGGTCTAAATGTAAAATTTTCAACTAAAGCCTATGAATTATTATATGTAGATGGTGAGAACGTATATATTGCACCAAACGAGATTAAACTTGTAACAAATCTAGAATATGAAACAAAATTAAATGATGAAAAAAGACAAATACTCACATTAAAACCAGAATACCTTGGTGCATTTGTTGGAGACGTTAAGAATATGATGGTCCATGAACCGTCAAGTCAATTTGTAGACAAAAAGACAAAAAGAGTTTATAACTCTCGTATCAAATAAAAAGGAGGGAGATAACTCCCTCCTTTCTTTTTAGCAAGAATATTTTTGAACTTCAGTCCATCTTTTTATATAACCTTCATTTATTCCATTTCCAGAAACATATTCTTCACGATATATTTCTCTTTTGCATATATTATAGTATCTTGGATAATAATAGGTTGGATAATATCCACCATTTTTAAATGGTCTCCAAAATTGATTCCAAGTGATAGCTTTAGATGGAGAGGAAAAAAGAATTAAAAAAAGAAGAACCAGAATCTTCATTATGATTCTGCTAGTTTTTGGAAATAAGATAATGCATCATCCTCATCATCGTCTTCAGATGATGAATTTGAAGAAGGTACACTATTGTAATTTGTCGTTTCCCCACGACGCTCTCTTTCCCACTCTTCTTCTTCTGCAACAACTTCAGGGTCTTGATTCTTTGGAACACCACGAAGACCAAGAGTATATTCTAGGCGCTTCTTCAGATCATCATAAGACTTAAATTCCTTTAGATCGGTAAAGTCATTTAGATTATTCAGAGACTTGTAGATGCCTTCGAGTTCATCATCATCACCATCAAGAAGAGCAGAAGGAGATGCAAACTCTGATTTGTCATAATTCCAATACCCATCTTTCTTGACGAGTTTCAGTTTGAAGTTAGCACCAGTCCAGAAATCAAAGGGATTGATTGGTTGTTCATCATCAAATTCTGGTTGCATTGCTGCCATAATCTTATCAAAGATTTTTTTACCGAATTTATAAAGAAATACTTTACCTTCATTATCTGGATTTGCAGGATCTTTAACGACGTAAATATTAGCAAAATATGATAGCTTACGCTTTTGTTTACGTGCCTCTTCTTTATCACGGTCGGAACCAGAATTCCAAAGAACACGGTTCTTCTCACAGACAGGGCATTGCTGACCAAGAGTAGTGAGGCAGTTGTCAATCAACCAACCACCAGGACCTTGGAATGCGTGAGACCATACTTGTGCCCAAGGTAGTTCACAACCTTCGGGGGCAGGGAGGAAACGGATAACTGCGGAACCTACACCGCTCTTATCCATAACAGGTTTCCAAAAACGGTCGTCATCTTTGGAACCAGAATCGTTGAGTTTCTCAACTTGTTTGATGAGTTTTTCGGTAAGTGAACCCATCTTTGATTGCTTTTTAAGATCAGCAAATCCCATTCGTATTCTCCGTATTAGTAGTATTGAAAGTGTGTGCCGTATTGGTACGTATTAATTGTAGCAAAATCCTTGTCAAATGTCAAGGCTGTCTTCAAGTTTTTTTATGCTGTTTTCCATAATATTGAAAAAATCATTGATATTTTGTCCGTCTTTTAAACCAAACATTTTAGCGGACTCTATAATTTTTTCTTTCATTTCCACTGCTTCTGGATCATCAGATAAAGATAACCGAAATATAAAAAGTTTCTGTTTTTCAAGAAATTCTTTCATTCTTTCTAAATGCTCTTTTTTCCCTTCTTTATCAAGGAAAGGAAGATTCATAACATCAATAAAAAGTTGATTTTGAAGATCATCCAATTCAAATAAAGATTCCCTTAC
>Ga0222714_10007303_pt1 | contig 10147 bp, 10 predicted proteins | sample C33_3DmetaG_FD_165048 | JGI IMG/M metagenome (GOLD analysis project Ga0222714, IMG submission 165048) | Estuarine water microbial communities from San Francisco Bay, California, United States - C33_3D | ecosystem: Environmental > Aquatic > Marine > Unclassified | place: USA: California... | reverse complement strand
TGAACTTTTAATCGATAACCCGGAAGTGACAAAGCACCCATCATGTTGAAAACATCTCTGAACAAACTGGCCCTGGCCGCGCTTTTGAGCGGCGTTGCCGGACCAAATGCCATGGCGCAGCTGTCGGACCAGAACTCCGCCCTCCACCCCACTATCGTCAACACCACTGCCGTAAAAGGTTCGGAAAACACCTACCTGATCAATGACGACGGTCCGCGCTCACCAACGCCGCGCCTGGCGGATGGCACTGTCGACCTGAGTGGCGACGGCTACTGGGATCTGCCCTGGGTCAGCAATTTCGCCAATGCCCGGCCCGTGCCGGAAGAAGCGCCCTGGCGTCCCTGGGTGAAGGCCATGTGGGAATACCATACCGCCAATGATTCCAAGTACGACCCTGAGGGCTTCTGCCTGCCGCCAGGCGGACCGCGCGCCTTCGCCACGCCCTACCCGGCCGAAATCGTCCAGCATCGTGATCGCATCCTGGTCATCTTCGAGGGCGGCGGTCATGTCTGGCGTGAAATCCACATGGACGGCCGCGAGCATCCGCCAATGGAGGAGGTCAATCCCACCTACTTCGGCCATTCCATCGGGCACTGGGAAGGCGACACCCTCGTTGTGGATACCATCGGCTACAACGAGAAGACCTGGCTCGATTACAGCGGCACGCACCATACCAACCAGCTGCATACCGTCGAGTACATCAGCCGGCCTTACAAGGAAAAACTCAATTACCGCATCCTGATCGACGATCCGGGCGCATTTTTCGAACCCTGGGCAGCCGAGTGGGATATCCCCTGGAAAGAAGGTGTCGAAATGAAGGACTACATCTGCCAGGAAAACAACCAGTTCATGCTGGACCTGAAGGATGACTACGGCACTGCCTTTTTCGATAAAACGGAAGGCGCCGAGTAACGATCCGGAATCCGGACAAAAATAAAGGGGGCAGATGCCCCCTTTTTTTATCAGTCTTCCAGCCCCGCCGGTTCGATACGAACCACTTCAAGACCATCCGAATACACCCGCCACTTGATGTTGAGGTCGTACAGGCTCATGCCATATTGCTTGTCATCCGGGTCGCGCTGGCGCCAGGCCGGTCGCGGGTCCTGCTCCAGTACGGCGGTCACCAGCTGTCGCAGGTCCGGGTAGGTTGCTGCCAGTGCGGCCAGTGCCTCGTCGGCGGCCGCACTGAAAGTCACGGCGAAGGCATTGCCCGGCGCCGTTTCGGCATAGCCGCCAGTGGCGGCGGCAATGCTGTCGGCATAGGGGAGGTAGGGCTTGATATCGATAATCGGCGTGCCATCGAGCAGGTCGAGTCCGCCCACCTGCAGCACCAGCTCCCCATCGCGATGCTCCCACCCCAGGTTGGTGACCGCGGACAGGCCGATGCCGTTGGGCCGGAAGGTCGAGCGGCTGGCAAACACACCCACCCTGTCCTTGCCGCCAAGACGCGGCGGTTGCACGGTCGGCGACCAGCCCCTTGCGGCCGTTTCATGAAAGCGAAACAGCAGCCAGAGGTGGGAGAACTGCTCGATCTCCCGCAGACAGTTGGGATCGGCAAACTCCCCGGTGAATACGACCTCGCCCCGGGCCGCCGGCACCAGGCCGGGCTGGCGGGGAATGGCGAATTTTTGCCTGTAGGGAGAACGAACGTAGCCGATCGGCGTAAAGGTGAACATGCGTTTAAGGGGCTTCGCTATTACCAGGCGAGCCCATAGTCATCACCATAATTACTCGCGCCGCCAACCATCGTGCCATTGTGCTGGTCGAAGTAAATGCCGGTGATGGGTCCCGACGTGAGCGATTCGGTTTCCACCCGGTAACCCATGGTGGACAGGCGCAGTTTGTGCGTTAGCGGCAGGTCTTCCCTGAGCAGGAGTCGGCCAGGCTGCATGTCATGCTCGCCAAAGGACGAGTGTGCCTGCCAGGTGTTGAAATTGGCGGCCTCGGCAGCTTGCTGCACATCCATGCCGAACTCCACCACGTTGAGGAAAAACTGCACCAGGTTCTGCTCCTGGGTATCGCCGCCCTGCACGCCAAAGGCCATGAAGGGCTTGCCGTCTTTCATGGCCAGCGTCGGCGTCAGTGTGGCGCGCGGCCGCTTGCCCGGTTCCATCACGTTGAAGGGGTTGCGTTCCGGCGACATGACGAAACTCTGCAACCGTTGTGACAGGCCGATGCCGGTGTCCCCGGCGATGAAGGCCGGTGTCCAGCCGCCACTGGGCGTGATGGACACCACCCAGCCATCCTTGTCGGCGGCCTGGATGGAGGTGGTACCCGCCAGGAAGCCCGCGTCATGGTCCATGCTGTTGAGCGGCGAGGCCAGGGCGACGGCACTTTCACTTGCGATGACAGGCTCCCAGGATTCCAGTAATTCACTGTAGGGATTACTGCCGCCCTGGAAGGGATAGGGATCACCGGGAGCCAACCAGGGTGTATTGCTGGTTCTGTCGATGAGCCTGGCGCGTTCCCGCGCATACTCCTTGGACAACAGTCCCTGTATCGGTTCTGTTGGCGGGTAATACGGGTCGCCGTAATAGAAGTCGCGATCGGCAAAGGCCAGGTTCATCACCTGGTACAGGGTGTGAATGTATTCCACGCTGTTGTAGCCCATGCTGCGCAGGTCGAGCGTCTCCAGCATGTTCAGCATCTGCAGCATGACGGGGCCCTGCACCCAGGAATTGAGCTTGTATACCTCGATGCCCTTGTAGGTAGTCATCACCGGTTCCTCGATATACACCTGCCACTTGTCGAGATCTTCCGTCGTGATTAGGCCGCCGGCCGCCTGTGTCGCGTCGGCGATTTCCTGCGCGATATCGCCGCGGTAAAAACGCTCGTACGCGGCATAGATAGCTTCCTTGCGGGACTTGCCTGCCGCCAGTGCCTGCCGTTCAGCCTCGACCAGTCGCGCCAGGGTATTAAGCAGGCCGGGCTGCCGGAATAATTCGCCCGGGCGGGGTGCCGCCCAGCCTTCCGGGAAACGCGGGTCGTAATGGGGCAGCAATACTTTTACCGAGTGCGGCCACTTCAGGATGTCGTCCTTGTAGAACTGGAAGGTCTCCGCCTTGTTGCGCTCGATGGGATAACCCGCCGCCATTTCCATGGCCGGCGCCAGGGTCTGCTCCAGGCTGAGTGTGCCGTACTCGGCCAGCATGACCAGCAGGCCTCCGGGTGTGCCTGGCGTGATCGCGGCCAGCGGCCCGGTATCGGGGGGATGATTCATGCCAAGCTGCCGGTACGCTTCCGGCGTGGCGCCGGTGGGCGCCGCCCCGAGGGCATTGATGGCAACCACCTTGCCCGAACGGGGATCGTGAATCAGGGCCTGTGTCTCGCCACCCCAGCTGAGAGTATCGAACATGGTCGCGGATACGGCGAGCATGGCGCAGGCGGCATCCACCGCATTGCCGCCTTCATTGAAAATACGGGAACCGGCGGACGCTGCCAGCGGCTTGCCGGCGACGGCTACCCAGTGCTGGCCGTACAGGGGTGGTTTGACGGAGTACTTAAATTCCTGGGCATGCAACAAGTTGCCGGCCGTAGCCGTCAACAATAATAAAAGCAGTGCGCCTGCGTTAAGGAATTGGTGAGCAAGTACGACCCGGGGAATTGGCTGCTTCTGCATGGAGCAACCATATCACAAGACGGACTTCGGCAGACAGGGTCGGGTGACTCCCGCTTCATGTGTAGTTTCCGGATCAAGACCAGTTCTGTAGTGACACAGGTTGCCCCTTGCCGGGCTGCTGGCTAATGCCAGGCATCGTCTATTCGCATCTTTCTGGATATAGATCAAACAGGACACTGGACGTAGCGCCCCGGGCCGATTATCGTAGGCAGGAATTTATCACTACCAATGACTTCAGAAACGTCTTTAGATAAGGGGGAACCATGTCCGACGATAACAACACGCAACGTACAATGGGCCAGTCCATAGGCTACTGGGCAATCATTTACGCCATTGCCATCCCGGCCCTGTTCATCGGCACCGCCATTGTCGTGCGCATGGCACTTATGTCCGCCGCATGACCCATGCCGCCTTGCGCGGCACTTTCTACCAGACCTACTCGACCTACCCTGTCTAACCGACAGAAAAGATAACAACTCCGGCAGCGCAAGCTGCCGGAGTTGTTTTTGCCTGCCGTGAATGGCTAACGCGAAGGAGGAAGCCCGAGGATCCAGCGAGCGATGACCAGGGCATCCTGCTCCGGCACGTGTTCGTTGGGCACCATGGGCACCATGCCCCAGTTGCCGCCGCCACCGAGAATGATCTTGGTGGCCAGCACCTTTTCCATCACATCTTTCTGGCCGGCATGACGGGCTGCGATTGCCAGGTAGGGAGGACCTATCAGCGCCTTGTCCATGTCATGACAGGCATAACAGCGATGCTCCATGACCAGACTCGCCCCCTCGGAAGCCTCCTGGGCAAATAGCGGCGAAGGGGCCAGCACGGTTGCCAGCAGCAGGCTGGCGAAAATGGCGATGTGCAGGGTGCAGATGAGGAATTTCATGGCAAGTATTCTGTTGTTGTTATCGGTTTTCGGAATTAGCGGTAGGCGCCGTCGCCCGGGTCAATGATCAGTGCCATGCGTGGCCCGTGAACGTGCCCGACGATGTTGGCATAGGACGTGACCAGGTTGCCCGTATCTGGATCAATATCCACCATGCGCAGGAAAGCGCCGGTACGCGGCATGGGCAGCACGCTGAAGGACTTGTCTGCCGGGTCAAACCTGTAAATGACATCGGTGTTGGACGTCGGGATCCAGACAACCTTGCGCACCGGGTCCCAGGTTACCGCGTAGGGTGCACTGGCCATGTCCGGCATATCATAAATACCGATTTGCGTATTGGTTTTTGTATCGTATTCGACCAGTTGCCCGGTGCCGTAAAGGGGCACGTACAGGATGTCATCATCACTGATGCTGAGCCTGCGCGGACCGCTATTCAGGGGCAGCTGGAATGACAGCCCGAATTCCCGCGTCACCACGTTGAAGCTGCCGATGCTGCCTATATTGAGCTGGCTGAACCAGATTTCCTCGCGGTCAGAAGTCATGACCAGCCCGTACAGGGCCGTCCCCGTAGTCGCCCTGTCCAGCACTGGCGGCGCCATATAGTGGTCGATGGCGCCTGTGTCAGGATCCAGATAGCCCACGGCGTTGTTAACGATGTCGGAAAACCAGACCAGGCCGTCGTTGTCAGTCAAAAGGGTATGGTCGGCGCCGAAACTGAGATCATGGATGCCGGTGGGCGTGCCGTTGACGGTCTGCATACGCCAGGTGTCCCAGGTTCCATCATTGACATCGAGATGGCCGACGACACTGGTGATGAACGGCGCCACCCACAGGGAACCGTCAGGCCCGCGGTGCAGTGAGTGAGGGCCGACCGGGGTATCGGAGGGCACCTCCAGCGATGAAGTATAGCCAGATTCGGGATCGATCTTCACGATGGCATTCGACGCCACATCCGCTGCCCACAACTGTTTCGGCTCGCCCAGCAGCAGGACCTCGCGTATAGCGTTGGGCCGCGGCACTTCGTATTCCATGATCGCCGTCTGCGGCGTGACTGCCAGCGGTGCACCCCAGTCATAACCGCTGACACTATCCATGCGGTCAGTGAAATTGGCGCTGAGATAATCGATGACCCGGGGACCATCACCCACCTCGTAAACCCGGCTGGCATCCGGCGGTCCGGCTTCGGGGCCGCGGCCAAATTCCTCTGCGGACAGAAAATTCATGTACTTGACCAGGGCATCATAGCTGGCATGCCTGATGGCATCGCGGTCCGTTCCGGGTATGTCGGCAATAGCCGCGGCGTAATGACGAAACTCCGGGGAAGGCACCTGATGGCAACCCACGCAGTCGAGCACGAATGTTGATGTGGTGTCATGGTTGGCCTTGTTCTGCAGCCAGGCCGAAGCCGGAGCAGAAGCTACCTGGTTGTCCGTGGCCCGGGCGATGACCGTCAGGGAGACACCGTCGCCCGCTTCTTCCATGCTGGAATCCACCAGTTCATAGCCGAGTGCGCGAATGGCCACCTGGAACTCGCTGCCACGGCGGTAATTGACCTGGTCAGGCAGGCTGAACCGGCCGTCAGGGTCGCTGAAGGCAGTGACATAGGTCGGTCCGGGCCATGACGGTTCAAGTGTCACCATGGCGCCAACGACCGGGTTGCCGTTGATATCAACAACAGTGCCAGTGAAGGTGGCGGCCTGGGCGCCCATGCAGGTGAGAAGAATAAGCGGAAGTAGAGATGCCCGGCTTGCTTTTCCGGGCGTCATAGCATTTTTAATGACACTGTTCATAACACGCTGCCCTCTTGTTTTTCTGTTTTGGTCGACAGGTGATGCGGGGCTTGATTTACCGGCCGGGCAGCGGCCAGATCATGTTGCCATCGGCATCCAGGTATCCCAGGGACTTGAGCTTCCTGACCGTCGCGGCACCGGAACGTTGCGGAGAGGAGCCGTTAAGATTGGCAGCCGGGGTGATGCCCAGTGCATCGAAGGTACCGTCGGCGATATCTATCATGTCGGTGTAGCGCAGATTGGACTTGAGCGGGCCATCATTCACCTGGATGGCACGAGGCCACAGGTGGTTTATGCCACGCACGTGACGCCAGGTCAGCAGATGCAACCGATCGCCCACGGTAAACTCCTCTTTACTGAAGCCGTAGGCAATCATGACATTGATCGGATGGCTGTTGATGATCCAGGTTTTACCCGTCTCGCTGGCCGGCAGGTCGCCCCCGGTAACCTCGATTTCGATCTGGACATGCGGATTGGCCCAGCGGATGTCTGTAACGACGCCATCAACGACCATGAAATCGGAGCCGAAGGGTCCGTATTCTGCCTGGGTGTTGTGATGAGCTGAAGCAGGAATGCCCAGCCCCAGCATGAGAATGAATATGCCTTTTTTCAGAAGCGACATCGTTTTCCCCTTTACCTGTGACCGGCAGAATACATGTTATCCTGCACCTGTTGCAGGCCATTTGCTGGCCCGTTGACGACTCTTCGGTGTGGCATCATGCCTCTGATACTTACCGAATGATGCTATCACAGCGATTTGGAAGGGGTAAACTGATGGATTTTCAAGGAAGGCTCAAGTATCCTTCGCGCCTTTTCCAGAACACACGCCACAGTCCCGCAAAGCCAGATTAATGACTGCCCACGTTTGTTTCACCATGGACAACCTCGGTGACGCCGCCGATCTCGGCAGGGGTGTCATCCGTGAGCCGCGCAAGCCGGGTGAACGCCCTGCCCTGGAAAAAGGCTTTCCCGCCATGCTGCAGCTGTACCGCCGCTTTGGCATTTCCATTACCCATTTCGTCGAGGGCTGGGCAGCGCAAGCCTACCCGGATTATATAGAGAAGAACCTGGCCGATGGCCACAGTCTGGGTATGCACGGCTGGCAACACGAATTGTGGTCTTCCCTAGATTACGACCGCGCCATGGATATCGCAACCCGCGCCACAGAGGCCATCACCCGAGCCGGTGCCCGGCCCCATGCCTTTCGTGCACCAGGTGGCAAGCGGACCCGCTTCACCAGCGAGATTCTTACCGCGCTCGGTTACACCATCGATTCCAGCCTTTGCCCTTCAGGCCAGGACGGCGGCGCCGTGGACAGGCTGAGCCGGACACTGTGGTCGGCACCCTATGAATGGGTCGGTGTCGATGCCAGTCACTGGCTGTGGCAGAAAAAGGCCAACGAGGAAGTCGGCCGTGACTGGCGCAAGGCCCTGGATGGCTGTATCGAGACCGGCAAATACATGCTGTTCATCTGGCATCCCCATGTCATGGGAATCGATGCCGGACGCCTGGAAGTCGGCACACAGATCCTGGACTATGTGACCAGCAACTCCGCTTTCGAGATCGTCACGCTGGACAAACTGGTCAGCCTCTACCGGGGCATCTGATACCACGCCCCATTTCCCTGCGCGGAACGGTACAATGGCGGTCAGTTCACTATCCGGGAGACCCCTTTGCTGCGCAGACTTATCAGGTTCACCGGATTCGGGCTGGTACTGGCCATCGTGACCGTTGGCAGTCTGCTGGTGATATCCCCCTTTTATATCTACGACGTCTTCAATCAGGAATTTCCCATTGCCCGCCTCGAATTCACCCGTGCCGGAGACAATGCCTGGATCGCTTGGCTGAGCCGTGGTGATTTCTGTACGCGCGAGGAATATCCCCTGCGCGGCGACCAGTTCCAGATCGATGCGGGCTTCGTGAAGTGGAAAGGACCTGCTGTGCTGCTGGACTTCAGGCCGCGTTACCGCCTGGACAGGTTGAGCGGACGCTTTCGGGACGTCCAGGTGCAAAACACGCAGCCGGGACTTGCACACGATCTGGCACCGGACATGCTGTTCGACTTTTTTGACGAGAATACCCGGGAATCGACGGATGGCTGGCTGATCGATACTTCCTACGGCTCATCCGTTTACCATGCTATCGACCCCCTGCTTCGCTACACCGTTTATGCTACCGAGGATGGCCTGATCCTGAGAAGGACGGACATCCTGGAAGTAGACAACAATAACGGCCTGGTGATCGAAATCAATGAAGGCTGCGGCGACAGCAGCCAAGGGGCCCGTTCGTTGTTCCTGAAGCTGAACAACCTGCTTGGCGCCTATTGAATGATAACGACCTCGTTCGATGAACCATGCATCACCATCAGCCAGTAGCGTATGGACCAGTAAATGTCTTGATACAAGTTAATTAAAATCTGCTTAATTCCATTATCATAGCCCCCTATGTTTGCATTCGTGAGTATTCTGATAGGCGGCCTCGGCCTGTTGCTCATTGGCATGTCGCTGATGACGGACGGCCTGAAACTGGCCGCGGGCAACACACTCAGGGATATTCTTGCCCTGTGGACCAACAGCCGCACCCGCGGGCTGTTTTCCGGTTTCCTGATCACCGGCATTGTTCAGTCATCCAGTGCCGTGACGGTTGCCACCATCGGTTTCGCAAACGCCGGCATGCTCAGCCTGGAACGTGCCCTCTGGGTCATCTTCGGCAGTAACGTCGGTACCACCATGACGGCCTGGATCGTGGCCCTGATCGGGTTCAAGTTCAATATCGATGTGCTGGCGCTTCCGCTCGTCGGCATCGGTGCCATCATGAAGCTGACTGGTGCACAGACCCGGCGCGCCTCCCTGGGCCTGGCCCTGGTGGGTTTTGGCCTGCTCTTTATGGGTATCGATACACTCAAATCGGCCTTCGATACCGTCGGCAGCGATTTCAGCCCGCCGGCGGTTGAAAGTATTTCCCTGCTGGCCGTGGTCAGCTTCGTCGGCATCGGTTTCCTGCTCACGACGCTGATGCAGTCCTCAAGCGCCGCGATGGTGGTGGCACTAAGCGCCGCCGAAAGCGGCATGGTTCCCTTCAACGCCGCAGCGGCCCTGGTCATCGGCGCCAACCTCGGCACGACCACGACCGCGATCATTACGGTGTTCGGCGCCACATCCACGGCGAAGCGGGTGGCCCTCGGCCATGTCTTTTTCAATGTGATTACCGCCGTAGTGGCAATCCTTATCCTCGGACCCATGCTGGCCTTGAGTGCCGCAGTCCAGAGCAAGTTCGGCCTGGGCTCCTCTCCCGCCATCTCGCTTGCCCTGTTCCATTCCAGCTTCAATATTCTGGGCGTACTGCTGATGTGGCCACTTTCGCGCACCATGGTCGACATGCTTTACCGGTTTTTCCAGTCGGAGGAAGAAACCGAATCCAAACCGCAATACCTGGACAAGAACGTACTGGCCCTGCCCTATATCGCTGTTGACGCGCTTGCCCTGGAACTCAGCCGCATCGCCACCATGACCATCCACCTGGTGCAGAAATGCCTGCGCGCCGGTACCAGGGCCGACGCTGCCCGTTTCACGGTCATACGCAAACTGGCCCGGGAAGTGGGCAGTTTTGCTGCCAACCTGAACAAGACCGAACTGACCCCGTTCATCTCCGAAGCCATGCTCTCGCTGATGCATTCCACGCAGGAATACATGCTGACCGTTGAAATCGCCGAGGATATCGTCACCCTGCGGGAATTCCCCGCCAAGTTTGCTGGGCGTGATTTCTTTCCCCAGCTCGACGCCTTCATCACGGCAGCCGACAAGCACCTGGATGCTATGACACCGGACAACACCGGAAGCCATTAATAACCCGGAC
>Ga0222714_10007301_pt1 | contig 10148 bp, 8 predicted proteins | sample C33_3DmetaG_FD_165048 | JGI IMG/M metagenome (GOLD analysis project Ga0222714, IMG submission 165048) | Estuarine water microbial communities from San Francisco Bay, California, United States - C33_3D | ecosystem: Environmental > Aquatic > Marine > Unclassified | place: USA: California... | reverse complement strand
ACGCGGTAAGAGAAATTCCTTTTTATGGTTTAATGGAAGCAAAAGTTGGCGGTAGAGACTGTATCATATCTCAAACTGGTTTTACTGGTGAGAAAGGATATGAAATATATTTGAAAAATGCAACTTTATATGCTGATGATATGTGGAATGCTGTTTTAGAAGCAGGCAAAAAACATAATCTTATGGTAATTGCACCTGCCCATCACAGAAGAATCGCTGCGGGTATTTTATCATGGGGTCAAGATCTAGATGCAGAGACTTATCCATTCCAGTGTAATCTTGGGTACCAAGTTCCGAGGCAAAAACAAGCTGATTACATCGGTAAAGAAGCCTTGGAAGCCATGAGAGCAAAAATGGAGTCAGGAGGTAAACCATATAGTAACCAATTAGTTGGTTTTAAACTCGGCGGCAAACCTATTGATGAGTATGCTCCTGATTTTTGGTTAGTTTCTGAAGACGGAAAAACACCAATCGGTTATTTAACTTCCCCTTGGTACTCACCTGAACTTAAAACAAATATTGCGATGGGTTATGTTCCATATGAAAAAAAGGACATTGGAAATAAGTTTAAATTCCACCTACCAGATCAATATTGTGATGTAGCAGGTCAACCAGTTAACGGAGAAATAGTAGAAATACCATTTAGGCCATCAGTCAATCCAAATGCAAGAGAAATTGCAAAATCAAAAGGCAGAGATACTGCATTTTAATTAATACTTTTTGTAAAAGCCCAGTTATTATGAACTGGGCTTTTTTTTTATTGTTTATCTAAATTTTATATCTAAATTATTGCTTCGATGAAAATGGGCTTAGATAGATTAATTGTAAATTTTGAATACGGAGAAATTTCTAATTTTAATAATAAATATTTTACTATTAATAATGATAAAAGGTGCTTAAAAAAATTTAATAAAAAAATTGTTAATTCTTATATTGCCCTCCCCTTATCTTTACTAGAATTCCACAATATAAAAATAAAAACAAAAGAAGAATTTTTAAAATTTAAAATTTTAAAAAATTTTTATGATATTAATCAAATATTTGAAAGCGATTTCAAATTAAATAAATTCATTGAAATTATAACACCAATTAATTTAAATCGTGATGAAAAGAAAATTATTAAAATTTTTAAAAAGATAAATTTATTACCCTTCCCAATTTTTTTAGATTTAAAGAAAAATCAAGAAAAGAATAAAATTATTTTTTCAATTAATGAAATTTATAAAAATTTAAAGAAATCAAAAATAGTATTTAATAATAAAACTCTATTGCCATTAAAAAATAACAAGAATGTTCAAATATATATATTTGATGACTTAATATTAAATATCACCCATTATGCACTAGTTTTTAATGGTAAGAAAAAAAACAAAAATCCACTAGTTCGAGTTCACTCTTCTTGTTTAACCGGTGACCTAATGGGCAGTCAAAAGTGTGATTGTGGCTATCAGCTTTCTTCTGCAATAGACTTTATGAGTAAAAGTAAAAAATTAGGCATATTAATTTATTTAAATCAAGAAGGCAGAGGATTGGGAATACACAATAAGATTATTAGTTATAATATTCAAGAAAAAGGCTACGATACATATGAGGCCGACAATATTCTGGGTTTTAGCGGCGATGAAAGAAATTATGAAGCTGCCGTAAAAATTTTAAAATACTTTAAAATATCAACAATTACACTAATAACTAATAACCCTGAAAAAAAACAATATCTAAAAGAACAAGGAATTAAAGTTTCTAAAAGTGTCCAAATTAAAGCAGGTGTTAATAAGTTTAATAAGAATTATCTTTTAACTAAAAAAAATATTGGCAAACATCTGCTAAAGCTTTGACAAAGTAAAAAAAATTAATGTAATGTTAATTAGTGAATTTATTAAGTAACAAAATTAAATTAGATAAGCTATACGACCTAAATAATCAAATATTTGATTACATTCAGCTTACTATTTATGATCTCGAATCTAAACTAGATCAACACAATTCAATAAAAAATCTTCAAGTCAAATTAGAAACTTTTTCTGATAAGCATTTTAAAAATGCATTAAATGAATTTATTTTTGAAATTCAAAAATTTAAAAATGATTTCCCTGAAATTTCCAATAAGATTGAGGCTTATTCAACCGATTTAAGAAATAAGTTTAACTCTATCCTAAATAGAGATTTTTTTGATTTAAAAAAAATTGAAGAATTAAAAAATTCAATTAAATACTACCTAGATAAAATTCATTAAAGACAATTAAAGACACTAAATCTTTAAATAATTATAAACTGATATAGGATTAATTAATATGAATTTAGACTTAGTTATTGTTATAATACTTGGGATAGTAGTTTTATTGCTATTAACAATTTTTATTAAAATAAATAACAAATCACAACCCAGCGACTCAATAGAAATTGAAAAAATTAGTAAAAGTATGGAGGGTTTATTATCAAAAACTATTGAACAGCAGGGCGTTGTGAATTCTAAGATAACTGAAATTGGCGAATTAACAAAAAAAATGACCAATGCAATGACAGCTAATATTTCAGATATGGGAACTATGGGAGAGGTTATATTGGAAAATATACTTAATGACTGCGGTATGTCTAAAGGTAGAGATTTTGAAGTTCAATATAGCGGTGAAGATAGAGATGGAAGAAAATTAAGACCCGATCTTATTGTTTTTCTTCCAGAAAAAAGAAACATTATTATTGATTCTAAAGTATCTATGAAAGATTGGTATGAATTTCAAAATACAGATAATGAAAATGATAAAAAAATACTTATGGGAAAATTTATATCTGCTATTAAAAATCATATCACATCATTAAATAAAAAAAATTATACTAAAATACTAAACATAAACTCACCAGACTATGTTTTTATATTCATGCCACATGAGTATGCATATGTAACAGCCCAAAAATACGACACTAACTTAGCCAATTTTGCACAACAGCATCAAATTATTATCGTTGGCCCATCAACTTTGGTTATGTGTATGAAGTTAGTAGAAAGCATCTGGCGGTTAGAGAAGCAAAATAAGAATTCTGCTCAAATTGCTGAACTCGCTGGAGGAATATTTGATCAAATTGCAAAAACTATTAATCTTATTGATAGTAGTGAAAGTGGACTTATTAAAACACTTGAAAATATTGGTCAACTTAAAAGGTATGTAAAAGAAGGCAAGGGAAGTTTACTTACAAAGGCAAATCAGATGAAAGAATTAGGGGCAAAGACAAAAGTTAAAGTTGAAAAAAATTAATGAAAATACTTATTTTTAGTTTTAATGACAAATTAGGAGATGGATTACAAAAAGTTTCATTTATACAGTACTTAAAAAAAATTTTTCCAAATTCTGAAATAACTTACACTACAACTCTCACAACAACTCTTAAGACAAATCTAAATCCATTGGTAATTGGCTGTATAAATAACTTTATTGAATATAATCAAATTACCTCATCTCCTTTTAATATTGTTAAAAAAAATTATATTTTTATTGAAAAAAAATTTGATTTAATTATTGATCTACAAAAAGTTGTTATAAAAACAATTCAATTAAAAAAAATAAACCATAAAAAATTTTTTAGCACATCGGCGAATTTTTTATTTTCTGATTATAAAAATGACTTAAAACTCGATTTTAAAAATATATATATTGAAAGATTTTATTTTAATATTTTAAGTTTATTAAAGAATCAAAAAATAAATATAATACCAAATATCAACATTCCATTTATTAAAACTCCAATCTTAACAAAAAATAATAAAAGAAAAATTGGAATAGCTCCTGGTGCGGGAGACGAAATAAGAATTTGGGGATTCTATAAATATTTAACTATTGCTAAACTATTAAGAGATCAAGGTAATCAGATATATTTTTTTTTGGGGCCTGATGAAAAAAAATATTTAGATATATGTCATAAAAATAATTTCGATTGTCCCGAATGGGAAAATAATATTATGAAATCAAATAATATTTTATTTACAATGAATTTGGCAAAACAGATTGATTGTCTGTTATGTAATGATGCAGGTACTGCCTGGATTTTTGAATTTTCTGGCGTAAAAACTTTCAAAATTTTTGGAGTTACCAATGAAAGAAAATTTTCAAGACCTGGTTTTAGCGAAACTATTCAAGTAAAAGATTACGGGTATGATAAATTACAAAGTTTTCCAGTAGATCTATATAAAAAATTATTAGATAAATTCTTATTAAGCTTGTAAATAATAATTTTATAATTAAAAAATTAAATAAAAGTAAAGTAGGGTTTTAATCAAAAAATACCATTCATTAAATTATTGATTGATTTCTTAGGTCGGCATATGAAGGAACTAAATGGTGTCTTACTCTGCACCCTTTCATAGAAAATATACCTTCCCCGTTAAAATAAATTCCAGATTGAACTAGATTTTTATGCCCAAAGTTTATTATATATTCTCTAACCACTTTGGTAAATTGACCAGTTGCGGTCAAACTTAATACGCCGAGTTTTGGTTTTTCAAATATTTTATTAATATAAAACTTATAATCATTTACTATTGCATCAATCATCATTTTTGGAATAAGATGATTTTTTTTAAATCCCAAACCCCAAGTTAAAAAATTATTATGTGGGTGTTTTAATATATTAAATATTTTTGAAGTTGGAGGAATGATACAATCTACTGGCTCGTTTGAAATCAAGGCTTCAGTATCAATATTGTGAAGTTGTCTTAAAGGAATACGGCATCCTTTACTAATATCAAAATAATATCCTCCTTTTTGAAATAAAATACAGTGACGAAAAATATCTGATTTTAACACACCTAATTTACTTTTAAGATAAACATTTAATATTTCATGATTTGACCAATTTTCCCTCATGTAAGAGTCACGTTTTTCCTTATCGTATAAAATAAAACTAAGATCATGATTGATTGATCTAAATTTTAAAATTTCTTTTATATGAGTTTTCCCAAAAAATTTATCTTCCCAAGTTTGATAAACCACTGGAGGTATTTGATGTTTAGATTCATTTTTTACTATTTTGTCATTTAATTCAACGAGGGGGTATTCAGTTATTTTTTTTAAAAATAAATCTAGTTTTTTTTCTATTTTTTTTAACATCATTAATTTTTTGGCGGAGAGAGTGGGATTCGAACCCACGATAGAGTTTCCCCTATACACGCGTTCCAGGCGTGCGCCTTAAACCGCTCGGCCATCTCTCCACTATTATTATTTACATTAAGGTTAATATCTAATTAAAATAATAATTATTATATTTTTTAGTAGTATAATTAATACTAGTGTATAAAAGTAATTTATAGTTTTTAAAATAAAATAATTAATATGTCATCTAAAAATTTTAATCATAACTTTGATAGTGGCCCTATAAACTACTGCCAAATCTGTAACTCCAAAAATATAGACCAAATAATAGATTTAGGATTCCAACCACTTGCTGACGATTTAAAGAACTTAAACTCTAGGAATTTAGAGTCTGTGATCTATCCGTTAAAAATAAATCTATGTAGAAAATGTATTCTTCTTCAAACATCATACATTGTAGACGATAAAAAACTTTATCCTAAAGAATATCATTATACACCTGGTATTTCTAAACAAGTATTAGAAAACTTTAAATCCTTTGCTAATAAAATAATTAATCTATATGGCTTAAATCAAAATGATTTAATTTTAGATATTGGATGTAATGATGGCTCATTATTAAATGAATTTAAAAAACTTGGGTATGGAAACTTATTTGGAATTGAACCAACAGATACAGTTAATTTAGCTAAAAAACATAGCATTAAAGTAATTCAAGATTTTTTTAATCAAAAATCAGCTGAAATTTTCAAGAAAAAAGCAGGCTATCCAAAAATAATAACCACCACAAATGTTTTTGCTCATTCAGGGAGGCTCGGTGATTTTATAGAGGGTTTATTGAAAATTATGAATAATGATACAATTTTTATTGTAGAAAATCACTATTTAGACTCCATTTTATCTAAGAATCAATTTGACTCATTTTACCATGAACACTTAAGAACTTATTCTCTAACCAGCCTAAAAAAACTTTTATCAATTTATGATATTAAATTAATAGATGCATATGTAACTTCAAGATATGGGGGTAATATTCAAGCTCATTTTTCTATAAATAAAAATATTAATGTTAGTAAAAACGTTGCACATATATTAAACAATGAAAAAAAATCTAATTTAGATAAGCTACAAATTTATAAAAAATTTAATAACAATATTTATAAAAATAAAAACTATTTATTTGATTATTTAAATAAAAATAGATCTAAAAATATTGTTGGTAAATCGTTTCCTGCAAGGGCATCAATTCTTATTCATTTCTATGAATATTTGAAAGATTTTATAAGTGTAATTGGTGAACAAAATACCTCTAAAAAGATTAACCACTATGTTTCAGGTACTAATATACAAATACTTGATAGTAAAATATTTCTAAATGATAAACCTGATATCATGATAATATTCGCATGGCATATGTTTGAAAATATTCACAAAAAATGGATTAATTTAGGCTTGGATAAAACTAAATATGTCAAACCCCTTCCAAAATTAAAAATATTTTAATGAAAATATTAGTTACTGGATCTATGGGTTTTATATCAAGAAACTTAATTGAAAAATCGTTATTAAAGAATAATAAGATAAATGAAATAATTGGAATTGATCATGTTGATTCGTTAATAAGTTCTAAGAAGTATAATCATTTTAAAATAGACTTATCACTTGAGAATATTGGCACATTACCAAATAATTTTTTTGATGTTGACATTGTTATACATACAGCAGGAATTCCCTCTCCAAAATTTTATAAAAAAGAACCCTTTAAAACTATTTATCTAAATTATGATGTTACAAAGTTCCTACTAAATAAAATTAAGCATGAAACTAGATTTGTTTATTTTAGTTCAAGTGAAATATATGGCAATCCTGATAGCGCAAATATACCAACAAAAGAAGAATATAATGGTTATGTTTCTTCAATTGGGGATAGGTCTTGTTATGATGAAAGCAAAAGGCTAGGTGAAACTGTTTGTTATCTAAATAAAGAATTTAATAAAAAAAATACTGTAATAATCAGACCATTTAACTTCTATGGTAGCTACATGAAAGATAACGATAATAGAATCATACCAAGGTTTGTATCACAAACACTTCAAAATAAAAATATTACAGTTTTCAACAATGGTGAACAGACAAGAAGTTACTGCTATATAGATGATGCAGTTAAAATGATTAGTAATATAATTTTTAATGGAAAACATTTTGTTTACAATGTTGGTAATAATAAAGAAGAAATAACTGCAAATAAATTAGCAGAAATAATACTTTCTTTAAAACCCAATAATTTAAGTAGAATAACTAGAATTGACTATCCAGATGAATATCCAAAAGATGAGCCTTTGAGGAGATGTCCAAATATAGATAAATATATAGAGGAATTTGATGAGGAGCCATTGATTGATTTAAAAACCGGATTACAAAAATTTTATTTATATGCCAAAGCAAATTGGAAATAATGTTTTAATATTAGGCGGTGGCAGGTGGGGACAAGTTACTTATAATAATTTATATAAGGTAAAATCTATATCTCATCTTGAATTAGTTTCGAAATCTTTCAATCTAAAAGAAAATATTCTTTTAAATAAAAATATCTTAATAAATAAATACCTTAATTTAGAGAAATATAAGAAATATAATTTAATTATAATCTGTAAAAATAATTTAACTAAAAATTACTTTCTGAGAAAATTAAAAGATTTTAAAAGAAATATAGTTGTTGAAAAACCACTTATAATAAAAAAAAATATTAATTCTTTTTTAAAGATTTTTAAAAAAAAGAAATATTTTTTAAGTCTGCCTTGGTATTTTGATAATATACTAAAAAAAATTTACTCTAAAATTTTAAAAAATAATAAAATTAATCGCATACAATTCAAATGGTTTGATACAAATAAAAGTAAATATGGTTTATTTAAAAAATTTGACAATAATATTAATTACTCAGAGGATGTATTTTCTCATATTTTTTCAATACTAAACTATAATAAATCAGATCTAAGTTCTCTTAAATTTATTGATTTTAAAATATTAGAAAATATAGAAAAGCTTAGATTTTCTTATAATAATTTAGAAATTGAATTAATTTGCTCAAATAAATTTAATAACTCTAATCGCAATATTGTATTTTTTAATGATAATAGAAAAATTATCAAAATTAGTATCTTACATAACTACTATAAAGTAAAAGATTACAAAAAAAAATTGAATCAAAGATATAAAAGAAATTTAAATCAACTTATGATTCAATATAGGTATATACTTAAAAATAAAAAAGAGGATTCTTTTAAAAGAATATGTGATTTTCTGATTTTATATCAATACGAGTTAAATAAATTTTTAAAAAATTAAATTTACTCATCTTCTCCAATTTTAAGTGCTTCAAAAAAGGCAGTTTGTGGTATCTCTACATTGCCAAACTGTTTCATTCTTTTTTTTCCTTTTTTTTGTTTTTCTAAAAGTTTTTTCTTTCGTGTAACATCTCCCCCATATAATTTTGCTGTTACATCTTTTCTAAATGCTTTAATTGTTTCTCTAGCTATAATTTTACCATAAATAGCTGCTTGAATTGGGATTTGAAAATTTTGCCTTGGGATCAAATCTTTTAATTTATTGCAAATTCTTCTCCCGACATTTTCAGCTCTAGTTTTATGAACAATGTTTGAAAATGCATCCACAACTTCAGAATTTACTAATATATTTAATTTAACTAGGTCACCTTGGCGGTAATCAGAAACTTGATAGTCAAAACTAGCATAACCTTTAGAATAAGATTTTAATTTATCATAAAAATCCACAACGATTTCATTTAAAGGTAATTCCATTTCAAGAATGGCTCTATTATTTTGAATATTTAAATTTTTTTGCTTGCCTCTTTTTTCAATACATAAATTTATTACAGAACCCAGGTAATCTTGAGGTGTAATTATTGTTGATTTAACCCATGGTTCTAATATTTCATCTATTTCAGCAGGATCTGGTAGTTCAGAGGGGTTTCTGATTATCTTTTCTTTTTTATTTCTATCTACTACTTTATAAACAACTCCTGGTGCTGTCGTTATGAGGTCAAGATCAAATTCTCTTCTTAATCTTTCAGTTGTTACTTCAAGATGAAGAAGTCCTAAAAAACCACATCTAAAACCATAACCAAGCGCTGCACTTGTCTCATTCTCATAGGTAAAGCTAGAGTCGTTGAGAGCAAGTTTTTCAAAACTTTCCTTCAGTCTTTCATAATCTGATGTATCGACTGGATAAATTCCACAAAATACTACTGGCAGTGAAGGTTTAAAACCAGGGAAGGGTTTGACAGATTGATTGTTTAACTCAGCAATTGTATCTCCAACTTTACAATCTGCAACAGACTTGATACTTGCATTAATAAATCCGATTTCTCCAGGGTTTAATTGGTCACAATAATTAATTTCTGGTGAGAAATACCCAATTCGATCGATATGATAATGATGTCCATTAGATAGGAATTTTACCTTCATGCCCTTTTTCATAACTCCGTCTATTATTCTAACAAGTACAGTGACCCCTAAATAATTATCATACCAACTATCAACTAGCAGAGCTTTCAAATCTTTACCGTTTGAGATTGGTGAAGGCAGTTTTTCAATAATTTGTTCAAGTAAAACATCTACACCTTTTCCTGTTTTAGCAGAAACAAGTAAAGCCTCTGATGTATCTATGCCGATTGTTTGCTCAATATCCTCCTTAACCCTATCAGGATCAGATGCGGGTAAATCAGCCTTATTAAGCACTGGTAGTATTTCATGATTTGCATCTATTGCCTGATAAGCGTTAGCCAAGGTTTGTGCTTCAACTCCTTGAGTACTATCAACCACTAATAAAGAGCCTTCACAGGCAGATAGAGACCTGGAAACCTCATATGAAAAATCAACATGACCTGGAGTATCCAATATATTTAATTGATAATTTTGCCCAGATTTATGATTATAATTAAGTCTAACTGTTTGGGCTTTAATGGTAATTCCTCTCTCTCTTTCAATATCCATAGAGTCAAGAATTTGATCTTTTTTTGTTCTTTCATTCATTCCTCCACAAATT